>CEWR01092474.1_pt1 | contig 19291 bp, 17 predicted proteins | sample 356321 | NCBI WGS metagenome assembly CEWR01 (sample SAMEA2621551, study PRJEB7988) | marine metagenome | biome: marine biome (ENVO:00000447); feature: mesopelagic zone (ENVO:00000213); material: "saline water (ENVO:00002010), including plankton (ENVO:xxxxxxxx)" | depth 790 m
CCTACTATCACTATATTATTTGTTTTAGTTCTTTCAACTTCTTTAAATAAGAAGTCAGGGTCAAATCCCAATTGAGGCATAGTAACTACACGTCCGCCCACTAAGTGAGGTATTAAAGCACCCAACCACATACCCGTTCCATGCATTAAAGGACAGGCAGGAACGCTAACGGTGAGGCTTTCTTCTTCTGATATTCTTAAGACTTCTTTAGAAACATTTTCAATTTCTATCTTTTCTTGAATGGGTATCATACCCCAGGCTCCAGCAGTATTAAGCATTGCGCCTAGATGACCTCCGTGGGTATACATCACTCCTTTAGGCATACCGGTAGTTCCGCCTGTATAGAGCATGTAGATATTGTCCTCAGACCTTTCAAATCTCTCCATTGGCTCATTAGAAGATATTATTTGCTCATAATTTTCAGCGCATTCTAATTGCGGGGTTCCGTCATCTACTTGTATAAAAACCTTAACTTTATCTAACTTGTCTTTTATGGATTCTATTTGTTGTGCATAACAACCCTGGAAAAAAACTGCTTCGGAATCCGAATTATCTAGAAGGTAAATCAGTTCTTCTTCCTTGTAGCGATAATTCACATTGATGGGCACTCCTGCTACCTTAAAAACGCTATATTGAGCTTCTAAAAACTCATTAGAGTTGTGCAAATACAGACCAACTTTAGAATCACTCCCTAAGCCATAAGAAGTTAAAAGTGTAGCAAGCCTAGCAGCTCTGTCATCGTACTCTTTCCAGGTTCTTATATTTTCTCCACAAACTAAAGCTATCTCATTTGGGATAGCATCCGCATTCTTTTCAAAAACTGTTGCATAATGAGCTTCCATAAAATCTCCTTATATTATTTGTTTGGCATCCAACTTCCATGAGCCCCATAGGGTATTCTTTGAGGAAGGTAGATTTCTGCCACAGGGTCGGACTCAAAATTCTTGGAATCTATAATAACCATCTTAGATTTTCGAGTTTCTCTTTCGTGAACAAAAGACATCACCCATCCTTCGTCCTCTTCGGAATGGTTGCTGCTTGGTGCAAAAACAGGTTCACCTCCGGCCACATTAGACCCAAGGTCATGGTCTATTCTTGAACCACTTTCTAATTCATACTTATATAAATGATTTCCAAAAGTTAAAGAATCTACATCTGTTTCTATCTGCATTGAGTAGCCAAACTCTGATTTGAGACCCATTCTTCTATCGTCAATTCTTGGGAAATCACAAGCTCGATCGTCCATTTGCTCTTCTTTTACTTCACCTGTACTAAGGTCAATGGTCCACCTCCAAAGTCTAGCCACGGTTGCTTCACCGCCATAAACTTCCTTGAAGCCACCTACCATTGCTTCTTTTTGCCTAGAAACATACAAAATGATCTTGCCATCTTCTTCAAAAGAATTAAAAGAATGAAAAACATAACAAGGATCTATCTCAAACCACATAACATCCTTATTGTTTCCATCTCTTGGCATAACGCCAAGCCTCGCGCCGCACTCTGGTTTAAACCCGAAAGGAGATCCAGTTGTTACGGCTAATTCCATATCTGAAACTATAGGTAAATCCATAAAAATAACGTGATTTCTAGTGATACTCCAGTCGTGCATCATAACGGGTCTTGGAATTTCAATTGGCTCTGATTGAACTAGCCGTCCTGAACTATCAACCCTATAATAATTTAAATAAGGTTCTCCCATCATCGAGTAAGAAAAGAAAAACATTTCTCCTGTTTCTGGACAAATTCTAGGGTGGGCAGTCATTGCTCCTTTGAGCTTCCCATCAAAATCATATGCACCTAGTGTATTTAAATCTTTATCTACCTCCCATGGAAGATGTGCTTCTTCCAGAGCTAGTACTTTTCCCGCATGTTCAATAATGTGCGTATTGGCTGGTGAAGCAGTTAAATCACCAAAAGAACTTATTACATCTAGATCTTTTTCTAAATAAGGAGTCACAACGTATCGATTCTTATAACTTGCTTTACCATTTTCTAGATAGAGCCCATGCAGCATCCCATTACCAAAAAACCAGTGGTCACTGTGACCAGACTTGGGGTTCATGCCATTTCTTAAAAACAAACCATTAAGGTCTTTTGGAATCTCCCCTTTTATTTCTAAATTTAACTCAGAGAGCTCTTTATCTATAGGTGCCCAGTTACCTTGTAAATGCCAAAGTAAGTCTTTTTTTGTATTATCCCCAGTAATATCTCCCATATCACCCCTCCTATTTTTTTTATGTTATGAACTTATAACAAATTTATATTTATTTAATAGTACTTTCTTAATAATTCAATAGTCATGGTGATGTGTTTAAGGCATGAAGCAGGCTTAGCCTTACTAATATTTATCTAAAATCATCGGGATCTATTCCTGCCAAGCGTAGTCTTTTTTCCATGGCCTTAACAACCGGCAGATCAATCATTTTACCTTTTAAAGCAACGGCTGCTTGAGAAGCATTTGAGAATGCTATTAAAACTTCTTTGGCTTCCTCTATCTCATTTTCAGTTGGCAGGAATGCCTCTAAAATAGCTTCTATTTGCGAAGGGTGTATGGCAGCCTTTCCGTTAAACCCCATTTTGCTGGAAAGAAGTGATTCTTGCTTTAATTCGTCTAAAGAAGAAATACTCATAAACGGGCTATCAATAGTAAATAGGTTATTAATAGATCCTTCAAGAACAATTAGTGAACGGTGAAATAAAAGAGAATCCCACGACATATCTGATCCAAGGCTAGCACTTAAGTCAGCTCCTCCCAGTGCTACACCTACAGCTTGTTTACTTTCAGCTAATAAAGGTAAGTTTTTTATAGCTAAAGGCGTTTCTATCAGCAAAACAATATTTACTTTAGGCAGATTGGCGAGTACAGAAGGTTCTTCAATCTTAGGCAACATTAAAGCATCATATATCTCAGTATTCTCAGAGAACAAGGCTAAATCTGCCTTACCAACATCAGAATCTAAGGGGTTAATTCGTACTAGTACGGAAATATCTAACTTGTTAACTTTAAGGTAATCATAAAGCTCATTTCTTGACGATTCCTTCTGATCTGATAAGACTGAGTCTTCTAGATCAAAGATTATGCAATCAGCATTTGAAGCCAGTATCTTCGGGACCCAATCTAATTTATTTGCAGGAACAAAAATAGGGCAAACAGGAGAAATATTCAAAAGGAGTTCTTATTTTGTTAAATACATTCTTTCTTTTTCTATCAAGAAATCTACCACTTCTAAAAGTCCGTCTGTACCAACATTTCTTGAAGCGGCTACTTTATATTTCCCATTAACTATAAGCGTTGGTACTCCACTTATGTTCCATTGCTTCATTCTTTGATCTGCTTGTTTAAGAGCGTTTTTAACCCCAAAAGAAGATGCTACAGATTTATACTTGTCACGTTCAACCCCAAACCCTTTAAAGTAATATTCTAGTTCAGAATTGCCTGTTAGCCTTCTGCCCTCTGTCTGAATTGTGTTAAAAGCTGCTGGCACTAACTGTTTATCAATTCCTAAAGCTCTTGCCGTATAAAACATTCTTGCATGAATCTTGAGAATTTCATTCCAAGTCGCGTGAGACTTCCAAAAATCAACATCAGCTGGTAGGTCTCGCTTCCATCGAGTCAAATAAGACTCTAAAGCATAGCAATGATTGCAGCCAAACCAAAAAACTTCTACCACTTCAATTTTACTACTATCACGAACGGCAGAGGGAGTTTTAAGTATTTCAAAATGCACTCCTTCTTGATATTTTTCTTGTACTTGCTCTGAGGCATTGGCTTTATCTTCCGAACAAGAAATAAATATAAAAAGGGTAAGGAGTGTAAAAAATCTGATAACTTGTTGGTTCATACTTATAAATTAATAAAGGCCATTTATAAAACTTGAAAGAGCATCTATTTCGACATCGTCTAGCTTGTAAGCAATGGCCATCATCATTTGAGAAGACTCATCATTGTCTCTCTTCCCAGATCTATAATTTTTAAGTGTCATGGCAATGTACTCAGCTTGTTGCCCACTTAAGAGAGGATAACCTGCAGGCGCATTACCTTTACCCTTTGGAGAGTGACATGCAGTACAAGCCGGTATTCCTTTTTCAAGACTGCCCGAGTAATAAAGTTTTCTTCCAAGTTCAACTTTATCTGCTGCCACCTGGCCAATAGTATTATTTTGAGAAGCATAAAAAGCCGCTATGTCCTCTAAATCATCTGTAGAAAAATTATCTAACATGCCTGTCATCTCAGTTATAGGCCTCTTTTCACTTTTTATGTGCTGTAACTGCCTAACCAAGTAATTAACATTCTGCCCTGCTAGTGAAGGCCAAAGACCAACCATGCTGTTGCCATCTTGACCATGGCATGCTGCACAAGTAGCAGCCTTAGCTTTTCCTAAATCTGCATTACCAGCCCCAATTGTGACAAGTGAAGCCGCTAAAATAATTAATAGTCTTAATTTCATTAGTGAAAATTTGTAAAATTGATGTGATGCAAGGAGATTATATACTAACCTAAGAAAGCAATCTGTAATTTAAAAGGGACATGGCAACTAAAGATACGTTTATTGGCGCAAAATTTATTGGAAGTTTTCTTTCACATGAAGACCTCCCAACCGATGAAGGGGATGAAATTGCATTCTGCGGAAGATCAAACTCTGGAAAATCAAGTGCTATCAATGCATTAACAAAAAATAAAAAACTAGCAAAAATAAGTAAAACCCCTGGAAGAACGCAATCAATTAATCTTTTTTGTTTGAAGAATGATGAGAATAAACGACTTATAGACCTGCCTGGGTATGGCTACGCTAAAGTATCAAAGTCCAAGCGACAAGAATGGGGTTTAATTATTGATGAATACTTGAACCTAAGGAAATCTTTAAGAGGTTTAGTCATTATCATGGATATACGACATCCATTCAAAGATTCTGACCAGATGCTTATGAATTGGTGCCAAGAAACCCAAACACCATTTTTAATCCTCCTTAATAAGGCAGACAAGATATCTAGAAATAAATCTCATAGTGAGTTAGAAAAAACAAAGAAACTGATGAAAGGGGTTACTGTCCACCATGAAATTATAGCCTTCTCTTCAAAAGATCTTTTAGGTCTCGGCAATGTAAACAGGTGTTTGGAGGGGTTCTTATCATTGTAAAAAGCTTCAAGTTCCATTGGGGGATTGAACTTGAAGCTTTCCTTACTTTATTTTGCTCATTAGAAAATTCTAACTTGAGAAAATTCTAACTTGCTTATTTATGACTATTAATTCTCATATAAGTTCCAATTAATATTCTTTTTAAAATTTAACTGCATAGTGGGTTAAAATTTTCCAAAGAAACAGCAGATATACTTTTTAAAAATTCGTAAATATAAATGGCAGAAATAGAAAATGTAGAATCCCAAGATCCAATTATTCTTGTTGATGGGTCTTCTTATCTCTACAGGGCCTACCATGCCCTTCCCCCTCTTTTAACAAGTAACAACCAGCCAACAGGTGCCATAAAAGGTGTAATCAGCATGGTCCAAAGAATTTTAGTTGATCATCCCGATAGTCCAGTGGCCGTTATTTTTGATGCTAAAGGAAAAACATTTCGGCATGAAATGTATAAAGCTTATAAAGCGAATAGGCCTCCAATGCCGAAAGATCTTGTAGAGCAAATAGAGCCTATTCATAAAATTATAGAGCTAATGGGCATAAAGTTAATAACCATAGCAGGGGTTGAGGCCGATGATGTAATTGGAACTTTGGCGGACCAAGCCAGACAAAAAGAAATAGATACAGTCATTTCTACTGGCGACAAGGACATGACTCAACTGGTCTGTAAGAATGTCAAGGTTGTTAATACAATGACGGGAGAATTATTAGACCCCAAGGGAGTACAGAAGAAATTTGGCGTTCCTCCTGAGCTAATAATTGATTACCTTGCATTAATTGGAGATACCTCTGATAACGTTCCAGGGGTAGAAAAAGTAGGACCAAAGACGGCCGTCAAATGGCTTACTGAGTTCAAAAACCTAGATGGAATTGTTAAGAATGCAGAAAACATATCAGGGAAAGTAGGAGAAAATCTAAGATTAGGAATAGACCAACTTTCTCTCTCTAAAGAACTTGTTACCATTAAAAAGGACGTAGACTTAGATGTAACTATTGAAGGCTTACAAGTACAACCCGCAGACCAAGAAGGTCTAAACAAGATCTATCAAGAGCTAGAATTTAAAAGCTGGCTTAAAAAAGAAGAACATCAACCAGAGATAAAAGAAAAGAAGGTTAATGCCAACTATAAATTAATACTTAATGAAAAAGACCTAGATATATGGATAGAAAAAGCAAATAAAGCGGAAACTTTTGCTTTAGATACGGAAACAACTGGACTTGATTATATGGATGCAAAATTGGTAGGCATCTCTATGTCAACAAAACCTGGAGAAGCAGCTTATATACCATTTGGCCACGATAAAGAAGAAGGCCTAAAGCAACTTTCAAAGGAGGTTGTTCTAGGCAAGCTTAAGCCTCTATTGGAAGAAAGTAAAAATAAGATTATTGGACAGAACATTAAGTTTGATAGAAACATGCTGTCCCAACATGGAATAAAACTTGGCTCTATAAAACAAGACACAATGCTGATGAGCTATGTTTTAGATGCCTCTGCTACAAGACATAACCTTGATGCTTTAGCGAGATTTTACCTAAATTATAAAACCACCACCTTTGAGGAAGTTGCAGGCAAAGGGATCAAACAGATTTCTTTTGACCAAGTTCCATTAAAGCAAGCTGGAAACTATGCATCAGAGGATGCTGATATTACTCTTAGACTTTATGAAAAGCTTAACCCAATCTTAAATAAACAAAGTTCATTAAAAAAATTAGCTAAAGATATAGAGGTTCCTTTAATTGAAGTCCTCTCTGATATGGAACAAGCAGGTACGTTAGTTAACTCAAAAGTTCTAGAGGCACAATCAAAAGATTTAGGAAAAAGATTAATAAAGTTAGAGAAGGAAGCTTATGAAGTGGCAGGAGAAGAATTTAATTTAGGATCTACAAAACAATTAAGAGAAGTCTTCTTTGATAAGTTAGGATACCCAGTTATCAAAAAAACCCCCGGTGGGCAGCCCTCCACAGATGAAAATGTTCTTCAGCAGCTAGCAGAAGACTACGAGCTCCCAAAAGTACTCTTAGAACACAGAACTTTAAGTAAATTAAAATCTACTTATACAGACAAGTTGCCATACCAAATCTCCCAAAATACAGGCAGAGTGCATACTTCTTTTCATCAGGCAGTTACAACAACTGGAAGGTTATCTTCTTCTGATCCCAACCTTCAAAACATTCCCATCAGAACAGAAGATGGCAGAAGAATAAGACAGGCTTTTGAAGCGCCAAAAGGCAAACAATTGATTTCAGTAGATTATTCTCAGATTGAATTAAGAATTATGGCCCACCTTTCAGAAGATAAGGGACTTATAAAGGCTTTTAATAATAATGAAGACATCCATAGTTTGACGGCAAGTGAAGTTTTTTCTATTGACCAAAGTGCTGTGACTTCTGATTTAAGAAGGAATGCCAAAGCAATAAACTTTGGTCTTATCTACGGAATTTCTGCCTTTGGTTTAGGCAAGCAACTAGGAATAAATAGGAATCTAGCAGCAGAATACATGGCAATGTATTTTGCTAAATATCCTGGTGTAAAAGACTACATGGAGTCTATTAAACAATCTGCTAGAGACCTTGGGTATGTAGAAACATTATTTGGTAGAAGGCTTTATCTGAGGGATATCAACGCAGGCAATGGAATAAGGAGGCAAGCAGCAGAAAGAGCAGCTATAAATGCTCCAGTACAAGGAACTGCAGCTGATATTATGAAAATAGCCATGATAAATACCCACTTAGAACTAAAAAAAGTAAAACTAGATGCAAGAATGACATTACAAGTTCACGATGAATTGATAATTGAGTCCTCTCCTAAAGACACTAAATTAGTTGTTGATATAATTAAAAAATCAATGTCCAAAGCAACCAAGTTAAAAGTTCCCTTAGAAGTAGATATTGGTATTGGTAGTAATTGGGACCAAGCTCATTGATTAATCAACTTTTGTTCGTTAGCCCAAGAAGGATTTACACTCTTCTAATGCTTGCCGGTATTGGGATGATGGCAGTTGCATTGTTTATGGAAAACGTACTAGTACTCAAACCTTGCATGCTCTGTTACTTGCAACGCTTCTTCTCTATCCTTTTAGGCATAATAGGTTTTATTGGGTTTTTTCATAATCCTAAGAAAATTAATACATTCAAAATATATTTAGCAACAGCGATTTTAAGCACAGTGTTTGGAGCTGGTTTTTCTTTGAGGCAACTTTATCTCCAAAGCCTACCTGCAGATCTTGTTCCAAGTTGTGCTCCAGATATTGGTTATTTATTTGACTCCCTGCCTTTTATCGAGGTTGTGATGATGGCGATTCAAGGAGACGGTAATTGTGCAGAAGTAATGTGGAGTTTTTTGGGTGTCAGCATTCCAGGATGGACGTTGGTAGCTTTTTTTGGGATCGCAATCTGGTTGTTGAGAAGTTTATGGCTTGCAAATGAGATTCATTCTCTAAAATTTTATAGATAGCCTATAATGTCGCGCTTTATTTTAATCACATCTTATAAATGACAAAGACCTACCAAAATATTTCGATAGACGAATTAATACAAGAAGCTTTGGATAGAAATGAAGGAGAAATAGCTGCCAATGGCGCGCTTCTCGTAAAAACTGGAAAAAGAACTGGCAGAAGCCCTCTTGATAAATTTATTGTAAAAGATGCGACCACAACTTCTGAAGTAGACTGGGGCGACATAAACAGGCCCTTCGAGCAAGATAAATTTTCTGCACTTTGGACAAAGGTCGAAGAGTATTTATCTCAAAAAGATACTTTTGTGTCTGACTTGCATGTAGGAGAGCATTCTGAATATTACGTGCCCGTTACCATTAAGACAGAATGGGCGTGGCATAATCTTTTTGGACGTCAGATGTTTATTAGACCAGATAGTTTTAATAGTAATTCTAAAGACGTATGGGAGGTAATGAGTGCTCCTGAATTTGTTTGTAACCCGGATGAAGATGGCACAAATAGCGACGGAGTGGTAATACTAAACTTTGCCGAAAAGAAAGTTTTACTTGCTGGCATGCCTTATGCTGGCGAAATGAAAAAATCCATGTTTGCCGTACAAAATTTTCTTCTTCCTGGTAAAGACGTCTTACCCATGCATTGTGCTTCAAACGTAGGATCAGAAGGCGAAGTTTGTTTATTCTTTGGACTATCTGGAACCGGTAAAACCACTCTCTCCGCAGATCCAAATAGAAATCTGATTGGAGACGACGAACACGGCTGGGGGCCGGGAACAGTCTTTAATTTTGAAGGTGGTTGTTATGCAAAATGTATTGATTTAACACAAAAGAATGAGCCTGTGATCTGGGATGCCATTAAAAAAGGCAGCGTTATGGAAAATGTTGTTATTGATCCGGAAACAAAAATACCTGACTACAGCGACTCTGAATTAACTGAAAACACTAGAGTTGTATACCCACGAGAACACATTGATAAAAGAGTAGAAGAAAATTCAGCTGGTGAGCCTAAAGCAGTTATTTTTTTAACGTGTGATCTTTCTGGAGTTATTCCTCCAGTCTCTTTACTTTCTAAAGAAGCCGCTGCTTATCATTTTTTAAGTGGCTATACTGCTACAATTGGGTCTACAGAAGTAGGTTCTACGGAAGCCTTCAAGACCACGTTTTCTACTTGTTATGGAGCTCCTTTCTTTCCAAGAGCACCAGGAGTTTACGCAGATTTATTAATAAAAAGAATAGAGGCTTTTGAAAGCAAAGTTTACCTAGTAAATACTGGCTGGACGGGGGGTCCTTACGGAATAGGCAAGAGATTTGATATACCTGTAACAAGGGCAATAATAAGTGCTATCCAGTCAGGAAAATTAGCTGAGACAAAAACGGAGAAAATAGAAGGCCTGAACCTTGATGTCCCGCTTGAAGTAGAAGGCGTAGACAAAGAACTTCTCAATCCGATAAAGAATTGGGCAGACCGTCAATCTTACGCACTATACGAAGAAAAATTAGTTGATCAATTTAAAACTAATTTTATAAAATTTGATGTATCTGAAAATATAATTGCCTCCGGTCCAAAATAAAAAGATCACCTCTATAAGATGCAGCTCACTCTAGAAAAGCTAAAGCAATCAGGGGCACTTGATGAACTGCGTTTTATAAACCGAGGGATAGAAAAAGAAAGCTTAAGGATTGAGAGCTCTGGAAAACTCTCCAACAGGCCCCACCCTGCCTCTCTTGGCTCTGCACTTACAAACCCTTATATAACTACTGATTTCTCTGAAGCCCTACTTGAGTTAATCACACCTACTTTTAATGATGCCCAGTCTTGTTTAGATTTTTTAAGTGATCTCCACACCTTTGTTTACAACAATATCGAAGACGAAATATTATGGCCCTGCAGTATGCCGTGCCCTATAGACAATCAAGAAGACATACCGATCGGCAACTACGGTACTTCAAATTCTGGGATGATAAAAACTATCTACAGAAGGGGTTTATCAAAAAGATATGGAAGCATGATGCAGACAATTGCAGGCATTCATTATAATTTTTCATTCTCAGATAAGTTTTTTAATATTCTTGTATCTTTAGAAAAAGAAAAAAATGAAAAAGAGCTGAAAAATGAAGTTTATTTACACGTAGCAAGGAACTTCAAGCGATATGGCTGGCTGTATTTCTTTCTATATGGAGCGTCCCCTGCTGTTTGCGACTCTTTCGTAGAAAAAACAGAATATGGGCTTGATAATTTGCCTGGCGGGGGCCTTTATAAACCTAATGCTACGTCTTTAAGAATGGGCGATCTAGGCTATATAAGTAAAGCGCAAGATGAATTAAATATTTCTTATAATAACTTAGATGAATATTGCCTCGATTTAGGAAACGCTTTAACAACTCCTTACAAAAAATATCAAGAAATAGGTGAATTTGAAGACAACGAAAGAGTCCAGCTAAACAGCTCTATAATCCAAATTGAAAATGAATATTACAGCACTATACGGCCTAAAAGAGTTTGTCCGTCTGGTAAAAAACCCATTGAGGTTCTCCGCGCAGAAGGCATTAATTATTTAGAGCTTAGGTGTGTTGACCTAGACCCCTTTTGTCCTATTGGTATTCGTAGAGAACAAATAGATTTTATGGACACACTCTTAATCTATTGCTTGTTGAAAGAAAGCCCTCCGATCGAAGATGATGAAGCTGAGATAATAAAAATCAACCATGAAAACATTATTAATAACGGACGAGACATAGACCAAAATATTATTTTAAATGGGAAAAAGGGTACAGCTGTTAATTTTGCAGAAGAAATTTTATTGGATTTAAAGAAATTATCTTTAGTTGCAGGAGAGGCGGTATTTGAGAACGGAAAAAATAACTGGTTAGAGGCTATAAATCTACAAATTAAAAAATTAGAGAATGTTGAAGAAAGTCTGAGTGGTAAAGTTTTAAACGATTTAATTCATAACAATAAATCTTTTAAAGAATTTGGCCTAGAGTTGGCAAATCTTCACTCCCAAAATTTTAAAAGAGAAAATGGTTACGGGAATGTTCTCTTTGAGAACGCTACAAAGGAATCTTTAGTGAAACAAGAAATAATAGAATCGGAAGAAAGCCCTGACTTTGAAACTTTTCTCAAGGAATATTTTAATCAGACAACTTGACGTTTTTTTAAGAAAAGGTAACTTGATAAATAAATTTAGATAGAGGAATAATATGAAAGCTTTTGTTTGTAACGAATTTGGACCAGTTGAATCACATAAGATTGAGGAAGTAGCTGATCCTGTTGCCGGACCTGGACAAGTAGTCGTGGATATAAAAGCAACAGGAATTAGCTTTCCTGATGTTTTAATCGTACAGGGGCTTTATCAATTCAAACCCCCGTTCCCGTTCAGTCCTGGCGGAGAAATCGCAGGTGTTGTTTCCTCTGTTGGAGAAGGCGCAACTGTGTATAAAGTAGGAGATAGGGTAATGGGTAGTGTTGGCTCTGGGGGACTTTGTGAAAAAGGTGCCTACTTCGAGCAACAGCTAATGCCACTACCAGATACAATGAATTTCAAAACTGCAGCAGGCTTCCCTTTAAACTATGGGACTACCATGCACGCCTTAAAACAAAGAGGTGAGCTGCAACCAGGACAAACCTTATTAGTTCTGGGAGCAGGAGGGGGGCTTGGCATTACTGCTGTCCATATTGGGAAAGCCATGGGAGCAAAAGTTATTGCAGCAGCCTCATCCCAAGACAAACTTGACCTTTGCAAGAACGAAGGAGCAGATGAAACTATTCTTTATCAAAGAGACATGGATAGGGACTTACAAAAAAAATTCTCGGATGAAATCAAGGAAGCATCGGGAGGCGGAGTCGATATGATCTACGATTTAGTAGGGGGAGATTATGCAGAACCATCGCTAAGAGCCATAAAACGTCATGGAAAATATTTGGTCATAGGCTTTACAGCAGGAATCCCTAAAATGCCTTTAAATCTTACCCTTTTAAAGGAGTGCCAAATAATAGGAGTTTTTTGGGGTCAATTCGCAGGCTTGGAACCTGAACTAAATGGGCAAAACTTTAAAGAGCTTTTTGCACTTCATGCAGAAGGAAAAATAAAACCTTTTGTTAGTAAAAGTTTTTCTCTAGAAGATACAACAAAAGCTATTAAATCATTAGAAGAAAGAAAAGTGCTTGGCAAAGTAGTAGTCAGCATGGAATGAAGAATGACTTCAAAAGAAAACTAAACGCCTTTTTTCTTAAAAGTGTTTTTTTAATATTTTCTTTAACTCTATTTTCAGATGACAAAGAGGACTTTGTGTATGATTTATCTTTAGCTACTCAGGGAGTTTCGGTTAGCCAATACAATACAGGGATAAATTATTTCCTTGGTAGAGGAATTCCTAAGGGAATAGAAAAATCTGTCTATTGGTATCAAAGAGCAATGGAACAAGGGCATTCAAAAGCGCCTTTCAATTTAGCAATCATTTATGCCAAAGGGGAAGGGATTGATAAAAACCTTCAGATAGCCCTGAAATATTTTAAACTGTCAGCTGAAAGAGGCAATTCAGATGCCAAGTTATTTTTTGAAGACATCTCATCTTTGCAAGCAGAGAGCCAACAAGAAGCTCTCCAAACTCTATGTTGTCCTGAGCCTCTGATGCATGGAATGGTCGATGAAGACAAAAATTATAAGTAAGCATCTTCTTATTTTATAAATCCTAGAATTTTATTAAATGATTCATAGAAGTTTCTTAAGAAAGGCTTATAATCGCGCCTTTCTAGAAACCTCATGACAGTAACAAACCTTAGAAATATAGCCATCATTGCACATGTTGATCATGGCAAAACTACTCTTGTTGATAGATTGCTACAGCAATCTGGCACTTTAGATAGAAAGAGTATGACCACAGAAAGGGTCATGGACTCTGATGATCAAGAGAGAGAGCGCGGCATAACAATTCTAGCAAAAAATACTGCCATAGAATGGAACGGCTATCGTATTAATATAGTAGATACTCCTGGACATGCAGATTTTGGGGGCGAGGTGGAAAGAGTTCTTTCCATGGTTGATTCTGTCTTGTTATTGGTTGACGCGGTTGACGGACCTATGCCTCAAACCCGCTTTGTAACTCAAAAGGCTTTTGATCAAGGCCTCAATCCTATTCTTGTAATAAATAAAGTTGACAGGCCGGGTGCAAGACCGGACTGGGTTCTTGATCAAGTATTTGACCTTTTTGATAAACTGGGCGGAACGGATGAGCAATTAGACTTTCCAGTTATATATGCCTCCGCTTTAAATGGAGTAGCAGGCCTAGATGACCAAAATTTGGCTGACGATATGACACCCTTATTTGAATTAATAATAGATAAAGTTGATCCCCCTGAAGTGAACGATAAAGGCCCTGCTCAAATGCAAATAAGCGCTCTTGACTACAACAGTTATGTAGGTGTTATAGGGGTAGGTCGCATAAAGAGAGGAAAGATGAAGCCTAATATGCAAGTAATTGTAGCGGCGACTGATGGTTCAAAAAGGAAAGCTAAAGTTCTCCAGGTTATGGGCTACGATGGCCTTGAACGAGTCGATGTTAAGGAAGCTCAGGCAGGAGATATAGTTTGCATAACTGGTATAGATAAACTTAACATCTCGGACACAATATGTGATCCTGAGTGTGTAGAAGCACTACCCTCTTTATCTGTTGACGAACCAACAGTGAGTATGACTTTCCAGGTGAATGATTCTCCTTTTGCTGGCAGGGAAGGAAAATACATTTCATCCAGAAACTTAAAAGAAAGACTTGAACAAGAGCTGATACACAATGTTGCTTTAAGAGTTGAACAAGGCGACAGTCCTGATAAATTTGTTGTTTCTGGCAGAGGTGAATTGCACTTATCAGTCTTAATAGAAAACATGAGAAGAGAGAATTATGAAGTTGGTGTCTCTCGTCCTGAAGTTATTCAAAAAGAAATTAATGGCAAGATTCACGAACCCTTTGAACAGATTATTATTGATATTGAGGAAAAACATCAGGGGTCGATAATGGAAGAAATGGGTCTAAGAAAAGCAGACCTCCAGAATATGGAGCCCGATGGCAAGGGAAGAATGAAGCTAGATTTCATTGCACCTTCAAGGGGAATGATAGGTTTTAGATCTAACTTCCTAACCCTTACTAATGGTACGGGGATCATGACGAGTGTTTTTGATCATTACGGGCCAGCGAAGGCAGGAGAAGTAGCAAAAAGGCAAAATGGTGTCTTGGTTTCTATGATCTCTGGAAAAACATTGGCCTACTCCCTCTTTAACCTCCAAGAGCGCGGAAGAATGTTTGTTGGACACGGCAAAGAAGTCTATAAAGGTCAAATAGTAGGACTTCATTCTCGCGATAACGACTTACCGGTCAATCCTACAAAAGCAAAACAGCTAACCAATGTAAGAGCGGCAGGTACTGATGAAAATCTTATCCTTACTCCGCACATTCAACACACACTGGAGCAGGCTCTGGAATTTGTTGAAGACGATGAACTCGTGGAAGTAACACCAGACTCTATAAGGCTCCGCAAAAGAAACTAATTCTTCTATAATCTTCTTAAGGGGCCTATTAGAGTAAATTTGCTTTAAACCTATAAAGCGGATTAAGCTAAAGTGTTTTCAAGGAGGAGACAATGGAAACATCATTATTTTTTAAAACTTTTATTGTTTTCGGAAGCCAGTTATTTTTAGTGTTTGGGGTTTGTTATCTTTTTATATATTTAATTAGAAAAGCAACCCTGGAAGGTAGGCCATTTTTAGGTGCTAATTTTGAAATAAAGTATAACGCTAATGGTGAGGTTGACTTGTTTAGTCCTGAACAAAATGCACACGATAAATGGCGCGCCAAAGTAGACGCTGAATTAGAATCCTTTCGACTTAAAATTCACGTTGGGGATTCTTACAGCGATGAGGGCCGGAAGGCTTATAAAGATAAAAAAAGGAAAGTAGAACTCCAGATTGCAAAAAAAGAGAAAGAGATATCTAACTCCTTGAACACAATGACCCAGACTTTGTGTTTTATCTGGATTTTTTTCTTATTTGGAGCCACTTTTCTTTCATTTACAGATTATTCTATTGGAACAAAGATGATCTTTCTTACCATCGCAAGTCTTAGCTTTGGACCGTTACTCGGCGTGGTTATGATTCAAATGGATGAAAACGATGGGTTAAGAATATTAAAACTTACAGTTGCTATTACTTTTTTAGCAGCCTTAATTGGTATTTACAGTGGCTTAGATTTTTCTTGGTTAGGCTTTGTACTGATAATCCCTTTATTTCTATTAGTTACCTGGAATTTTTTAAATATTTTTTATAATTTTTCAGGTTGGGCAAAGCGGTCGGGAGGGGTTTTTGGATCCGTAATATTTACCTTATATTTACTGTATGATTTTAATAGACTTGAAAGAGCTGCTGAAAATGGACTGAACGACTGGAATACGGCTTTTGAGATAGGCCTCTCTATTTATTTAGACGTTATAAACTTACTTTTAGAATTACTAGAGGCAATGGGGTAAATGGAAACAACGTTATTTTTTAAAACCATGGCTATTTTGATTAGCCAACTGAGCATTGTTTTTGTTGGGGCTTATACCTTTATCTTCCTGGCTCGCAGAGCTACTTTAAAAGGAGTTAAATTTTTTGGTGAAACATTTGAAGCTCACTATAATTCCAAAGGCCAATTGGACTTGCTACACATTCCTATTCCAGAAGAAGAAAAGGTAATTAAATACAATGAGGACGGTAAAGAAATAGACGACTCTATTTTTGGTACTCTGAATGGCTTCTTTATTTTGAGTCTTATTGGTCTTGTTATAGCCCTCTATGTAGATTTTTCCATAGTAGGAAAATTGGCCTTATTCACGTTTCACACACTTTCTTTTGGACCCTTGTTAGGCCTAACCATGATACAAATAGATGAAAATGACGGCCTGAAAGCAGTTATTTTAACTCTTTTAATAACCCTTCTAGCTGGTTTTTTAGCGCTCTATCTAGAAATAGATTTTAGCGGACTGCTTAATTACCTGTTTTATCCTCTCTTGTTGTTAATTCTCTTTGGTATTGCCAGAATATTTTACACCTTTGAATCCAGCACCATAAGGTGGAGTGCTCTCTCAGGAATACTAATCTTTATATTGTTCTTGCTTGCAGATTTTTCTATTCTTTCAGAAGCAAGTGAAAACGGGATTAACGATTGGAACACGGCATTTATTATTGCCTTTCAAATATACCTAGATATCATAAACCTACTGTTACAAATCTTAGAAGCAATGGGGAACTAAATGGAAAAACTTAACAATCTCTTGGAAAAAATTGCGAACCCTCTGTTTGGGTTTGCTGACTGGATAATTAGGCTTGGTCTGGGAATATCATTCTTTCTTCATGGGTTTGGAAAATTGCCCTTGGATGCCTCAGGTTGGCTTGCCTCTAATTTAGGATATCCGATTGCATTAATGGTTGCTTGGGGAGAAGTCTTGGCGGGCCTGGGGATTATTTTAGGCGGCTTGATTGCAGGAACAATTGGAAGCTTAATAACCAGGATTTCTGGAGGCGCCATTGGGGTCATCATGATAGGTGCCATTAGTATTGCACATTCAAATTGGGGTATATTTTTTGGAGAAGGTCGTACTCTCTTTGCCAGCGAACAACTCTTTCTATTATTACTTGGAGTTTATTTCGCAATAAAGGGAAACCAGAAATAATAAAAACTTAATTGTTTCTATTTAGAAGCGATTCTAGGGCCAACAAAACCTTTGCTGAATCGTGCGGAGCTCTGAAGAAACCAGCATATTTTCCCTCTGGGTCAATCAACACTAAACTACCAGTGTGATCTACCGTATAAAATGGGTCATCACTTTCAACCACGGGCGAGAAAGGAACGTTAACTTGAGTAGCAAACTTATAAATTTTATCTATTCCTCCAGTCAGGCCTATAAACTCTTCATCAAAATTGTCTAAGTATGCTCTTAGCTTTTCAGGGGTGTCTCTAATAGGATCAACAGAGATCAAAAAGAACCTGACTTTTTCTGATTCATCCCCCAGACCTTTTTTGATTTCTTGAAGTTGCTTCATTGTTAAAGGGCAAATATCAGGGCAAAACGTAAAGCCAAAAAACAGAACATTCCATTTGCCTTTGAAATTCTCAAATTTAAAATAACTGTTAGTATCATCAACCAGGGTGAGCTTGGTTAGGTTTCTGCTTGGCTCTATAAAATATACCCCTAAATCTTTGTACTCTTCTGCAGATAAGTCTCTTGGAGTGGTCCATTGGTTCAAAAATAAGCCCAGAACTAATGCCATAAAAGCTATGCAACTCCCTACTGTCCAAAAAATACCTTTATTCATAAATACAAGTACTGATCTACCAGCATGGCGCCAAACAGCGCAGCTAAATAAGAAATAGAATAGGCAAAAGTCTGCATGGCAGAAGCGTTAGTTTCATCTCTGTAAAGTTTGATCGAAAAATATAAAAAACCTAAACCCAAAATTAATGCTACCACTAAGTATAATTCTTGAAACATCCCTACAGCGTAAGGAAGCATTGTAGAAACCAACAGCAATAAAGTATAAAGAACAATGTGTTGTTTGGTAAAAGCTATACCCTTTTGAACAGGCAGCATTGGAACTGCAGCTTCCGCGTAATCATCCACTCGGTAAATAGCAAGTGCCCAAAAATGTGGTGGCGTCCAGACCATAACAATAAGGACCAATAACCAAGCATTTGGTTCTATCGTGTTAGAAACAGCCGTCCAGCCAAGCAAAGGTGGCATTGCGCCAGCCAGCCCTCCTATAACAATATTCTGGCTCGTCATAAATTTTAAATACCTTGTATAAATAAAAGCATAAAAAATAAAAGTAAGTGAAGTGAGTATCCACGTTAATACATTAACGTAAACCAATAGCATTATGCTTCCAGCAATATAGAGCACTACAGCAAACATAGAAGCAGAAAATTCTGTTACGGAACCCTTTACCAGCGGCCTGGACGAAGTCCTATTCATCTTTGCATCTATTTCTGAATCAAAAATATGATTTATAACAGCAGCAGAGGCTGCTAAAAAACTTATCCCTAAAAGACCAAAAATAAAAATTGATACTGTAGGGCTGAATTTCGAACCTATCAACATTCCGCTTATACAAGAAACAAACAAAAGGGCCTGAACGCCTGGCTTTGTTAATTCTAAATAATCTCTCCATGGAGAGGTTTTTATTGCATTCATTTCAATTTAATCCCTAAACCTAAGAGCAGCTAAATAAGTTATGAGTAAAAGACCGCCGAGATTATGTCCTACTGCAATCAATAAAGGTAGGCTAAAAATAACATTAGATATACCGAGGCTTATTTGAAGGGCCAACACTCCCGATAAGTTAACAGCAAGTTTTAATAAGCGCATCCTGTATAAAGAGAAAATTAGAGACACTAAAACCAGTGTGACCACTATTGATCCAAGCCTGTGCGTTAAGTGAATCGCAACCCTAGCTTCATCTGACAGCTGACCACCGAGATAATTTGGACCGATAGTCTGAAGGAAATTAAAGCCAGAAATAAAATCAGCGGGCGGAAGTAATTGCCCTCTACACAGAGGAAGATCTGCACAAGAAATAGATGCATAATTTGTACTGGTCCAAGCTCCTAAGAAAATCTGAATTGAAACAACAACAAGACTTAAATTAATTAACCTCTTAGCGTTTAGATTAAAGTCC
>CEWR01013564.1_pt1 | contig 19246 bp, 19 predicted proteins | sample 356321 | NCBI WGS metagenome assembly CEWR01 (sample SAMEA2621551, study PRJEB7988) | marine metagenome | biome: marine biome (ENVO:00000447); feature: mesopelagic zone (ENVO:00000213); material: "saline water (ENVO:00002010), including plankton (ENVO:xxxxxxxx)" | depth 790 m
CGTCGCGGCCACTGTCCGTCACGGCCAGCGCGCGAAATTCTCCCACTTGCTCCAGAAGGTGATCTCTTAGCAACAAGCCAATAGTCTCGCGAACCTGAGTGTCTGAGAGGTCGTCGACGATGCCGTACACGCTCAATTCGTTATGGTTGTGCGCTCGGATTTGTTGGGTGTTCGCGCCTCTTAACACCTTGGCAATGTGGGCGGCTCCGAACCGTTCGCCTGTCCTGATGACCGCAGAAAGTATCTTTTGAGAAATAATGGTGGCGTCCGAACGTTCCTCGTTGCCGGACAGACAGATGTCACAACCGCCGCAATCGTCCTCAGCGGACGTCTCGTCAAAATACGCCAGCAGATATTTTCGGCGGCATTTCGTCAGGTCGCCATAATCGGTCATCGACCTGAGTCGTTTCCTGGCCCCCTGACGCTCGGCTTCGCTTTCCATGCGCTCGATAAAGTAGTCCTGACGAATCTTGTCGGCGAACGAGTAAAACAGAACGCAATCCGACGGCAGCCCATCGCGCCCTGCCCGTCCGGTCTCTTGGTAATACTGCTCCACAGAGCCTGGCAGGTCATAGTGAACGACCAGTCGGATGTCCGGTTTGTCGATTCCCATTCCGAAGGCGATGGTCGCAACAATGATCTGGACTTGGTCCTTAATAAACCGGTCTTGAATCGCTCCTCGATCGCCCAATCCAGCGTGATATGCCACCGCCGAGAATCCGTCCTGATTCAAGCGTTGGGCAAGTTCTTCAGTGCCCCGCCGGGAAATCCGATAGAGAATGGCAGACCGGTCGCGATGTTTGTCGAGATAATCGAGCAGCCGATCATACTGGTCAGCCTTGGGGTGGACAGTGTAAGTGAGATTGGGCCGGTTGAAGCTCGCAAGATACACTTCGGGACTGCGAAGCGCTAATTGATCTGTGATGTCTTTGCGAACCAGGTCAGTGGCTGTGGCAGTCAGGGCGATTATCGGCACAGAGGGAAACTCGTCGCGAATCGAGCTCAGGTTGCGATAGTCGGGCCGAAATTCATGGCCCCACTGAGATATGCAGTGCGCTTCGTCCACCGCCAAAAGGCTAAGGTTCACCGTTCGTAAGAACTGCCGAAACCTGCTGTTGGCGAGTCGCTCAGGCGCGGCATACAGTATCTTCAACCTGCCATCGTAGGCGTCTTTCTGCGCTTCGTATATTTCTCGCTCGGTCATCGTGGAGTTAACGAACGCGGCAGGGATTCCATTGGCCCTCAGAGCATCGACCTGATCCTTCATCAGCGCTATAAGCGGCGACATAACCAGGGTCAGACCATCCAACCTCAGAGCAGGAAGCTGGTAACACAGCGACTTGCCGCCTCCGGTGGGCATCAAAACCAGGGTGTCATCGGCGTCCAGAACGCTGCCGATTATATCCTCTTGAAGAGGGCGGAAGCTGTCATAGCCGAAATGTTTCTTGAGAAGGTCTAGCACGTCCCAATTATATGCCAAGTCGTATCAGATTGGTGGCCCAATTCGACGACAATCGCAACGTATTTTCCTTCCAGGTCACTTGGACAAGTTCGACTCGATGCGAAGAGCGGCAGGTTTCAAAAGCGCGTAAATAGTGGAGTGTATCGGCGTCGGAACTCCGATCTCTGCGCCCATCCGCACGACCGTGCCTGTCAGGCCTTCCAACTCCACGGGCCTGCCTGCGCGGAAGTCGTTGCCGAGACTGGTCATGCCGTCTGCCGCAAAGGAATCCAGAGATGTCTCGCACCACGGAATAATGTCATCTCCGATATCCGCGCCCTTGGCCCGGGCCACATCAACAATCTCATGCCACGCGTTGATTATCAGCGCCCTGGTTTCAGGGAGAGTCCTCATTTCGCCGTAGGTTATTTGCGTCACTGCGTTGACCTCAGCAGATCCTGTGAGGTAGATGAACTTCCGCCACAGGGCGCGCATGGCGTTATCGGTCAACTCAACACTCCAGTCTGCCTGTGCGAACAACTCCCTGAGCTGTTGACCGCGCGATGTTATCCCGCCTTCAATCTCGCCGAACGTAACGCTTCCGAGGTGACCTAGTTGAGCGACGACGCCAGGTTTCTCGATACGGGCCTGCACCACCGCCATGCCGACCATTACTTTTTCTTTGCCAAATGCAGTGGACAACTGATCTCCATTGTCTATCCCGTTCTGAAGAGTCAAAACGATCGTATCTGGGCCGACCATCGGTCTCACGGTTTCGATGGCCTCTGAGTTGTGGTACATCTTGACTGTGAATATCACAAGATCGACATGACCAAGCGACACGGTATCGTCGGTCGCTTTCGCCGAAACGTTAAATTGACCTTTCAAACCAGATTCGACAGTCAGGCCGTCACGATTAATCGCCTCCATGTGAGGGCCTCGGGCGATGAACATGACATCCATCCCGGCACGAGCGATCAGGCCGCCAAAATAACCGCCTACGCCACCTGCTCCCATTATCGCTATCTTCATCCATCAACTCCAGGGCCTGCGTTTGAACACATTGGCAAAATTAAATCGGAGCCTAATCCCTTAGTGAATTCAACCGCTCGTCGAAGCCGCGCTCCGTGGCCGTTGTAAATTCTGATACGTGGTTTACTCGTTTCGTCAGGTCGTTGAACAACCCGAGCATTTCGTACACGCCGTTGTAAATGCTCATCGCAGATTCCAACGTGAACTGATGATTCCATCGTTCGTCCCAGGGTCGCGGAGCCTCAATTCCGGTTGAGGTTCTTCTAGCGTGACTCCTCACGAAATCGGTTGCAGCGCCTTCGAGAGCCGCGAAATCGTCCGGAGTTTTGCGACCACCCACTCCTCCATGCTTCAACAATATCAAGTGATACAACAGCATCCACCAGTAGATCGTCAGCAGCCGTTCTTCGTCAAATTTGCGAAGCTTGCTCTTCAGTCCCCAGTCCATGCGTTTGTCCACGTTTTTCACTACAAGTTGCCATACGATGTCTTCGGCGCCTTCGCAGAAGGTGTTCCAGAGCGCAGCCTGCGACGAGTGAAAATGTTGAATCGACGGTTGAAGGCGCGCAGACTCGGCCAACTCCCGAATCGTTGCTTCGACATTTGCGCGCCGTTTGCCCCCGGTGAGGCTGTCCAACAATCTCATTTGAATATCCTGTTCCTTCAGTCGTCTTTTGCCGCCAGATACCCTTCGGCATATCCCATTTGGACGGCCCTCACCAATGCCGGACCTATTGCGCTGGGTATCACCGACGCGAGGCCGCCCGTGCTGGCGGCCATCCGCATGAATTGATCTTGAGCAAGATTTGCAACCACTGCCACAAAGGGCTGAATCCAGTCAGGAGCGTAACCCTCAGTGCCCATATTCGGCCTGCTCTCCTCAGCCACGAGCAGCGAATCGACAGATTCGTCGTCCGGATGACGCTCGGCCAACATGGCAAGCGCATTGTTGTAATCCAACTCGAATTGTTCCATTGATGCCTGAGGGTCGTTCATTTGAACCATCCGTGCGCAAATTTAAGAGCATTTCCCAAGTGAATATCTTATAGACGACGGCTCTCTGTCAAATAGCGGAACTAGCTTGGCGTTATGAATTATAATGAACCTGGAACCGCCTTCAGACTTGGAGATAAGCTGTTGAACCTAAAAGACTACATCAGGGATGTGCCGGATTTCCCAACACCCGGCATCCTATTCAGAGACATCACTCCGCTGTTAAAGGACACCGAGGCATTTAAGTCAACCATCGAGATGTTCGCTGAACGTTACACCGGCTCCAAAATCGATGCTATTGTCGGTATCGAGTCAAGGGGTTTCATGTTCGCCGCGCCGTTGTGCCACAGGCTTGGGATTCCGTTTGTCCCGATTCGAAAATTGGGCAAACTGCCTTACCGCACCCACACGGTGAGTTACGAATTGGAATACGGTTCAGATGCTGTGGAGGTCCATGTCGACGCATTATCAGGTGGCGACCGCGTGCTAATCGTCGATGACCTGTTAGCCACCGGCGGCACATTGACTGCCTCTACCAAACTCATTGAGCAGACCGGAGCAGTTGTGGCAGGATTGGCAATCGTCATCGAACTGGACGACTTGGGTGGAAGAAATACGCTCGACAACTACGACATATTTTCTCTGGTGCATTACTGATCTATCGGAAGGATTCATTTTGCCAACTCAAAATTCACAAGAACAACTCATCGAAGCTCTGGAAGAAACTGTCAGCGATGCTTTCGAATACCTAACCGGCGAAGGATTGGCTTCTCATGCCAAAGTGGGTGATCGGGGCGCCTGGAAGGTTCTTTGCCACATGATTTACTGGCATCAAACCACGACCGATGGCATCGAGTCTGTCGTTTCAGGAGGCGATCCCCGGCAATTTGAGGCGGCATCGGACGAGGCAAACGATCGAATAATCGAGTCCATATCCGGCAAGACCGTTGAGGAATTGCCTCGAGAGGTTCGCGAAATACAGGGGCGTGTGCCCACACCGGTTCACAGTATTCCCGATCCGAGTTCTACGGTATTTATCGGCATGAACAGGGCATAATCGTCAACAAACGAACGTTTGCAAATGATGGCAGGCCACTAGCAAGGGCACGTCGCAGAGTTAAAAAGGGCAATTTAAGTCAGAATTGCGGTCATCGCTTTGCAGATTTTGCCCGTAAGTGCAGGCTTTCCCAACAGGCGACTTATTATTCCTGACCACCCATTCATGAGTGGTTATTACAAAGTTTGACGCCATAAAACGGTGGAAACCGATTGTGATACGGCACACAAATTTGACATATACACCATCGGTCTGCCACGATATGAATTGAAATAATCGATTGTCAGCCCGAGAATTTTTGGCGTTCAGATCGATGGTCTCGCTTACTGAGTGACTGAACGATATGAACCGGGGGTCAGATATTATGGTTTACAAGACAGGCGTGCGACATGTCACAGAGTTCCTGCGAGAGGTTGACGTGCTAAAAGGACTGTCAGAACGCCATTTGGACAGGATATCCGCGCTTTGTGAGGAGACCGAGTTCAAGGAGGGCGACAATCTGGGAGATCAGGATGAACCCGGTCATCAGATTTACATCATCCGCAGTGGCGAGATCAAGGCAACAACTGGGGCCCAGGACAAATCCCTAGTTGTGAGAACCGTTCGCGAGCACGAAACGTTCCCGGTGGCGGCGCTTTTCGACCCGCCAATACAGATAACGAACGCAAGAGCTTTCACCGACGGAACCGCGTTGGTTATTCCCAGAGTCAAACTCATCGAATTGTGCGAACTTGAGCCTCGAATCGGCCTGCACATTTATCGTGCCAGTTGTCGAATATTGGTAAGCAGGTATAGATACGCGCTAAACCGGCTGGCTGACGAACATGGCGCTAACCTTGAGATTTCGGCGAACAGGGCAGGCGGCGAACTTTAGTCAGGTCATATTTCAGTGCTGGCTAGCCCTGCGTTGAGCATTCGCAAATACTGAAATATCAGAGCCGGTTCTTCATGAATAATCGCAACCAACACACCAAAGCCTGGAGGTAAATCATGGCAATTATCACCATGGGTGGCCTTTCCGGTGGCGGAGCCAGAGCGCTCGGCCCACTGGTGGCTGAAAAAATCAGCGCAGACTACGTGGATAGGCTGATCCTCGCCGACATTGCTCGACACGTGGGCGCGACCGTCGAGGCTCTGCACCAACGCGAGGAACGTCCACCAACGCGAGGAGAGCGATTCACTCGTATCCTTCAACGGATTTTGGAACGTTCCGCTGTGACCGGCGCTGGAGGCGACCCTTACTTCGGTCCCGGTATTTCAACCTACCTCACCGAAGAGTATGAAGACCTGCCCCAGCCCACGATCACCCGAGGCCATGAGCTAGAAGACGAGAAGTATTTCGAGGCAGTCACGACCGTTATGAAGGATGTCGCGGCACGGGACAGTGTCGTGTTCGTCGGGCGCGGCGGTCACATCATTCTGAAGGATTTCCCCGGCGTCCTGCGGGTAGGTGTTGTTGCTCGAATCGAGGACCGTATCCAGACGATCATGGCCCGCGAGCGGTTGACCGCTGAGGAAGCGCAAAAGACCATAGAAGCTCGCGACCTTGCCAGAAACATCTACTTCAAGAGTCACTTCGGGATTGCCTCGCCCGATGATCCCGAACTGTACCATTTGACGATCAACACCAGCGACGTGAGTTTAGAGTATGCTGCCGAACTTGTTGTTGCATCCGCTCACGCCTTGCAAGATGACCGTCTTCAACCCAAGGTCGGCGTGCCCGCCTGACGACGTCGAATCGACACGGTCGCTTAGTCATTTTCGAGTGATCGCCTGGGACTGGACTCGGATATCCGAGTCTCTTGAGTCGCTCGCGCCTGCGTAGAACAGTAATCGGAGGCTTTAGGCAGGCGCGCCTGCCAATTACGCTTGACAATCGCAAACCAAATACCATATCGTTGCGCGGAGTGATTTTAAGGCGCAACGGTTTGACACCTGACGCGTAACTTGCCATTCGACGCAAAATTTGCGTCCAATACAGATGAACCGGCTCCTAATCGAATGACGAAATTAAGGAGCGCAAGGGGGGGTTAATGGCCAATCTACTTGAGGTGAAAGACCTCACCACCCACTTCTTTACTCAGGACGGGGTGGTCAAGGCAGTCGATGGAATTTCTTATACCCTGGCGGAAGGCGAAGTTCTGGGTGTTGTAGGAGAAAGTGGCTGTGGCAAAAGTGTCCACGCTCTCTCCATCATGCGCCTTGTCGCGAATCCACCGGGCCGCATAGTGGCTGGCGAAATTTTGTTTGAGGGTGAAAACCTTCTTAATATGGACGATTCTGAGATGCGTCACATTCGTGGTAACCGAATCGCGATGGTATTCCAGGAACCTATGACGTCTTTGAACCCGGTCCTGACGATTGGCCGCCAACTGACCGAGACTCTGGAACTTCATCAGAAAATGGCAAAGCAGGAGGCTCGCACACGAGCCGCCGAACTGTTGCAGACAGTTGGGATTCCAGATGCCGAAACCCGGTTGTCTGATTATCCGCACCAATTCAGCGGCGGCATGCGCCAGAGAGTCATGATCGCGATGGCCCTGAGTTGCAATCCCAGACTGATTATCGCTGACGAGCCGACCACTGCGCTTGACGTCACAATTCAAGCCCAGATTCTCGAACTCATGCGCGACCTTGCTGAGGAATTTGGCACGGCGATGGTAATTATCACTCACAACCTCGGCGTTGTAGCCCGCTATGCTCACCGCGTCGTGGTGATGTACGCAGGCAAGATAGTAGAAACCGGCACTGCCCATGACATATACCGTAACCCGCGACATCCGTATACAATAGCCCTCCTGAATTCAGTCCCACGACTCGATGCCACAGAACGCGTGCGATTGGACGCTATTGAGGGACTGCCCCCAGATCTCGTGGACCTGCCACAGGGATGTTCATTCGCTCCCCGCTGCAAGTACGCTTATGAGCGATGCACTCAGGAAACGCCCGTCCTCGTAGAAACCGACACCAACCACACCTCTGCGTGCTGGCGTCATGACGAGCTTGCCGAGCTCACAGCAGCAGCAAAAAGTTAGGGAAGACGAACAACAATGAGTCAAACTGACACACAGACCAACGGAGGGGCCGCCACAGGCGAGACTCTGCTCGAAGTCAAAAACTTGAAGATGTACTTCCCTGTCACGTCTGGGATCATCTTTCAGAAAAAGGTCGCCGATGTTAAGGCGGTGGACAACGTCTCGTTCACAATCGCCAGAGGTGAAACACTGGGTTTGGTGGGCGAGAGCGGATGCGGCAAAACCACAACTGGTCGAGCAATCCTCCAGCTATACAAGCCGACAGAAGGCGACGTGATTTTCGACGGCACCCGTCTCAATGATCTGGACAACTCGTCGATGCGGGCCATGCGGCGCCAGATGCAAATAATTTTCCAGGACCCTTACGGTTCGCTGAATCCACGGATGACGTGCGGAGACATCGTGGGTGAGCCATTGATCGTTCACAAGTTGACCTCAGGCAAGGGCGAGTATCGGGACAGGGTTGACGAGCTATTACAGACTGTTGGCCTTAATCCCTACATGGCCGACCGCTATCCACACGAGTTCAGCGGCGGTCAAAGACAGCGCATCGGCATAGCTCGCGCTCTGGCAGTGAATCCCAGTTTCATCGTTTGCGACGAGCCAGTGTCTGCGTTGGACGTCTCAATTCAAGCCCAGGTCATCAACTTGCTCGAGGATTTGCAAGAGCAGTTCGGCCTCACATATCTCTTCATCGCGCACGACCTTTCAGTGGTCAGGCACATCAGCGACCGCGTCGCTGTGATGTACCTCGGTCACATCGTTGAGGTCGCGGACAGGAACGAACTTTACGATAACCCTCTACACCCGTACACAAGGGCTTTGTTGTCGGCGGTCCCAATTCCCGATCCGATTGTCGAGGCTGAGCGGGAACGAATCATCCTCACTGGCGACGTGCCCAGCCCCATGAATCCACCCCCAGGGTGTGTATTCCATACTCGCTGTCCCGTCATGATTGACGAATGCCAGGAAGAGATGCCAGAACTCCGAGAGGTCCTACCCGGACACTGGGTTGCCTGCATACGGACTGAAGGCTGGGACACAGCTAGAGCATAAATCCAACATTCAACCCGAAGTTGAGTCGAAGGACAAAGATAGCCCCTTTTCCGAATTGGAGAAGGGGCTATTGTAATCTGGGTTCCCAGTCCCTGATTTACGGCCCGCCCAACGCGCTCGACCGACACCGCATCAAGTTCAGTCGAGGGGCGTGGTTGCTTTAGATATCAGGTCACCGTTGGTTCAGATGTGGCCATGATGATCCAGGTAAAATGATTTCTGAGCTTGTCGCAATGTTCGGCAACTTACTATCAAGTTCCTATGCGCTTCTGGCCTCATTCTCATATGAGATCGACGCTTCTTCTCGCGTTCCCAGCAACTCATCGGAGGCTTGCCACGGGTAGCTTTTCTGTGTGTGTGTAGTTGTGCTCGATGAATGGCTTGCCAGATGGTTTTTGACCTCTGTGAGCACAGACTCTGAGACTGTTCGGTCAAGCCACCCACACATGATGCACATTGTGCTATCTTCGGTCGGCTGAACATAGTCGAGAACCGCGCCATTGCACCTGGGGCAACTATTGAGATTCATTCTAGCCATGATATAACTCCTTGCAGTCTTGGATGGTTCCGTTCCCCGATAAAGTGGCGCTGCCTCGGCGGTCTTTGTCCTTTGATCTGTGCGGTTATCGTCGTTAACTCTGACCGCTCCTGCGTGCGTTCCATCGCTCTCATTCGTCATGGTTCGAGTTTATGCGGGAAACGGAGCCACGGCCTGACTACCGCCTTTCAGGACTCTGACACCTCGCCGACAAAACATGTCAGGAATGTCAGAAAAGTCAGGCGCACCCGAAATTAGGCGTCAACGCGCAGATTTGGAAGGTAGGATCAGATGGGAAAATATCGGAGAGATCGTGCGTCGGGGTCAGCGAATCTATCGCCGCTTCAGATTCAACACGATGACGTGGTGCTCCAGTGAGCAAGAGAAGTCAGAAATGTTGAGTAACAATATGGAAATTACCAAATGAACACGCCTAGCATCGCCCTGGTTCCGCCCGTTGAATGAGGACGCCAGGATGCAATCACGGAATCTTCGGTATCGTCAGACGCGGGACAGTCTCTCCATCTCGACGGCGAACCACAGGGCTAGGTTGCCTGTGCGGTCGTCGAATCCGAAGGTTGCAGGTCGATCCAGATACGCTCTCGCGTCAACCTGCGGCCCTGTGCCGCCACAGCCGTCCACAAGACCGCCGTCGTCGTCGACGCGCTCCGACGCCGCGTTCCAGAGGGATTCGGCGAACCCCCGGTAGGATTCATCAAGCCATCCGAGCCTCAATCCACGCGCCACGGCATACCCTACCATTGAGGTCACGGTATGCTCGTGATAGGAACCAGGATCGTCGAGGACCTGGATCAGCATTCCCGAACGGTGTTGACGCCCTCTCAGAGCGTCCAGATGGCTTTTGTGGGCTGACAACAACGCGGACCTAAGTGGATGGCCGTCATCCATGTATGTCAGCGTCTCAGCGAAGCCCATCGCCGCGAAGCCATTTCCACGACCCCAGAAGAACGGCACATCGTCAGCATGCCAGAACAGGCCATCTGGTTGCTGCACGTCGCCGCCGAGCAGGAATCTTGCCAACACGTCGATGTATTGGGCATTTCCTGTGATTTTGAAAGCCCTTCCCAACACCGCCCCTGCGAAAAACATATCCTCTGTGCGGTAGTCATGGTCACAAACCGGCGGAGGGTCGCCCAGCGGCCGGCCTAGGAACAAGTTCGCCGCTCCTAACAGTAATGACTCGTACCGCGGATCGCCCGTTGCGGACGCCATTTCTTCGCACCAAACTAGTCCTGCCAAATGCTGTCCGCCTGCGTCTTGTAGCGCGGATTCGATGTTTGAGGCAAATGGCTCCACCAACGAAGCGACATCTGATGCCGTTGATGGCTGCGTGCCGTCGAGTTCAGCCACTCGTAGACGCCCACTGATCGCAACCCCCTGGGTATACACCAGAGGGTCCAGAGTGTAGCCGTACTTGTCGGCTAACAGCCTCGCCACGTCCAGTGGACTCCTGTCGCGCCGGCTATCCAATTTCAAGCGGGCCGGCGATTTCGTCGGAGCTGTCAACTCGGCAATATTCGCTAGGAATCGACCGACTTCAGTGTCGATCTGATTCAACGAGACGGTGATTCGAAAAGTGGGTATTGTGCCGAGGCCGCTCGGCTGCCCGACAGCCAGAGCTGCCAGCATAGAATCGGCAGGCTCGATAGAATCGGCATTTAGCGACCTTCCAATCGCGCCAACCGGGTCCGATGCCTCCCAGCGGGTAACTTCTCCCGAGACAACTTCGAGAACAGCGTCAGGGGCCATAAAAATGGCCCAACGCCACAGGTAGCGCGATTCAGGATTGTTCGCGTCCAGAAAGAAATTGTCCACAGGCGGATATCCGGTTGTCGGGTCTCCGCCGGCTCCATTGTCAGTGCTGGAATCGATCTCCAACCCATCTGGATTCCCGGATAGGACGAAGCTCATCGCTATCCCAGCCTGCATAGCCTCGGATTCCGCGTAAACCGATGCCACTCTCTCGACCGCCGTTACATCCCGCTCATCGCCAGACAGCCCACCTATCACCAGGATTCGGTGTTTGTCTGTGACCGAGACATAAGCATCTCTATGAGTCAGCGCGGGAATCTGCGTGCCTTGGCGCGTAATGCCACAGGCGTCGGCAGTCCACAGGTTCCCGCCTTCGCGGATCAATTCTTGCAACAACGCTTGTAGATCATCGCGGCGAACAGACATGACAACTTCACCCTATATAAGAGTATTTCCCTTAGATGAGGCGCATTGTACACTAACAACAACATCATCAAATCACCGATCAAATGAGGAGGTCGTTCATGGGCAGCCCACAATTCCTGCCGCTGACCCAGTACCGCCGATACTCAGAAGTCGAAATGACAAAACGCGCCGCCGATTTCCATTCCGATATTGCGAGGCGACGGACGATCCGCGACTTCTCGGATCGCGCCGTTCCGAGATCGGTGATCGAGGACTGCATCAAGGCCGCAGGAACCGCGCCCAGCGGAGCGAATATGCAGCCCTGGAGTTTCGTCGCGGTCTCTGACGCCGACGCCAAACGCCGAATCCGGGTTGCCGCTGAGGAGGAAGAGCAAGAATTCTACGATCACCGCGCCCCGCAGGAATGGCTGGACGCCCTGGCGCCGCTGGGCACTGATCCCAATAAACCATTTCTTGAAAACGCCCCGTATCTCATCGCCATATTCGCTCAAAAATTCGGCGTACTGCCCGATGGTCGGCAGGTTAAACACTACTACGCGACCGAGTCGGTCGGAATCGCAACGGGGATATTGTTGACGGCGCTGCACAACGCCGGGCTGGCGTCTCTTACCCACACGCCCAGTCCGATGGGGTTTTTGAACGAGATTCTAGGCAGGCCGGGCAACGAGCGGCCTTACCTTTTGATTGTGACCGGTTACCCAGCTGACGACGCGACGGTCCCGGATATCACGAAAAAGAGCCTCGACGAGATCGCCACGTTCATATAAGCCACCCGAAATATTACTGAAACCGCTCCAGCCTGTACGGTTCCAACACATCCATTTTTGCGCCCGATGCAATCTCGGTGGCGGCAAGTTCACCAATCAGCGGCGCGAGTGTCACGCCGCTGTGCATCAACGCCACATAAACGCTAGGCGCCTGCTTCGCAAACCCGACCACAGGCAGATCATCCATCGGCAACGGTCGGTATCCCACGGGCACGGGGATCGCCCTCGCGCCCTTTAACGCCGGCATGTAATGAGTGGCCCTTGAGAGCAGGTCATCCGCGTGCGATTGGCTGGCATCAAGCGCCATGCTCTCTTGGCTCCCTTCACCGATCATCAAGACGCCATCAATGTCTTGCCGAACGTGGATTTCCTGTTGACCATCGCTGATTGGAGGGCAGTACAATGCGGCCACAGATCGCAGGATTATCGGCTGAGGGTCGGTCTTTATGACAACGCCGGGGCTGACTTGTTGGGGCAGGTCGATCCCGACAAACGCAGCCAACTCGGTGTTGCCCAGTCCGGCGCAAAGCGCAACCACATCGCACTCGATTGGCCCGCCTGTCGTTTCTACAATCGTTGCTCCACCACTTGTCGTCTGGATGCCGGTCACCTTCCGGTTCATATGGACTCTTCCGCCGTTGAGACGCACTCGATCCATGCATATCTCTGCCACTCTAGCAGGGAGAACGTGACCTTCGTTGGCAGTGAATGCCGCGGCGGTAACAGCGTCAGGCTCGAGTCCAGGTTCCAGGGATTTGATAAATTTTTCATCGACCATACGGGCGTTGTATCCCCAGGACTGAACACGTTGGACTTGCTCTCTCAAGCCTTCGGCCTGCTCTTCGTTCGATGCCCAGGTCAAATGTCCACCCCATTTCAGACCGACCTCTGCATCTAACAGTCTCGCGAACCGGTCCCACGTGTCCATGGAACGGCGATTGAGGTCATGATAGTGACGCGGTTCCTTCCCGAAGGAGTTAATCCACGCGAAAGAGTGCCCTGACGCCCCCGCGCCTGGAGTTTCTGCCTCTAGCACGGTGACGTTTACTCCCAGTCTAGACAGATGGAACGCAATGGCAGCGCCCACAATACCTGCGCCTACCACTGTGACTTTCAAGTTCTCGCTGTTCGGCATGTTCGCTCCTGATTAACAAAACTGGCTTGCGCTCGCGAGCGCTGATATAATCGCGCCAATCTTAGCGCCTACTGAGGAAATTTCCATGATCTCGATTTTCGTAACCATCAGAATCAAAGAAGGTTTCGCCGAACAATTCACCGAAGCGAGCTTCGGTGACGCACAAGGCTCGACACGGGACGAACCCGGATGCTTCAGGTTCGATATCCTCAAGAACTCCGAAGACCCGAACCTGTTCCATCTCTACGAGGTTTATGCCGACGAAGCGGCCCTGGACGCCCACCGTGAAGCGCCTCATTACAAAGAGTGGCGATCCACGGTTCAGGATTGGTTCGACGGGGACCTAGAACGTGTAATGATGACCACAGTCTTCCCGTCCGACCAGGGCTGGCGTGACCAGAAAACGCACCTGCTAAACTGGTAACATTCTGAGCGGTGGTTGGCGAACTACCATCTCTCGACTCAAACAGATTACGATAAATACGCCAGAGACGGTTCAAATCACTCTGGCGTATTCTTATATCACCCGCAACCCAATCACAAACGCGAGAATGATTACGATGACAACCGAGCACGACAAAAAACGCCCGGTCACGGCGGAGGACCTCTACGACCTTCAACTTGCGGCAAATCCCAGCATTTCTCCAAATGGCGAAACCGTCGCATATTCGGTTCAACGGGTGGACAAAAAAACCGAAAAAAAATATTCAAATTTATGGCTAACTCAAACTGATGGCGGTGAGCCTCTGCAATTTACGCATGGCGACCAGTCCGATACCGGCCCCGTCTGGTCTCACGACAGCGAGCGAATTGCTTTCCGATCCGACCGGACCGGGGACGACCAATCTCAAATATTCGTCGTGCCCGTCCACGGTGGCGAGGCTCGACCGGTTACAGAGATGAAGGGCGATTTCGGACGGATGGAATGGTCGCGCGATGGCAACCGTATCGCTTTCGAGTTCCGTGAAAAGAGCAAAGAGGAGATCGAACGAGAAGCCGACGACCAGAAGAAAGAACTAGGGATTGTCCATCGACGGTTCACGCGAATCTGGTACAAGGCCGATGGCGAAGGGTTCATTCCGTCTGAGCGCTGGCACATCTGGACGCTGGAAGTCAAAAGCGGCAAAACGACTCAGCTAACCTTCGGCGAGACGCACAACGAGAACAACCCGATGTGGTCAGCAGACGGCTCTGAGATTGTTTTTGAATCCAACCGTTCCAACGACCCAGATCAGACGCCGCATGCCATCGGATTCTACGCAATTCCCATTGACGGAGGGGAGTTGAGAGAGATTCCAGTGCCAGCGGGTGAAAAGTACGGCCACTCGGTTTCGCCAGACGGCAAATGGTTGTCTTACGTTGGCAGAGACGGCGCTGGAGACTGGTGGCGCAACGATCATCTGTGGGTTGTGCCATTCGACGGAAGCGATGATCCGAAATGCCTCACTGAGGACGAGGACGTATGCGTTGGCGACATGAGCATTGGCGATTCAGGCGAAGGTGGCCTTTCGGCGCCAGCGTGGTCCCATGATTCCAAGACTCTTTATTACCAGATTTCAATGCACGGCAACACTCATCTCGTGAAACTGGACATTGAATCCAGACACAGGACCGAAGTTGCTGGCGGTGAAGGCGTGATACTCAGTTTCACGGTGGATACAAACACAAACCGCGCCGCATGCCTGTTCTCCGGTCGGCGCGATCCAGGCCAGATAATTTCAATCGACCTGTCCGACTTCAAACGAACTCAGTTGACCGACCTGAATGCATTCCTTCGAGACAAGGTCGAAATGGGAGAGATTGAGGAGGTCTGGTTCCAAGGCCCCGATGACAACGACCTTCAGGGTTGGATTCTCAAGCCTCCCGGATTCGACTCGACGAAAACCTACCCGTCGATTCTCGAAATCCACGGAGGACCTCTTGCCCAATATGGAAATCTGCTGATGCACGAGTTCCATTATCTTTCCGCTCAAGGATACGTAGTCTATTTCACCAATCCCAGAGGCGGTCTGGGCTATGGTGAGAGTCACTCTAAAGCCATCGACAACAATTGGGGAACGGTGGACTATGACGATGTGATCGCCTGGAACGACTACGTCCAAAATCTGCCATACATTGACACCGACCGCATGGGAGTGACGGGAGGCAGCTATGGCGGTTACATGACCAATTGGATCATCGGTCACACAGATCGATTCAAGGCCGCGGTCACGCAACGGTCAGTCAGCAATTTGGTGGATTTCTACGGCACGACGGATGGCAACTGGATATGGGAGGAGGTGTTCGGCGGGAAGGCGCCGTGGGACGACCTGGAGACTTACTGGCGGCAATCGCCGATAAGGTATTTCGGGAACGTCAAAACGCCAACTCTCGTCATCCACAGCGAGCAGGATTTGCGGTGTTCCATCACTCAGAGCGAGCAGGTATTCGTCGCATTGAAACGCCAAGGCGTTGACTCAGAGTTCGTCATGTTTCCCGGCGAGTCGCACGGTCTGTCGAGAGCCGGACGAACCGACAGGCGAATCGTCAGGCTGAACGCTATCAGTGAGTGGTTCGACCGCTACTTGAAATGAGACCCGGAATCCATGCCAGTTTATCCCGTCGTCTCGAAATACTCTCGGCGTAGAATCGAGAACAACTTCATGCCGTGGTACTCGTTTTTCCAGAAACCATAGCCACGCAGAAGGCCTTTTAAGCTCATACCTGCCTTTTCCATGACTCTGGCTGATCTTTAGTTCTCGGCGTCGCACATCCCTTCGATGCGATTTAATTCCATCGATCGGCACCCGTAATCGATGACCTGGTTCACGGTCTCAGTGATATACCCCTGTCCTCAATGATCGCGCGCCAGAGCGTGCCCGATCTCGGCTTTTTTGCTCTCCGGGTCCTAATTGGTGAATCCGCATGTGCCGATGATCCGGTTCTCCCGCTTTTTGACCAGACCCCATCCGGCCACATCCCCCAATTGGTGCCGAAACATAGTGTCGGAAAGAAATGAGATCGATTCTTCGATTGAGGTTACTGGACCCCATGACAAATATCTCGCGAAGTCGGCGTTGCGAAGTAGCAAAACCCAAGCCATAGCGAGAAACTGGCCATCCGGCGCAAACTCGACGGCCAGTTTCTTTTTTGTTCTCGGTTGATTGGAGGTTAAGTCCTTCCAAACTCCCGTTCTAGACGACTCGAACTCAAATGGATCATCGTCGGGCGACCATGAGGACAGGTGTTGGGCTGAACGCAGTCTTCGAGTTGACGGGTCAATTCCATCATTTCTTGATGCGACAATACTTTACCGGCGCGAATCGCCGAATGGCACGCGATGGAATAGGCCGCACGCTCCTCCCATGACTCGAATCCACCGCCGTCGGCCATGAGGTCCAGGATGTCCATCAGCGCCCGCGCCGGGTCGCCTTCTCCCAGCAGGGCGGGAACGCCGCGAATCAAAAACGTGTCGCCTCCAAATGGCTCGATGGCAAATCCTAACGAACCGATTATCTCGCCTTGAGCCTCAAGCAACTCTTGGTGTTCTGGATTCAATTGGACGACCGCCGGCTCCAGGAGGCTCTGGATTTCGGGGGTGCTGGCGACGGCCTGTGCCTGCACGCGCTCGAACATCACTCGTTCATGGGCCGCGTGCTGGTCTATGAGGTACATCCCATCAGGCCCTTCGGCGACGATGTAAGTGGTCTGGACCTGCCCCAACACACGAAGCACAGGCAGGGCATTCTTGGGGATCATCGGCTCCGATTCAGGCGTGACATCGGCGATCGGATGCGTCTGCGCCGCATCATGGTCGGAGGTCCAGCCTGCGATTTCCGCCAGTCGGTCGCGTTCGGAAGGCGAGGGTCGCGCGAACGGAGTCGTGGGCCAGAACGCTCCTGATGTCGCCTGCGTCCTCGCATGCGACGGAGAATGTCCGGAAGTAAGCCGATTGACTTCCGGCACTGGGGAGTAGGTCACAAGGGCGTGCCTGACAGCTTGTTGGACCGCGCCGAATATCTGGTTCTCTCGTCTAAAACGAACTTCAGCCTTTGCGGGATGAGCGTTTACGTCGACGTCCTCGTAGGGCAAATTGATGTTCACCACGCCCATCGGAAAACGGCGTTCAGCCATGAATCCATGGTAAGCCTGCTCCAGCGCGAATGACAAAAATCGGTTCTGCACCCATCTCCTGTTTACAAAAAAACAGATATAAGATCGATTCGCTCTGTCCATCGAAGGTGGACTGACCAACCCCCAAACCATCGGCGAGAGGTCGTCCTCGTCCGATGGCGTCATATCCAACATCCCTTCTGCGTTCTGAAGGCCGTAGACAGCGGCCACTACTGCTCGAAGGTCTCCAGTGCCTGGGCTAGCGAATTTCCTGCCTTTGTCCGGGTTCAACTCGAACCGAACTTCTGGATATGCCAGCGCGTACCGGGTCACCGCGATCTGGATTCGTGAGATTTCAGTTCCGACGGTCTTCAGGAACTTCTGTCTGGCCGGAAGATTTCGGAACAGTTGGCGCACCGTGATCGTGGTGCCCGTTGGCGCCCCTGCAGGTTCATTGCCCACTGTCTCGCCGTCGTGGACCTCAAATCTGGTCCCTTCTGATTCACGCTCGTAGCGGGTCACGAGCGTGACCCTGGAAACCGCTGATATGCTTGGCAGAGCTTCGCCTCGGAAACCCAGAGTTTTGATTCCGTCAAGGTCTTCGACGCTGGACACTTTGCTTGTGGCGAACCTCTGGAAAGCCAACTCGACTTCGTTGGCGGGAATACCAACGCCGTTGTCGGAAATCCTAATTAACTCAGAGCCGCCGCCTCTCACTTCAACGGAGATTCGTGTCGCGCCAGCATCCAGCGAATTCTCAATCAGCTCCTTGACGGCGGATGCTGGCCGCTCAATTACCTCGCCGGCGGCGATCTTCGAGGACACGTCTGGGCGCAGGAGTCGAATCGGCATAGGTTATTCCTGTGTCGGGGGTCTCCCATTGGTCGCGGCCCGGTACCCGACCTGGGCAGATTCGCCAGTTTCGGCAAACTCCGAGATGATGCCGTAGATGCGCTCCATCTCATCATCTGAGGCGGAGCGGAAGTAGTAAGGCTGGCACACGACGCCGCCGAACGTCTCGACGATTTCTGGATAGTCGTCGATCACGAAATCGGGCCAATGAGGAACATCAAATTCTAACAAACCGGCCACGTAATTTTGGATCGGTTTTCGATAAACGCCGGAAACTAAGTCTTCGAGATCGTGATGACGAATCTCCGCATTTCGAAGCCCAACTCCAGACCAAATATAAACGTCGTGACCGTCGGATATTAGCTTTTCGAAAGTATCTCGCGTGCCAGGCCTAAGGCTGTTATCAACCGCAAGGATCGTGTAATCAACGTCGAAAAATATCTTAAGTCCCAAACCTTCGCCCTCGCTTGTGCAATAAAGAGGGCGGGATGTTCCCGCCCTTGCTCATATTACCATTTTCAATGAATCGACTGGCTATGGCCTTAGATCACGCTTTTCCTCGTTTTCAATCTGCTGACTTAGCCCCGGCCAATGCGTCGTCAGACCACAGCGGCGTGACCATCCGTGCGCGGGTCTGATCCTGAGACCCGCACCCCGGTCTCCGGGTCAATCATTATCAGCTTCACTGAACCGCCGTAGCCGCCGGTTTCTTGCACATCCACTTCATGGCCTTTGGCTTTCAGCTTTGCGACCTCTTCAATCTCCATGCCACCTTCAAGTTCAAGGACGAATGGGTCGTCGATATTTGCTGGGTCCGTGCTTGGCGTGCTGGTCCAGCGGGGAGCCTCTACGGCTTCCTGTGGGTCCAATCCGTGATCTATCACGTTGGAGATGACCTGGGCGTTCCAAGCGATCTGACGGTCTCCGCCTGGAGTCGCGCCGACAAGGTATGGCTTGTCGTTTTTGAAAACCATGTAGGCGTTGAGTGTGTGCATCGTGCGCTTCCCTGGCTCGATGACGTTGGGGTGTCCGTCGACGAGACTGAAGCC
>CEWR01154433.1_pt1 | contig 19226 bp, 18 predicted proteins | sample 356321 | NCBI WGS metagenome assembly CEWR01 (sample SAMEA2621551, study PRJEB7988) | marine metagenome | biome: marine biome (ENVO:00000447); feature: mesopelagic zone (ENVO:00000213); material: "saline water (ENVO:00002010), including plankton (ENVO:xxxxxxxx)" | depth 790 m
TATGACGGGTGGTGGGTCGATGTTGAAAAATCTTGACATACGACTACGTGAGGAAACCGGCGTGCCTTTGGCGATGGCGGAAGAACCGTTATCTTCTGTTGTGCTTGGTGCTGGACAAATGTTGAATGATTTCAATTTGCTTCGGAAAATAGCTATTCCTGAGTAATTGAGTCGCTCTATAAATCTTGGTGTGTCCTGGAAGGACGCGAGGCGTACGTGTTTAAGAGACAGCAACGTATTGGTTACCTCGTTCTGGCTGTAGTTCTCGGCCACGTAATCTTGATATCAGCGCAGGTGAATGTACGCCAGGAAGGAAATTTCCTTCAGGTGGTTAGCTTTAGCGCACTGGCTGGAATAGAGGAGATTATTTCGTTCGGTACAAACGCAGTAGGCACGGCGTGGTCACGGTATGTGTCTCTTCGTGATGCAGAAGAAGAGAATGCTGTGCTCCGAGAGTCGATCGATCAGCTCGAATTGAAATTGCAACAACAAAATGCGTTAGCACGGCGAGCTCGATCTCTGCAGCGTTTACTTGAATTACGTAATTCGGTAGAGCTTTTGACATTAAGTGCACAGGTCATCGCCGTAGATGCGACGCCGTGGTTTCGGACGTTTACGGTCGACCGAGGAACTGGAGATGGAGTTCGGCAAGACCTTGCGGTTATTGCGCCAAATGGCGTGGTGGGACGAGTTGTAGGGACGCCCGGTCCGCGGGCCGCTAAAGTACAGCTTCTAATCGATCGCAATGCAGCAGCCGGTGCCTTGATCGAGCGGACACGGTCGGCCGGTGTTGTCACAGGCGTAGATGGACAGTCGCTTCTACGCATGGATTATGTGTCAAACCTTGAAGATGTAGAAATTGGTGATGCGGTCGTAACGTCAGGAACTGACGGGATTTATCCGAAGGGTTTTGTTATTGGTACCGTTGCAGATGTGCGTCGGGGCGACGATCTTTATAAATTAATCTTGGTCGCCCCAGTAGTGGAATTTGAAAATCTTGAGGATGTACTGATCGTGCTGAAGGATGAGCGATTTGTGCAGGTAGAAGAGAACGAATGAAGGTTGTTATGTTGGTGGCAATGGTCGTTGTGTCAGTGACAGCACAAGCAACCTTTGCGCGTGTTTTTGATTTAACGTTTGCAAATATTGATTTACCTCTCGTGGTCGTTGTGTTGACATCATTCTCGGGTGGCCCAATTGTTGGACTCTGGGCGGGCGCCCTCGCCGGCTTTCTGCAAGATGTAATGTCGGGCGGCCTGGTTGGCGTTAGCGGACTGGCGAAAAGTCTCGTTGGGGTAACTATCGGGGTTTTGGCGACGCGGCTAATGTATACAGGGCGATGGTATCGACTGCTTTTAATCGTCCCTGCAACGATTATGAATGTCGTGTTGTTTGTTGGTGTTTATCGACTTATTCCATTCGCAACCCCTGCAGTTGATGGGGTGAATGTGTTGCAACAGGCCGTCTTAAATGTCGCTGCAGGATTTGTGGCCATCGGCGTTAGTGAACAAGTTCCCGCTTTGTGGAGCCGTTTACGCAGGAGGCGAATAGCGCTTGCGATTCAGCGGTGGCGTACTAATTAGTCCGATGTATATAAAGGTTCCAGTCCAGGAGGAGCGGCGCGCAAAATCACTCATCGCCTTATTTCAAGGTGCGGTTGTTCTCGTGTTTGTGATGCTCCTCGGTGCTTTTTGGCATTTCCAGGTCGGCCAGCACGAGAAATTTCTTCAAATGGCCGAGAACAATCATCAGCGCCGTTTGTCACTGCGTGCTCCCAGAGGAGTGATCTTTGATCGAAATGATCGGGTATTAGTTGAAAATCGTCACTCCTTAAATATTTCCCTTGTCAGGGAGCGAGTTACAGATCTGAACCAAACCATTGCGCGACTGTCCGAAGTAGTTGCTGTCAATGAATCTGAATTGCGGCGTGTCCTTGAACGCCAACAAGATGAACCGTTATATCGACCGGTTGTGTTAGTCCCGGATGCGACCTTGTCTCAGGTATCGGCGGTATCGGCCCGTAGCCTTGAACTACTCGGTGTGGTGGTGGAGCAGAGTCCTGCTCGTTACTACCCAACCGAACATCTTGCTGCGCATTCCTTTGGGTATGTTGGGGAGGTCACCGGTACTCAGCTTTCTCTCGAAGCGTTCGATGACATGCAGAGTGGTGACATTGTTGGTCAGGCAGGTCTTGAGCAAAGTTACAATCAGTTACTGATGGGAGTCGATGGCTCTCGGCACGTTGTTGTTAACAGTCAGGGTCGAGAAATCGAGACTATCGGTGAAGTGAAGCCGTCAGAGGGCTCGTCACTCAAATTGACCATTGACTATGACCTTCAGCGCGCAGCAGAGGACGCATTTCGTTTGGCTGGTTTCGACGGCGCCGCTGTAGTGCTCGATCCCCAGAATGGTGAAGTACTATCACTGGTTAGTTTGCCGGCATATGACCCCAACGCATTCGCCACTGGTATCAACCGTGATGACTGGTCGAGGTTGAATAATAATCAGCTAAACCCGCTCCAGAATCGTGCACTACGGGGACGTTACGCACCGGGTTCGACCTTTAAGATTGCGATGGCTGTCGCGGCATTAGAAGAAGGAGTGATCGAGCCGGATTTCAAGGTGACTTGTAGGGGAGGCGGAACGTTTTATGGAAGGTTTTTTCGGTGTCATACAACTCATGGCACCGTGACACTGGATGAGGCCCTGGAAAAGTCTTGCAATACTTATTTTTATACCCTCGGTGAAAAACTTGACGTCGATCAGATTCATAAATGGTCGACTGCTTTAGGCTTAGGTCAAATCAGTGGCATTGACCTTCCTCACGAAGTTCAGGGGCTGGTGCCGTCCAGAGCCTGGAAACAAAAAGAGGTCGGTGAGCGTTGGTACCCTGGCGAAACGATATCGGTCTCCATCGGGCAAGGTCAAGTATCGGTGACTCCGATTTCTCTGGCCGTGATGATGGCGACGGTAGCAAACGAAGGGCGTCGCGTAGTTCCACGATTATTGCATTCATATAATGACGGTAGTGGCTGGCAGTTAGTGAAATCGAACAAAAATGTTCCACGTGTAGAACTAGCACCGACGACCTTAGATGCAGTGAAGCGTGGTCTTTGGATGGCGGTCAATCGAGAGGGCACTGGTCGGCGTGGACGGATTGCCGGCCGCGATGTCATCGGGAAAACGGGAACGTCGCAGGTGATCTCGCTATCAGGCCGAGAAGCTGCTGAGGGAAGTACGCGGGACCTCCGTGATCATGGCTGGTTTGTTTTTGCGGCGCCACGTGAAAACCCTAAAATTGCCGGGGTTGTATTCGGTGAGCACGCAGAGCACGGGTATCTTGCAGCGCCGATTGCACGTCACGTGATAGAAACATTTTTTGCGAAGCGCGAAGGGCGAGATCTGCCATCCTTACCGATGTCTTCTAAAGTGCCGCCGGTTTCACCGGTACTCACGAATATCGGAGGTAGAGAGTAGTGTTTGAAAGACGCCTCTACGCGAACGTTGACGGAAAACTGTTGTCGGCTGTTGTTGCGTTAAGCCTGATCGGGCTGGTCATGATATTCAGCACCACGTATGACGCAGCGACGGAACAGGTTGGCAGTCAGTTTTACCGACAACTGGGGGCATTACTGATTGGCTTGGTAGTTCTTACTGCTTCTCTTATGATTGATTACCGGGCCATCGTCAATCGCTCATTACTTATATACGGAGGCTTGGCAGCGTGCTTGCTCTATACGCTGTGGTTTGGTGTTGAACAAGGAGGAGCTCAACGCTGGATTGGTTTGGGGGTAGTGAATTTTCAGCCGTCTGAGTTCGCACGCCTTGTTGTTGCATTGGTTCTTGCATTTATTTTCGCAAAAGATCATCGGGGATCTAGACGGCTTAGTGACTGGCTGATTGGTATTGTAATTGTCGGGTTACCGGTTTTTCTTATTGCGAGACAACCTGATCTTGGATCGGCAGCGACTCTTTTGCCGGTCTGTATTGTCATCATGTTGTTTGCTGGGCTGAAACCTCGAGTATTGGCGGTTCTTTCTGTTGTGGCAATTCTCGCCGCGCCGGTTGTTTGGGCGTATGGCATGGAGGATTATCAGAAAACACGAATCGCCAGCTTCCTTGATCCCGAGCAAGACCCTCGAGGGGCTGGTTACCAACAAATTCAAGCCAGGATTACCGTGGGCTCAGGTGGTTTAACCGGTAGAGGTTTTTTGCAGGGTACGCAGAGTCAGTACGATTTTCTTCCAGTCGCTCATAACGACTTTATTTTTTCGGTGTTGGCAGAGGAGCACGGATTTATTGGAGTTTTATTTACTCTGGGTTTGTATCTATTTGTCGTACTACGTTCTCTTGAGGCAGCGCGATTGTCCAAGGATCGAATGGGCCAATACCTTGTTGCAGGGGTTCTGGCTGGGTTTACGTTTCAGGTGATTTATAACGTCACGATGTCGGCAGGTCTAGCTCCCGTTAAGGGGCTACCTTTGCCACTGATGAGCTATGGAGGCTCTTCTGTCATTGCGACATTGCTTGGGTTTGGGCTCATTCTGAATGTGAGAATGCGTCGATTCACGAATTGATGGTGTCTAGTGGTTGGTAGGTTAGGGTTGTGCAATGTGCGAGGTATGACGACGGGAACCGTTGTCAGTTCGACGGCATATTTGTGCTTGTGTAAGGTGCCTATGACTGTATCGCTAGATCCACGGGAGATTGGAACACATGAACAAGGAGATGATTGTCTCCTCGAATGGTCACGAAGTGGTGGCTTCGATTCTCGAGGAGGATAAAGTAGGTGAAATTTACATTGAGCGCGAGAAAGACCGCGGTGTTGTTGGCAACATCTACAAAGGTCGGGTCAACAAGGTGTTGCCAGGAATGCAGTCAGCATTTGTCAACATCGGTCTTGAGCGAGACGCGTTTCTTTATGTTTCTGACGTAATTGACACTTTAGATGAATTCGATCAGCTAGAGGCCGCGGACGAAGAACTTGAATCAGGTCCGGAGACTGCCCAGCCGGAGTCTTCGAAAGAGCGAGGGTCTCGTCAGCGTAATGCGGGACGGGGACGATCGAATCCGCGTGCTCAGCTGAAACCGACTCATAAAATTGATGAATTGCTGGAAGCTGGGCAGGAAATTCTTGTTCAGGTTGTCAAAGAGCCACTAGGGACGAAAGGTGCTCGAATTACGACTCATCTAAGTGTGGCTGGTCGGTTCCTCGTGTTTATGCCAGCGTCTGACAATATTGGAGTTTCACGGAAGATCGATACGAGAGAAGAAAGAAGTCGACTTCGTGGAATTGTCCGCCAGTTTAGAGAAGAGCACGAAATGACCGGCGGCATAATCATACGGACCGCTGCATCGAAGCGCTCGAAAGATGACATCAGTGGAGACCTTGCCTATTTCCATCAATTTTGGACTGAGACTCAGTCAAAGATGGAGTCGCTCCAGGCACCAGCCTTACTCCATCATGAAGAGAGCCTAGTTGCAAAGCTCTTAAGGGACTTTTTGACGGATGATTTTTCGGCTATACGAATTGATGACAAGAAAGAGTATGACCGTGTCGTGCGCCTCATTGAACGCATCATGCCAAACATGGTGTCTCGTATTCAGCACTATACGAAGCCGTTTCCGATCTTTGAAGAGTACGGCGTGCAGTCGGAGCTTGATAAAGCCCTTCGGAGCAAAGTATGGCTTAAGTCTGGTGGATATCTGGTTATCAATCCCACTGAGGCGTTAGTAGCGATTGACGTAAATACTGGTCGTTATGTTGGTAAACGGACAGGTCGCCTTGAAGACACTATTGTCAAAACAAATTTAGAGGCAGCGAAAGAAATTGTGCACCAGATCCGTCTCCGAGATCTTGGGGGCATCATTGTTCTTGATTTTATCGATATGGAAGAACGACAAAATAGACAAAAGGTGGCGCACGCTTTTGAGCAAGAACTCAGGCGTGATCGTTCGCCGTCAAAGACCGTCCAGGTATCTGACTTTGGACTCATTATTGTTACGCGGAAGCGGGTAAAGAAAAGTCTTGAGCGGCAACTCACCGAGCCTTGCCCGTACTGCTCTGGTAGTTCGGTGATTAAGTCATCTTCGACGATTTGTTATGAGATCTTGTCAGAAATGCGAAAACTCAGCGGCGAACTAAATGGACATGTTATTCAGTTGCGCGTTAACCCGGACATTGCCAGAGTTCTGAATCAAGAAGAGAAGGGTGTCCTGCGAGAGTTGCATCGGGTAATTGGAAGTGAAATCACGATCAAGTCAGACGGACAGTTGCACCATGAGCAATTTGATGTGATGGCAGTGTGAAGGAAGTCTTGATTTCTAGCGACGCCATCGCACTTTGTCGAAATCTTTGATGCGATTACCTCGAAATGTGATCCCTTCATAGTGAAGTAGTTGAGACTTCATTGCTAAGAGGTTGTACCCACCAAGTCGGCCATTTGCAGCAACAACACGGTGACAGGGGATTCCCGACTCGGAACAGGTTCGCATAATATTACCGACGGCACGCCACGCGTGAGGCCGGCCGGCCATTGATGCGACGTCCCCGTAGGTCGCAACATGTCCAATTGGAATCTGACGAACGACTGTCAGTACGCGCTTGGTAAAGTGCTTGGAGTGATTGGGCAATTTGATTCCGTGCTTTATTTTCAGCTTCGACCTGTCTCATAAAACACAATAAACGGTCAAGGCTGCGTCTTTCGCCAGACCTCGTCAATGGCGTTTGCGTTAAGCAGTTTTGTCGCGTACGCAATCTGTCCGACGTGGAGGGCATAGTGAGTCACCTGAAGACTGATGATATCCATAACAATTGCCGGTTTGAGCGCACGCTCTGCTGGAGTGAGTAGCGTTGCTGGGTCAAGGTGTGAGAGGACGTCATCTGCTTCCTCAATCGCAATGTTGAGATGCGCGAGCAGCTCTGCGGTTGGGTGCGAGCGTCGTTCAGAGAACTCGGCATCTCGGTTCCGGACGAAATTACTGTTACCGATCACGTGTCCGATATAAAACCGTGTCGAGCCTATACAGTGCAAAACAAGGTTTCCGATTGCGTTGGAAGCTTCATTCGGCCTCCACCAGATCTGTTCGAGTTGCAGGCCATTAAGACATTCCTGTATCTGTCTTGTGAGGTGTACGCAGAGACGGGAGCGAGCGTTCTGAAGGAAGGTAGATTCAATAGTTTGTTCTGTCACGGGTTCTCCTTTCCAGCCAGTGCTCGATGGGCAAGAAGTTCAGTTTAGCGTCGCCAGATCGGCAAGTAACAGAATCCGGCTAGGACAATATTTTGTATCGCGCAGGTTGTCGGGTACCACGATGGACGAATGGTCGAGAGTAGCTCAGCGATATGTGCCAGGTCGAGGATCGCATGAGCGGTCCACGCGACAGCCAGTATGGTCAGGGCTCGTTCGGGTATCCAAGTAGTAGCGATCGCGGCTAGTAGGATGAATCCTGTTGAGAGCGCAATATCAAGTTCAATTCGCGGCTGTTGTTCTTGGGTAAGTGAGAGGCCGATATACACGCCAGCTGTCAGAACCAGTAATAACGCTGCATATTGAGCGAGGCGAAGCTCTGCAACTAGACGGTCTGGATTTGTTGTTTCCATACTCGCGGCCTGACTTGAGAGCCAAATGACACCGCAGCTAAAAGCCAGTGTGGATAGAGAAAAAGCAGGAGAGAAGTCAGGCATGATGTTTTCAGGCTAGCGTCAAATCTGTCGCTCGATCAAATGAGAAACGGAGACGGTTTTACGCTCGGGCACGGTTTGCGCAATAGAATCACCCGGTACGATGGAGAATTCACGGTCAAACCATCGGGTCCGGGGTAGTGCCGCATGCCTTGCGGTTGTCCTCGCGATCATAGCGTTTGCTTTTTACTCCTCTATACATGGGCAAGTGCGTGCATTAATGGGGATAGTTGCATTCATTTTGACAGCAGTTGCGTGTTCGGTAAATCCGAGCGGTATACGGTGGTCGTTTGTTGCGCGTGGCGTGATTCTGCAAGTGGTTTTGGCGGTCGTAATTCTGAAGCTATCAGTCGGTGGCGTGCGTCCTGGGTACATCGTGTTTACGTGGCTAGCTGCGGGTGTGACACGTTTCCTTGAATTTACAAGTGTGGGTGCTGTTTTTGTATTTGGAGAAATTGCTGATCCGCAAGCGATGGCGTCCGTATTTCCAAATGGTTTTGTGCTGGCATTTGCGGCGTTACCGATCATTGTTTTTGTATCGTCCGTGTTTACCGTGCTTTATCACCTTGGGGTCATCCAGATAGTTGTACGTGTACTTGCGAAATTAATGATGCCTCTTTTGGGAACCAGTGGTGCTGAAACACTTTCAGCTGTTGCTAATGTTTTTATGGGGCAGACGGAAGCACCGATAATCGTCCGGCCCTATGTTCCGAGGATGACACAGTCCGAACTACTCGCGCTTATGACCTGTGGATTGTCCACGATTGCCGGGAGTATGTTTGCTGTTTATGTTGGGCTGGGGGCTGATCCAGTCGCTATGTTGACAACTAGTGTGATGGCCGCTCCCTGCGGACTGTACCTCGCAAAGATCTTATTACCGGAAACAGACATTCCAGTCACGCTAGGTGACGCGAATGTAGAGATTAATAGTGAGCACGCCAATGTTGTTGATGCTGCGGCCAGTGGCGCGTCAAACGGTATGCAGTTGGCACTCAATGTGGCAGCGATGTTGATTGCGTTTTTGGCATTTATAGCCATGATTGACTATCTGTTGGCGCTAATTCGCCCCGGCCTATCGATGTCAGCTGTCATGGCCATCTTCTTTGCACCAGTGGCTGCACTGATAGGCGTTCCAGGCGCAGACGTACCGTTTATTGCAGACTTGCTTGGTACTAAGCTTGTGACTAATGAGATGGTGTCGTACGTAAAGTTGAATGGTGAATATTCAGGCGTTATTAGTGAGCGGGGACATGTCTTGGCCACGTATGCGCTGACTGGGTTTGCCAACTTTGGGTCGATTGGCGTGTTGCTGGGGGGGATTGGTGGAATGGCGCCTGGGCGCCGAGCGGATTTGGCTCGCCTAAGTTCGAAGGCACTGCTCGGTGGATTCATGGCAACTCTCATTAATGCATCGATCGCGGCTCTTCTGCTGTGATGGCCTTGTATCATTCAACTTATGCTACCGACCATTGACTGGAAAGACGGCCATGTCGTCATGGTCGACCAGAGAAAATTACCTACGCAGGAAATCTACGTCGAACTTCGAACAGCCCGTGCGGTGGCTCGAGCTATAGAGAAAATGGTTATCAGAGGTGCGCCGGCGATCGGTATTGCGGCAGCCATGGGCTTGGCGCTGGGCGTCTCTAAGAGTAAGACTAAAGGAACTGCGGCGCTGGCTACGGAGTTTTATAAGTTGTGCGACATGATGGCCGCGACAAGACCAACAGCTGTCAACTTGTTCTGGGCGATTGATCGCATGAAGCGAGTGTTTTCAGAATCAGCTCGGGCAGGGCGGTCACCGGCTGAGATTCGCGAGGTTTTGCTTGCGGAAGCACGTAGTGTTCATGACGAAGATGTCGCAAGTTGTCGAGCGATGGGGGAGCATGGTGCGACAATACTTCCGGATGACGGTCGTGTATTGACGCACTGCAATGCGGGTGCGCTTGCAACAGGCGGCTATGGGACAGCGCTTGGTGTAATCCGAGCGGCGGTTGAATGTGGCAAGCGCATTGTTGTTTATGCTGACGAAACTAGACCGTTTCTCCAGGGCGCACGACTCACCGCATGGGAGCTTCTTCGGGACGGTATTGAGACGACGATAATCACTGACGGCATGTCTGGTTCACTTATGCGTCGTGGTTCGGTTGATGCGGTTGTTGTGGGTGCTGACAGGATTGCAGCCAATGGCGATGTGGCAAACAAGATAGGGACTTACACGGTAGCGGTTCTTGCGCGTGAGCATGATGTGCCGTTTTACGTTGCTGCGCCGACATCAACGGTCGATCTCGCGACGACTGATGGGAGTGGAATTCCGATTGAGGAACGCGACCGGCGAGAAGTGACACACGTCGGGTCTAAGCGTGTGGTCCCAGAAGATGCCGGTGTGTGGAATCCTGCTTTTGATATCACGCCCCACCGGTTTGTGTCTGCCATCATTACCGAGCACGGTATTTGTCGGCCACCGTATGTGGACAGTTTGAAAGCTGTTTGTGAACTGACGTAATTGGCATGGACATTTTAGGTATTGAAACGTCCTGTGATGAGACCGCCGCCGCTGTCGTCTCTGATTCGGGTGATCCATTACGACCGTGGATAGTGCGATCTAATGTTGTTGCGTCCCAGACGGATATTCATCGCGAATGGGGTGGGGTTGTCCCTGAGATCGCTTCACGTCAGCATATTCGAGACATATGTCGTGTGGTTGAACGGGCAATATCAGACTCAGGTAAAAACTGGTCTGATATTGGTGCGGTCGCTGTTACGCAAGGGCCGGGGTTGGTTGGGTCCCTCTTGGTCGGAGTGTCATTTGCAAAGTCGTTAGCATGGTCGCTTGGGATTCGACTAGTACCGGTGCATCATCTTGCCGGCCATATCGAGTCTCTCGTTATTGAAGGCGGTCGTATGCCCCTTCCAGCTGTTGTATTAGTCGTGTCAGGGGGGCACACGAATCTTTATCGCGTGACTTCTAAAAAGAATGATCAGGTTGATTATCAATTAATCGGTCGAACTCGTGATGATGCAGCTGGCGAGGCGTACGATAAGGTGGCCACACTTCTTGGGCTGGAGTATCCGGGAGGACCGGTGATCGATCTTCTTGCAAAACAAGGGAACGACCAGGCAGTACAGTTTCCATTTGCGCGGATGACACACGATGATCGCAATGCTGGTCCGATGGTTGATAGACCAGTCGGTTTAGCGGCGACGCAGCGCTATCGTCTTCTCGAGTTTAGTTTTAGTGGATTAAAAACAGCTGTCAAACGATATGTTCAGCAGCGTAACGCACAGGTGGCTACTAGGAGCGGTTTGTCAGCCGAAGAGGTGGCAGACATTTGTGCGAGTTTTCAGCGTGTCGTGGTTGATAGTCTGCTTGACCGAACTTTTCGGGCGGCCCGCCAATACAGTGCCAGAAGTATTGGGATTGCGGGTGGTGTGTCGGCGAATTCTCGCCTGAGAGCTGATGCTACTGCCCGAGCGAATCAAGAAAAGTTACCCTTATTCTTACCAAGTCTTTCATTGGCGACGGATAATGCCGCAATGATCGGTGCCGCTGGCCTCAAGCTCTACCACGCGGGCTTGACTGCTTCGCTAGATCTCAACGCGCAGGCTTCCTTGGCAATGTAAATTGACGCAATGAGTTGGTACCAGCAGACACATTGGCGGATTTTGGTCGCACTGGGATTGGGGGCGGTGTACGGAGTTGTCGCCGCGCTGAGTGGGTGGGGTGAGTTTACCGGTGATTGGATCACTCCGTTTGGGACAATTTTTTTACGTCTTCTTCTATTAATTGCCGTTCCATTAGTACTTGCGTCGCTGATTACGGGTATTGCATCACTGGCTGACCTCAATAAACTGTCGCGTATTGGCGGTAAGACAGTCGCTATTTATCTGGTGACTACTTTTATTGCACTCATCATTGGCTTGGGTGCTGTGAATATTTTGCAGCCTGGCACTACGATTCCTGATGGTCTACGCACGCGACTGCAGGATACCTATCAGACTGACATCGCTGATCGAGAGACCGCTGCCCAGGAAGCGACTGAGGCTGGTCCGCTTGAACCCTTAGTTGAGATGGTGCCGGAAAACATTCTTGGTGCGGCCGCTAATAACCGCGCGATGCTGAGTGTTGTGTTCGTTGCATTTTTATTTGGTGTGTCCTTAATGCTCTTGCCTCGAGAAAAAGCCAAGCCGTTGCTCGATTTGTTCGACAGCCTTAACGCGGTCATCATCAAGATTGTTGAGATTGTGATTGGTTTTGCACCAGTGGGTGTTTTTTGTCTGATCGCCGGAACGATCACAGCGGTGTCGGGAGACGATCCGAGCGATGTATTCCAGTTATTGAGTGCGTTAGGTTTTTACTGTTTCACCGTGGTGTTGGGAATGACGATTCACACGGTGGTTATCTACCCTTTGATGTTGCGGCTGTTCACGCCAATCCGGATACGAGACTTTTTTGCAAGTATTCTTCCTGCGCAATTGGTTGCTTTCTCCACATCATCGAGCGCAGCGACCCTTCCGGTCACGATGAAACACGTTCACAGGGACATCGGTGTGTCGGATGAAGTGGCATCGTTTGTTTTGCCGCTCGGCGCGACGATTAACATGGATGGAACAGCTCTTTACCAGGCGGTCGCCGCAGTATTTATTGCGCAGACCTTCGGTATACCCCTTGATGTCGGTGCTCAGGCAACGATCGTGTTTACCGCGTTGCTTGCTTCGATTGGTACTGCAGCCGTACCCAGTGCTGGTATCGTGATGCTGGTTGTTGTCCTTGAATCCGTCGGCGTACCAGTTGCTGGTATCGCTTTGATTCTCGGTGTCGATCGGATTTTGGATATGTGTCGGACAGCCGCGAATGTAACTGGAGATGCGACGGTGGCGACGGTTGTTGCCGCAAGTGAGAATCAATTATTTCCGACAGCCGTGAATAAACTGAAGGGTGATAGTTTTTCTGCCGGACGGGTGTAGAGATGAGGTCCTGACGATGGTACCAACACGAGATGGGGCCTGGTTGTTGCTGCAGGAATTTACGGCTGGTCAGGGTCTTTTAAAACATGCGATGGCTGTTGAAACGGCGGTACGCGGCTATGCTCGGCTGTTCGGTGAGGATGAAGAAGCATGGGGAATCGTTGGCCTTTTGCACGATTTTGATTACGAGCGGTGGCCTGCCCCGGCCGACCACCCATTTAGAGGTGCGGAGATCCTGAAAGAGCGTGGGTATCCGGAGTACATGATTCGGGCTATTTTGTCGCATGCTGACTACAGTGGAATAAAACGTGAATCGCAGTTGGAACACGCTCTGTTTGCCTGTGATGAACTGGCAGGTTTTATCACGGCGGCGTCACTCGTTCGACCGACCAAGAGTGTGCTTGATCTTGAAACGCGGTCGGTAAAGAAACGCATGAAGGATAAAGCGTTTGCGCGTGCGGTGAGTCGCGACGATCTTCACCAGGGAGCGGAGGAACTCGGCATCTCTCTTGAAGAGCACATCACCAATGTCATCGGGTTTTTACGTGGCCGTGCGGGGCTCCTTGGTTTACGTGGCAACTTATAAATAGATGCAGGGCAACATTGACCACATTTTCTTCTATGGCACATTAATGCGCACTTTTCCTCTTCGTGCCCGTGCCGGTATTGATGACTGGTTGGAATATGTCGGTAGTGGACGCGTGGCTGGCGTGCTATTTGATCTCGGCTCGTACCCAGGACTAGTTGTTGATTCGGACAGTGAGGTGTGTGGCGAGGTCTATCGCATTCTTGACCCTTTCAAATTATTCGAACGAGTTGATACGATTGAAGATTATTGCGCTACGGCTCCGAGCGAAGGCGAATACGTTCGACAGAGTATGAGCGCTATACTGGATGATGGGCGGGCGACCATCGTTTGGGGGTACGTCTATAACCAACGGCTGCCATCACTTGGACGGATTGAGTGCAGTGATTATAGGCACTACGTCAAGCGATAGCGTGTTGTTTCAGGAACTTTCGGTCTAGATGCGGCGGTGTCTGGTGTTGGTGCGTCTTTGCTATGATTTACCCCCGCGTACAAATAATTACGAGCGACGATAAACCTTTGGCGTATCAAGTAATCGGAGTAGTTGGCTGTGGCCTTATGGGAGCTGGGATTGCACAGTTATCCGCACAGTCTGGCTATCGTACGTTCGTGCGTGAGGTTGATAAGGAGACTGTCAGAAAAGGACTATCCCGAATAGAGAGTTCTCTTGCATCAGGTGTCGAGCGTGGCAAGGTGTCGTCTGCGACCAAAGAAGCTACGATGTCCAATCTTATTGGCACGACGAGCCTTGAGAAGATGGCAGAGTGCGACCTGGTGATTGAGGCTATTGTCGAAGACCTTGCTGCGAAGCAGGAAGTGTTTTTAGCGCTTGAGCCGATTGTTCGTCCGGAAACGGTCTTCGCTTCGAATACTTCGTCTCTTTGTATTACGGAGATGGCGTCAGTTACGAGTCGGCCAGACCGTTTTATCGGGCTTCATTTTTTCAGCCCAGTGCCGGTGATGAAGCTAGTTGAAGTTATCCGGGGACTTGCAACCAGTGATGAAACTTACAAACAGGTTTTTGCTTTTAGCAAGACCCTGGGGAAGGAACCGGTAACTGCTCCAGATAGACCAGGGTTTATCGCGAATAGATTGTTAATCCCGTATCTTCTCGATGCGGTTCGGGCTTATGAGTGTGGCGTTGGAACGATTGAGGATATTGATAAGACCATGTCATTGGGGTGTGGACACCCAATGGGGCCCTTTACACTGCTCGATTTTATTGGGATCGATACTACGTATTACATCGCGAACATTATGTACGACGAGTTTCGTACGTCAAACTATGCTCCCCCGCCGTTGCTGAAGCGGATGGTACTTGCGGGCAGACTTGGGCGAAAAAGCGGCCATGGTTTCTATAAGTATTAGGTTTTTTCGATCATGAATAAGGACCGCGTAAAAGCTGCGATTGAAGTATTGCTTGCTGAGACTGGTGAAGATGCCGAACGAGATGGACTCGTTCGGACACCGGAACGAGTTGCCAAGTCACTGGAATTTCTAACGAGTGGCTACAACCAAGATACCGAAGAAGTTTTAAACGGCGCCCTCTTTTCTGTTGATTACAGTGAGATGGTCATCGTGAAAGATATCGATTTTTATAGTCTATGTGAGCATCATCTACTGCCATTTTTTGGCAAGTGCCATATTGCGTATCTTCCACGTGACCGGGTTGTTGGCTTGAGTAAGATCCCGCGCCTCGTCGATGTTTTTAGCCGTCGGTTGCAGATTCAAGAGCGTCTGACTAACCAGATTGCACAAGTCATAGAAGATACATTGCACCCACTGGGCGTAGGGGTGGTAGTTGAGGCGACACATCTCTGCATGTTGATGCGCGGGGTAGAGAAACAGAACTCGTTCGCTCTGACTAGCGCCATGTTAGGAGCTTTCCGGAACGATGCTCGTACGCGAAGCGAGTTTCTGGAGTTACTGAAGCTTCGTGGGGATATGCGAACGGCTCTGAACCCTGCGAGGTTTCCCGGTGGAAATCCCGACGGAGCGTTGTCGTGAATCAGAAAGTCATAGGAGGCGCCGTTCTTGCATCATGTCTTCTGTTTGCTGACATAGCGTCGGGTCAGGGACTGAGTACGGATCCCGCAGAGGTGTACTGCCCGTCAGTGTTGGGCGTTGGCGTTAATACAGACCTTGCTTTTTGCGACATCTTGATTCAGCAGGATGCCGGGTTGGGTGCAAGGGTGATATTGCCAGTTCATCGGGGTGAGGCAACCGTATCGTTTAACCTTCATAATCGCCACACCTATTCTGAAGATGAGGTCGAGGCCGGGCGTGCATTTGCCTCTTACACAGCAGAAATTGCAGTCGCTTCGTTTGAGGGCAATGTTCTGGGCCGACGCTTTATCCTGTCTGAGTTTCGATCGGTGGATGACTTGGCTGATCGTATTACAGGCGGCGTGGGCCCACTAGGACTTAAAGCTGTTTCTCCAATGGGTACTGAACGTGTCTTTGTAAAAATCCCTGAGGAACTTAACGAAGTCTTTATCGTTGGCCAAAGTCTTGAAGTCGTGCGTGTGGACGCTCAAGAAAATATTATTAATGCCGGTCGAACTGTGGCTGTGATCAGTGATGTGCGAGTTGAGTACCAGCCTTAACTTTTAAGGAGAGCTAGCTTCCATTATGGCCATTTACGACCTTGTGATTGTTGGTGCTGGGCCAGCAGGTCTTGCAGCTGCTATTGCAGCGAAACGGGCCGGACTTAAATTCCGTATTTTGGAGAAGGGTGCGTTAGTTAATTCCATTTTTCGGTTTCCAAGTCAGATGGTGTTTTTAACGACCCCGGATTTGCTCGAAATCGGCGATTTGCCGTTTGTTACACCGCACGGTAAGCCAACGCGAGATGAGACTCTACGCTATTACCGTCGCGTGGTTGAGGCCTTTGATTTAGAGATTGACTACGGTGTCACTGTTACGGAAATTAAGACTGGTGCAGCCGATAAGCCATTTTCGATTGACACAGAGCATGAGCACGAAGGAAAAATGACTTTGCTGGCTCAAACAGTCATTGTCGCAAGCGGTTGCTACGACCATCCAAATCAACTAGGTATTCCTGGCGAAGAACTGCCACACGTATCTCATTACTTTACGGAGTCTCACGAGTTTTTCCAGAAGCATGTTGTGATTGTCGGCGGCAAGAATTCTGCTGCTGAGGCGGCGCTTGAACTTTATCGAAGTGGTGCGTCAGTTACTTTGGTTCATCGTCGCGCAGAACTTGGTTCGTCGATTAAATACTGGGTCAAGCCAGACATTCAGAATCGTATCAAGGAAGGATCGATCAAGGCATATTTTGAGACCAACGTCATTGAGATTCGACCGCATAAAATGGTTATTGAGCAAGATGGGGAGAGGAAGACTATCCCTGCGGACGGAGTGTTTTTGCTGACAGGCTATTTAGCCGATCTGGATTTCTTGAAGAGATGTGGAATTGTCGTGCGGTCAAACAATGTTCCCGAACATGATGCCGAATCTTTTGAGACGAATGTCCCTGGTTTATATCTTGCCGGGGCGGTCGTTGCAGGAGCCAATCGTGGCGAAGTGTTTATTGAGAATGGGCGGTTTCATGGTCAAGTCGTTGTAGGACATATTGTGAAGCAACTCGGGAATCAGGTCGTCACAGCCTAAATAATCCGCGGGTCTACTGAATGCCCGATGGAGTCGTGGTCTTGTTGCTCATCAATAGGCGCATTTCCAGTAAGTCGACTAAAGCTTTACAGCGTTCTGGTGGTCCGATTCGTTCAAGGAGCGCCTGCTTTTCAAGAGGCTCGAATTCAAGGTACTGCGCAAGGGTATTAACGAGGTCTTCAGTGGGCATGTCTCGTGGGACCTTTGCTTCAGGACCTGCTCGCGACTGGCTTTGGTCAAGTAATTTCTCAAGCTTTTGTTTGTCTCTGTCAAGTTGAAGCTTTCCGTCCGCGCTAACCTGTTCTGGGAGGATGTCAACATCAGCGCGACGGTAGACACGCGTCTGATCTTCCTGCGCAACTCGAAACCGTTCGAAACCACGTAGTACGATGTTGTAATGAGCATCGTCGGGTGACTCGATATGAGTGATAATGCCAGCGCAGCCGACGGCATAAACGGGTGGATTCGGGTCGGCGTGGAGGTTCCATCCTGCCTTTAAGAGAACCATTCCAATAATTCGGTCATTAGAAATAACGTCCCGAACCATTTGACAGTAACGCGGTTCAAAGACGTGGAGGGGCATGAAGACGTTAGGAAACAGCACGGCGTTTGGCAGCGGAAAAATAGGAATCTGGCTAGGGAGCGTCGCGTTTGTCAATGGGTGTCGCCTTGGGAGCATCTTATTACATCATTAAGACGTTTCAACTGGCAGACGCTCATAAAACAAATCCTGTTACATAACGGCTAATACTGGGTCCGATTAATTATTAGGTCAGCTTCTTCAGTGTTGCCGTGTACTGATTGCGACGGCTACAATGGAAAGGTTCAAGTGGGGTTGTTCCCCCGCGGTCAAGGGTCGTTCATTGGCGACGGGTATGGGTCCATGTGCCGCTAGACACTTGGGAACACTAAACGGAGAATGTTTGTATGAGTGGTCATCCTAAATATCCTGGTGAGCGTATTACTGCGAATGGCAACCAACTTGTTGCGTACCACACGGAAGCTCGTGTGACGGACGGCGGGGTCTACTATCCCATTACGCCGTCAACTGAGGGTGGCGAGCTCTATCAGCAATCGTTCGCGGAAGGAAAGCTTAACGTCTTTGGCCGCAGTACGAGGGCTATCGAAGCCGAGGGTGAACACGCGGCGCAGGGCGGAGCGATTGCTTACTCAGTGTGCGGGAGACGCGTTACCAATTTCACGTCAGGTCAGGGTCTTCCCTACGCCTCAGAGCAGTACTATCACGCCCCTGGAAAGGCGTCGACCATGATTGTGCAGGTGGGGGCGCGTGCACTGACGAAACATGCACTCAATGTACATTGTGGGCACGATGATATTAACGGAGTTCTCGATACCGGTTGGATCATTGTGTTCGGTAAGGATGCCCAGCAGGCTGCAGACCAGGCGCTCATTTTACGCCGGGTTGCAGAGAAGAGTCTGACTCCTGGAATGAACGTACAGGACGGGTTTCTAACAACGCACCTCGAGCGGACCTTTTATCGCCACGAGTCGGCCTTCCTTCGAGAGTTTTTGGGGGCCCCGGATGACATCATTGAGTGCCCGACCGAGGCGCAGCGCGTTCTGTTTGGTCCCACGCGTCGGCGTGTACCTAAAATGTACGACTTGGCCAACCCTGTGCTGTTGGGTCCCGTTCAGAACCAAGAGCACTACATGCAGGGTGTGGCCGCCCGTCGGAATAACTTCATCGAGCCGATTCTCCAATACTTGGTCGAGTCTCATGAGGAGTTTGGTCGTCTCACGGGGCGTCACTACGGTCTACTGTCGGAACACAAAACTGAGGACGCCGAGACCGTCTTTATTGCGTTGGGATCGGCAGCCGAGAATTGCGAAGCGGCGGTTGACTATCTTCGAGAGACTAGGGGGGCTAGGGTCGGTTCGATTCACGTTAATGTACTCCGGCCATTTCCCGAGCAGGCCATTGCGAAGGCCCTTGCGGGTAAACGTAACGCCATCATATTGGAACGGACCGATGAGCCACTGGCCGGTGACAATCCCCTTGGCCGCGATATTCGAACCGCTCTTAATAAGGCGTTATTAATTGACGGACGTCCAATTGCGGAGGGTTTTCCTGCAATACAGGCATCTGAGATGCCACGGATTTTTAATGGTATTTATGGACTCGGTTCCCGGGACTTTCGCCCCGAGCAAATTTTTGGTGCGTATGAGTACGCCACATCGGGTCGGGCGCGGACAGATGGTCGCACTGCGGCCGACGGAACTTCCTTCTTTGTTCTTGGTGTTCCCCATCCATACGAAGTCAAATCTGATGAGACGCCGTCGTTGCTCCCCGATGGGGCGATTGCGGTGAGGTTTCATTCGATCGGCGGTTGGGGTGCG
>CEWR01060112.1_pt1 | contig 19198 bp, 9 predicted proteins | sample 356321 | NCBI WGS metagenome assembly CEWR01 (sample SAMEA2621551, study PRJEB7988) | marine metagenome | biome: marine biome (ENVO:00000447); feature: mesopelagic zone (ENVO:00000213); material: "saline water (ENVO:00002010), including plankton (ENVO:xxxxxxxx)" | depth 790 m
AAAAAAATCGTTAAATACTGTTTATCCGTTAAATTTTCAACATTTTTATTTTTTCTAAAATAATTCCTTATTTTTATTCACACAAAAAATCAGATTATTATGAAAAAAATCATTATCAACAGTTCTCACAGAATTGTATTTTGTTTATCATTATTTCTTATATCGATAACGCCAAATAAAGCATTAGCTCAACTAACTATAAATAATGGATTAACAGCTACACAGTTAGCCTCCTTGTTAGCAGGTCCTAATATTACTGTTACTAATGCTAGTTTAACAGGTAGTTCAGTTGCTTCAGGCTCCTTTAACGGTGTTAACTCTAATTTAGGAATGAGTTCTGGAGTAATTTTATCTACAGGTGATATTGCTAATGCCCCTGGACCAAACAATGATAATTCGAGTAGTAATGACCTTTCAACTGGAGGAACATCTCAAATGGACAATCTAGCAGGTGGTATAGCAACATTTGATGCCATAACGCTTCAATTTGATTTTTCAATACAATCTGATTTTGTTCAGTTTGAATACATTTTTGCCTCAGAAGAATACCCAGAGTTTGCACCACCAAGTAGTTCTTCTTTTAATGATGTTTTTGCTTTTTTCATCAGTGGACCTGGAATTATTGGAGAAGAAAATATAGCATTAATACCCGGAACAACTGATCCTGTAACTATTAACAATATTAATCCAGTAACAAACAATAATTTATACATTGATAATACTGGAGGAACAACTGTGCAATATGATGCATGGACAACACCACTAATAGCAAGAAGAGAAAACTTAACACCATGTCAAACTTACACCATGAAATTAGTTATTGCTGATGCTGGTGATTCAGATTATAATTCATCCGTATTCCTTTTAGAGAATAGTTTTATACAGGGAGTTGTTAATACTCAAACCCAAACTGTAAACGGTGATAACATTGCTTTAGAAGGTTGTGTACCAGCAAGCTTCCAATTTGGCTTAGATGTTCCGTCAACTACAAACACTACAATTACCTACCAAATTGGTGGTACTGCCACCAATGGCGTAGACTATGCGCTAATAGACACTTCATTAACAATCCCAGCAGGTCAACTCAATGCGAGCATTATTATTAACTCTATTCAAGATGGAATCCCAGAAGGTGCCGAGTCTATTTATATTATCTATAAGCCAGACATTTGCTCACCAGTTGATACCGCATTTCTTTACATTAACGATGCTCAACCTATAGTTTTCACTTTAGACGAAACAGATTTAACTTGTTTTGACAATAGTACTGGTGAAATTCTAGTGAATGCTTCTGGTGGTTTCCCACCATACAATTATGATGTAACGTATCCTCAAGGTGGTTTAACAAATCATACAACAAATCCTATTACAGGACTACCAGCAGGAACGTATTCTGTAGTCGTTTATGATATTTATGGTTGTAAAGCTCAGGCTTTAATTGTTGGTGGAGTTTTTGATGCTGACACGTTATTTTTACCTGATGGAAATGGAGTAACTTATAGTACTCAAATTCCAATCTCAGGTTTTGGTGCTGGAGAAACTATTGATAGTTTAGCCCAAATCCAACAAATATGTGCAACTATGGAACACTCTTATATGGGTGATTTAGAATTAAAAATTATTGCTCCCAGTGGCCAAAGTGTTATTTTAAAAGAATATCCTGGTGGAGGGTCTTGTGATTTAGGACAACCTTTTGCTTCAGATGTTGTTGATGCAAATAGTAATTTAACAAACCCAGGTGTAGGATATGAATACTGCTGGAATTCTACCCCCACTTTTGTTACAATGGTTGGTGAGTCTAACAGTTTTACGCACACAATACCATCTTCAACAGGAGGAACATATACTGACAACTTTTTACCCGCTGGTTCTTATGAGCCTTTCGAACCTCTAGGCAACTTGTTAGGAGCTTTAATGGATGGAAACTGGACAATGGAAATTACTGACAATATGAACCAAGATAATGGCTATATTTTTGAGTGGAACATAAGTCTTTTAGGAGCTGAACCAGATACAACTGTCACTATTAATGAACCCGATTCTATTCAAATGAGTGGATTTATAACTCAGGCTCAATGTGGAGGAACAGATGGTGCAATTAACTTTACTGCAAATGGTGTTAACCAACCGTTAACTTATTTATGGAGTAATGGAGCAACAACAGAAGATATTTCTGGATTATCTGCAGGAAACTATACTGTAGTTGTTACTGATAATACTGGATGTGCTGACTCCACTACATTCAATCTTAATAATATTAGTAGTATGAATATTACTAGTATAGTAACAGATGTTACTTGTACCGGTGGCAATAATGGAGCTATTTCAATTACAACTTCTGGAGGAACATCACCATATGTTTACTCTTGGGATAACGGAGCTTCTACTGAAGATATAAATACACTTACAGCTGGCAACTACGTTTTATCTATAACTGATGGTTCAGGGTGTCAATTTTCTGAAAACATTACAGTAGGTACATTAGCTCCTATTTTAATTACATTAAACAATTCTGATAATGAATTTTGTGGTCAAATGAATGGTTCTTTAAATATTGATGTTTCTGGAGGTTCTGGATCGTATGGATATAGTTGGGATAACGGATCAAGCACACAAGATATTTCAAATATAATTGCAGGTACTTATGAATTAACTGTAACAGATGCTAATGGATGTCAATCCATTCAAAGTTTCAATATTATAAATGATGTTTCTAATTGTAGTGCATATTGTTTTTTAACAATAGCTTCAACTGTAACTGATGAAAATTGTGGAAATGGAACCGGAACAATTGATGTAACGGTTTCTCAAGCTACACAACCTTATATTGTATCATGGAATACAGGAGAAACAATTGAAGATTTGACCAGTTTAAATGCAGGAACTTATATAATAACAGTAACTGATGCTAACCAGTGTGTTGAAACAGTAAACATAATAGTTGGTAACAATACAGGAACTCTTGATATATCATCTAACCAAACAGCAAATGAAAACTGTGGTAATAGTGATGGATCGATAGATATAACAGTTACTGGAGGAACACTACCCTATACTTTTGCTTGGGATAACGGAGCTGTTACTGAAGATGTTTCTAATCTTACTGCTGGCATTTATGTAATTACTGTTACAGATGGTAACGGATGTACTTTCAGTACTTCTTACACAATAATCAATAACACTGGAAGTCTTGCAGCAGCTGTTCAAATAAATAATGAGACTTGTGGAAATACTTCCGGTTCAATTAATTTAACTGTAACAGGAAATGCTGGAGCCTTATCTTATTTATGGAGTAATGGAGCAACTACTCAAGATATTAACAACTTAGCTGCCGGATTATATTCTTGTACTATTACAGATGCTAATAGTTGTGAGTTAATTACTTCTCAATATAATTTAATTAATGAGTCAAGTACTCTTCTTCTTTCTAATACTGTTATTACTAATGAAAATTGCAGTAATGGTTTAGGTGAAATAAATCTGACAATACAAGGTGGATCTGCTCCTGTCACTTATGCATGGAGTAATACTGAAACTACAGAAGATATTACTGGTTTATCAGCAGGAACATTCTCTTGTACAATTACAGATATTAGTGGTTGTGAGGTTCAAACAGGAACATTAAACCTATTTAATACTCCTGGAAATTTGGACATCACAACTGACCTTGTTACTGATGAAATTTGCAACAATGTTTCAGGTGCTATTAATGTAACAACAACTGGAGGATTAGCCCCTATTACTTATTCTTGGAGTAACGGATCTACATCTGAAGACATTTCAAACTTAACAGCTAATTCTTATAATTTAACTGCAACTGATGCTAATGGATGTGTGTTTAATCATAGCGAAATTGTAAATAACACTTCAGGTACTTTACAATTAGATAACGCTGTTTTAACTGATGAAAATTGTAATAATGGAACAGGTTCAATTGATTTATTTATTAGTGGTGGATCTTTACCTTATACATTTGCATGGAATAACGGAGAAACTACTGAAGATATTTCGTCATTATCTGCAGGCAATTATGATGTAACTATTACTGACTTTAATGGCTGTCAGGTTTCAGGAATGTATACTATTAGCAATATAACAGGAACATTAGCAGTAACAGCTTTAGGAACTGCAGAAAACTGTTCTAATGGTGCTGGATCAATTGACATAACTGTTACTGGTGGAACTCCTAACTACACTTATTTATGGAGTAATGGAGCTACAACTGATGATCTAACAGGAATTTTTGGAGGAACATACTCTTGTACAATTACTGATGATAACAGTTGTACTGTATTAACTGGAAATATTGTAATCAATAATAACCCAGGGAATTTAACAGTAGCTAACATAACTTCAGATGAATCTTGTGGAAACGGAACTGGAACAATCAATCTAAATGTAGCTGGAGGATCTCCTAACTACACTTACAGTTGGTTACCTAACGTAAGTTCTGGAACTACTGCATCAGGGTTATCTGCAGCAACGTATCTTTATACAATTACAGATGTTAACGGTTGTTCAATAACAGATTCTTCTGAAGTGTTTAATAATACAGGAACACTTGCATTAGATAACTTTAGTGTTACAGATGAAATTTGTGGAAACGGAATAGGTGCTATTGACTTAACTGTTTCTGGTGGTGCAGCTCCAGTAACCTATTTATGGAGTAATGGTTCTACTACAGAAGATATCTCAGGACTATCTTCAGGAACATTCTCTTGTATCATATCTGATAATAATGGATGTTCTGTTAGTACTAGTAATATTAATGTGAGTGATAATGCTGGAACTTTATCAATAGATAACATCGTAATAATAGATGAATCTTGTGGAAACACTTCTGGAGGAATAAACATTACAATAACAGGGGGATCAACACCATATACTTTCTTATGGAACACCGGAGCAACTGCTGAAGATATACTAACTGGTTTATCTGCTGGAAATTACTTTTGTGATGTTACAGATGCAAACGGATGTAGTGTTCAAGTTCAAGCCACTGTTCAAAACACTCAAGGATCTCTTTCTACTCTTTCTAATATTGTAACAGATGAAACTTGTAGTGCAATAAATGGCGCAATTGATTTAAATCCTCAAGGTGGATCAACACCCTACTCTTTCGTTTGGAGTAATGGTGAAACAACAGAAGATTTAACTGGAATTACTGCTGGAAATTACACAGTAACAATAACTGATATTGGAGGATGTTCTTTAATTGAAAACTTTACCGTGTTAAATAATGGTGCAAATATTCTTATCAATAACGTAACAATAAACAATGAAATTTGTGGAAATAGTGCTGGAGGAATTGATATCTCAATACAAAGTGGTGCATCACCATTTACTTTTAATTGGAGTAATGGAAGTACGTCAGAAGATTTAACCAATGTTGTTGCCGGAAACTATTCTGTTACAGTTACTGATGCAAACGGATGTTCAACAAGTGGTTCTTTCTCTATTGATGAGAATACAGGATCTTTAGAAATTAATTCTTTTACAGTTGTAGATGAAGTTTGTGGTGATGGAAACGGATCTATTGATCTAGAAATATCTAATGGAGCTTTGCCTTGTTGTTCTTATACTTTAGATATGCAAGATTCTTTTGGAGATGGTTGGGATGGAGCTTCTATTGATGTTACTATTAATGGAGCTGCTTATGGAAACTTTACATTTACAACAGGTAACACTTCAGTTCAATCAATACCTGTATGTTCTGGAGAATTGCTAGAATTAACATACAATACTGGAGCCTTTGAAAATGAGCACTCATACTCTTTAACAGATGCCAATGGAAATGCTGTTTTTTCTGCTAGCGCTCCACCAACTGCTGGTTTAGCTTATTCTAATAATGCAGTCTGTCCATCATCTAATCCTGCTGTAACTTACAACTGGAACAATGGAGAAACTACAGAAGATTTAACAAATCTTAATTCAGGATTCTATTCAGTATTAATTACTGATGCTAATGGTTGTTCTATTGATACTTCTGGAACAGTTCAAAACATAACTGGTGGATTTACTGCTAATTTAACCGGAACAACAGATGAGAATTGTGCTGATGCTACCGGAACAATAAACATTACTGTTTCTGGAGGTTCTCTTCCTTATACTTTCGCTTGGGATAATGGTGCAACTTCAGAAGATTTATCCAACCTATCTGCTGGCAACTATATTTTAGTTGTTACTGATGCTACAGGATGTTCAGCAAACATTACCGCTACAGTTAATAACATTAGTGGAACATTAGCAATAACTAATGCGGTTACAAATGATGAAGTTTGTAATAATGGTGTTGGATATATTGATTTAACAGTTACAGGTTCTGCAACACCATTTTTATACTTATGGGATAATGGAGCAACTACTCAAGATTTAGCTGGATTATCTGCTGGAACATACATCGTAACAATAACTGATGCTACAGGATGTAATTTAGTTCAAAGTTATACTGTCAATAATATTAGTGGAACATTAGCAATAACTAATGCGATAACTAATGATGAAAATTGTTTTGATGGAAGTGGTTTAATTGATTTAACGATCAGTGGCGGAGCTACTCCTTATTCTTATTTATGGAATAATGGTGAAACTACAGAAGATATTTCTTCATTATCTAGCGGAAATTATGACATAACAATAACTGATGCAAATGGGTGTCAATTAATGCAAGCATATAATATCAATGATGTAAATGGAACATTAGCTTTAACTAACGTTACAAGTAATGATGAATTTTGCAATGATGCAACAGGTTCAATTGATATCTCAGTAACCAGTACTTTAACTCCCCTAACCTTCTTATGGGATAATGGAGCAACAACAGAAGATATTTCTGGATTATCTGCAGGAACTTACACTGTAACAATAACTAATCCTAATGGATGCTCTATTGATACTTCTGTAACAATAGTAAATACTACTGGTGCATTTGCTGTAAGTTTAATTGCAACAACGGATGAAAATTGTGGTGATGCAACTGCAACTATTGACATAGCAGTTTCTGGTGGCTCAACTCCATATACTTTTGCTTGGGATAACGGAGCAGTTACTGAAGATTTAACTAACCTTTCTGCTGGTAACTATACTGTTGTTGTAACAGATGCCTCAGGATGTTCAACAAACTTGAATGTAACTGTAAATAATAATAGTGGAACACTCTTAGTATCTAATGTTATTACTAATGATGAAAACTGTTCTGATGGAACTGGTTCAATTGATATAACAGTTACAAGTACATCAAATACTTACCTATGGAACAATGGGGCGACTACAGAAGATCTTTCTGGCTTATCTGCAGGAAACTACACGGTAACAATTACCGATTTAAGTGGTTGTCAATTAGTAGCGTCATACACCGTTAATAATAACAATGGAGGCCTTGATATTACTTATACAAGTAATGATGAAGTATGTAATAATGCTCAAGGAGATATTATTGCTACAGTATCTGGAGGTATTGCGCCATATATAATAACGTGGACTGGTGCTACTCCTATTAGCTGTTGTACTTATACCTTGGATATGTTTGACTCAAGTACTTCATGGAACGGAGCATCTGTTGATGTTACTATCAATGGAGTTAACGTAGGAAACTTTACCGTGTTAGGAGGTGGAGCTAACACAGGAACGTTTAGCGTATGTGATGGTGATGCTATTGAGTTATTTTGGAATAGCGGAGCTTTTGATAATGAAGCGTCTTTTAACTTGTTAGATGCTGGTGGAAACGTCATTTTTGCACAAGGTACTAGTCCAACTGTTGGTTCTATATTTACAGGTACAGGAAACTGCCCTGCAATATCAAGCAATCCTTCTACTCTAAACAATTTATCTGGTGGAACTTATTATATATCTGTAACAGATTTTAGTGGTTGTACAATTACAGATTCTGTTATTATTAATAATACATTACTAATTACAACTTCAGGAACTGCATCAGATGCTTCTTGTTTAACTTGTCCTGATGGTACAATTGACATTACTGCTAGTGGTGATGCTCCTTTTATCTTTAACTGGAGTAATGGAGCAAGTTCAGAAGATCTGAATTCTTTAACTCCTGGTGATTATTATGTAAACATTGTTAGTGCTTCTGGTTGTACAGATAGTTTATTCTTTACAATTGGATTCCCTGTAGGAATTGATGCAGCTAATGCTAACTGGTTTGTTAACCTTTACCCTAACCCAGCAAACGAAGAGTTTACATTAGCTTATAACTTTAGAACAAACTCTGAAGTACGTTATACAATATTTAATGTTATTGGTGAATTAGTTCATGATGAGAAAATAAAATCTACAACTGGTGAAATAACAATAAGTGCTGAAAAAATGGAAGCTGGAGTCTACTTTATACAGTTAACAAATGATGAGCATAAGGAAAATATTAAGCTAATTATTGCTAAATAAAAGATTACAACTAATTAATGATAAAGTCCTTTGGAGAAATTCAAAGGACTTTTTTATGCATAATTTATTCCGCTGTTGCACCAGCTAATAATTAACAATTATACTTTTATTACCACCTACTTTCTATCGTTAGCTTATTATTTTTATAAGATATTATATCCCGAAGCAAAAGAAAAACAACTTGACTTTCTCCTTAAAAAATGATAGTTTTGCTTAACAGTATGTAAGTCTGAATTTATCCTGGACTAGTCGAAATATTGAAACTTTCCTAACAATTACGTTAGCAACAATAAGTGAATATTTATCAATACAATAAAAACTTTTTAAGTGTTAAACAACATTAAACTCAATTAGAAAATTGTGGGAAGAAAAGAAGATGACATTGAGCAAATTTATACTGATACTACTAAAGAAAATTCTAGACTAAGGTTTAGAGCTCAATATGGAATTAAAGAAGAATTAAGGGATATTTGGAATTGAATATACAATACATGAAATTATGTGGCTTAAAAATAGAGCTATAGAGAAATTTAAATATAGGATGCAAGCTAAATTGTTAAATTGGGTAGAAGAGATATTGAGAATTTCATACAACAATAAAATACACCACAAAAACTTAAGGATCAAGATAAATACAATAGTGTTTATGGTTCTTTTGTTTACCCCCGATTTTATATCTTGTCAAACCCCTCCCTCTCTTGGTCTGGCTTATAGGTTTGTTGTTTTTGCCGCACCTGGAGCTCTCAACAGTACAGGGTTATCACCAATGAGTAACGGTGATGTTGGAACAAGTGGAGGCGATATTATAGGTTTTTATAATGTAGTTGGGCAGAAGCATAGACCTAGTGATTTAACGACCCAATGTGCATTGGATATAGCTGCTGCATACAGTAATTTAAATGCTCAGACACCTTTAGTAAGCCATCCTGTTGCCCTTGGAGGAGGCGAGGTGCTTACTCCAAATATTTATTTTCTTGACGGGGCATCTACTTTAACCGATACACTTACTTTAGATGGGGAAGGCGACTCTAATGCTTGTTTTATAATTAAAATAAATGGTGCTTTTGGACCAGCGATAGGATCGGTCGTTAATTTAATTGGACAAACTCAAGCCTGTAATGTTTTTTGGAGTATAATTGGAGGAGCAACCTTTGGTGCAAACGTCAATTTTAAAGGTAATATAATTATGGCAGGTGCAGCGGTAATTGGTAAAGGATGCAATATTGAAGGTAGAGTACTTACTCTTAATGGAGCTGTTAATGCAGACGAGTTAACAGCTAACATACCCTCCACTCTTAGTAGCCTCCCTTCTGTAACTCGCATACCTTTCGAACCAGTAATGGGAACAACTAGGTGTTGGGCATTACTAACTGAAGAAGGTGCAGTTACAGATGCAGGACTATCAAATTCAGTTATTGTTGGTCATATTGGAACAAACGTAGGCGCTGTTAATGGTTTTGATCCATTATTAGTAACTGGTAGTATTCATTCTAGTCCTGATGATTCTACCGCGCAAGCAAGTACAGATTTGAATATACTTTTTAGTTATCTTAGTACTATGCCTTATGACATTGAATTATTGAACCCACTACAGCTTGGAAATAGTCAAGTATTTACTCCTAATGTATACTTCTCAAAAACAGCTGCAACACTTACCGATACCATTTTTTTAGATGGACAAGGGGACTCCGATGCTAGGTTTTTGATTCGTATAGGAGGTGCACTTATTACAGGGTCTTCACCACAGGTTGTTCTTTTAGGAGGAACACAGGCAAAAAATGTATTCTGGCTAACAGAAGGTGGAGTTACCGTTAGCGCAGGTGATGGTACGATCATCGGAGAAATTGTTGCTCATAATGGTGCAATTACCTTACATTCTGGAGTTACTCTTCATGGTAGAGGACTTTCTTCATTTGGAGGCATTACTACTTACGATGTAGATGTTGTTAGTGAGCTTTGTGCTCTTTTTTTATTACCTATTGAGTTGTTAAGTTTTACTGCCAAAGTAAAATATGGGTATGTTCAGTTTAATTGGGTTACAGCAACAGAAAATAACAATGATTATTTTAATATTGAGCGCTCTGTCGATGGAATTAACTTTACGTCAATAGATAAAATAAAGGGTGCTGGAAATAGCACACAAGTGTCAAACTATTCAACAATTGACTATATTCCACTAAATGGAATATCTTACTATCGTTTAAAGCAGACAGACTATGACGGTAAAATTAGCTATTCTAAGATAGAGGCAGTAAATGTTAAGATTAGGGATAATTTTGTTTTTAATATCTATCCAAATCCATTTTCTAGTGAAACAGTTTTGCATACTAATGAAAACTTAAAAAAGGCAAGTGTAGTCGTTTACAATTTTTGCGGTCAAATCGTACACAAAATAAAAAATATTTCAGGAAATACAATTGCTTTGGATTGTAAAAAAATATCAAATGGACTCTACTTTATTCATTTGATTCAAGACAGTAAAATAATAGCTACTGATAAATTAATAATTACCGATTAACGAAAAAATTCTGAAATATTTCAGAATCAAATAACTATTTCCAAAAAGCTTTAACATTTCATTTTGATTGTGATTAGCTATCCTTATTTGACGATATTTAGCTTGGGAAACCTCCCATAGATGGTTAATAATATGTTATAACAATTACTTTTTCATAGAGAATTAAAAGAAACCTATTTCATATCCCGAAGCAAAAAAAAACGACTTGACTTTCTCCTTAAAAAACGATAACTTAGCTCAACAAAATGTAAGAAACATTAAACCGTTTCCAACAAAGGTGTTAAGCGAACTCAAAAAAGATCCCTCAGCATTGAAAATTATCTTCGCTGAAAATGCAAATTCAGATGGCGTAGATTTTCAAAGCACATCCTTTTTCAGTGTTTTTTTCGTTTCACTCAAAATAAACCTCAAAAACATGCTTTTTCAAGATTTTATGTGGATTTCTAAAACCTCAACACAAAATCCTCTTTACTTAAATCACTATTAAAGAATACAATACCCACAAAAAACAGATCAACTGTTGATGTGATTTTAGGATGCATTTTAATTTCTTCCCAAGCGGCTGTCATTCCTTCGCTCCAATGGATGTCATCAAAAACAAAAATGGTTTTGTTATGCGCTTTTTCTACGCACCAATTAAAGTAATTGATAGTAGCTTCTTTTTGATGGTTTCCATCAAAAAAAACAAAATCTAATTGGTTGGTTTTAGATAAATAATTAGGTAAAAAATGATCGAAATTATCATTGATTAATTCAATGTTTTCAAATCCTATTTTATCAAAATTTATTTGAGCTACTTTACTTGTACTCGGACAACCCTCTACAGTTGTTACCTTCATCTTTTTATTGGAACCCGCTAAATACAAAGTACTTATCCCTAAAGAAGTTCCTAATTCTAAAATTGAGTTGGGCTTAAAATGATTAACTAATCTAAATAACAACTGTCCGTATTTAGGTGCTTTAACCGTATTCTTAGCAACATCTTTAATCTTTCTTTTATTGGAGGAGTTTACTTTAGAACCTGCCCCATGATCTTCTATGGTTATTTCCATATCAGTCATTAGTAATTTAGATCGGATAGATTCTATATCGTTATAAATATAAAAAGGGTTTTCATCAGTAATAACATCTAAATAAAAACGAAATAAATAAGGCGAATGGATATTATGTTCGTTTCCCGATTTGAAACGATACTTGACATATTTTAATAAAAAATTTAACTTACTCACCCTACAAAAATAAACGTAATAATATAAAATCATAGAAATAAGAAATTAAAACTATTTTTGCTAAAACTTTAGTGGAATGAGAATAGTTATTGCCGGTGCTGGAGAGGTAGGTTTCCATTTGGCAAAAATGATGAGCAACGAGGCTCAGAACATCTATATTATTGATGACAATGAGGACAGACTAAACTATGTTCAGTCTCAAATAGACGTTTATGGTGTAAAGGGAAATGCTAAGAACATTAATATTCTTAAAGAAGTTAAAGTAGAAAACTGTGATTTATTAATTGCAGCTACTTCATCTGAAGAAACAAACCTTTTAGTTTGTATCAACGGTAAAAAGTTAGGCGCAAAAAGAACAATAGCCAGAATCAGTAATTACGAAGGTATTGATACTGAAATGCGTGACTTCTATGAAAGTTTAGGGGTGGATACCGTTATTTCGCCTGTTGAATTAGCATCAAAAGAAATAAAACGATTAATCGGACAGTCTGCTTTTACCAATGATTATGAATTTGAAGGAGGTAAATTAACCGTTTTTGGAATTACTATTTCACCCAACTCTCCATTAAAAGATAAATCTGTTGTAGAAACAACTTACCTCAACCCCAACCGATCTTTTAAACCAATTGCGCTTTTAAGAAAGGATAAAACAATTATGGTACAGGGTGATACCAAACTGTTACAAAACGATATTGTTTACTTTATTTCTACTCCAGAAAGTATAGATCAGATTACAAGTATTTGCGGACAAGAATGTTACGAGATTAAGAATATAATGATCTTAGGAGGAAGTAGAATTGGTGTTTTAACTGCAGAGCTTTTAGAAAAAGATTATAACGTTATTCTAATAGAAAAAGATAGAAAGAAAGCAGAACAAATAGCCGAAAGACTAAAGAAAACACTGGTAATTAATACCGATGGCACAAATGTTCAGGCTTTAGAAGAAGAAAATATAGAAGATATGGATGCTTTCATCTCTGTTACTGGAGATTCTGAGACAAACATAATTACCTCTTTAGTTGCAAAATCACACGGAGTTAAAAAGACTATTGCAGGGGTTGAAAACATAGATTACATCAACCTTTCTCACAACATTGGTATTGATACACTGATTAACAAAAAAATGATTGCGGCAAGTAACATTTTTAAATTTATTAGAAAAGGTGAAGTTGAAGAAATTGCTAGTCTTCATGGTGTTGATGGAGAAATTATTGAATTTACTGTTAAGGCAGGAACAAAGATCACTTCTAAACCATTAAGACATCTTAAAATGCCAGAATCGACTAATATTGCAGGAGTAATAAGAGGCAACGAAGGTTTTATTCCTTTTGGTGGTTTCCAACTCAAAGAAGGTGATAAAGCGGTTGTATTTACACTAAAACAATCTATTAAAGAAATAGAGAAGCTTTTCCATAAATAAAATGCCTAAAAGTTTAATTAATATTAAAGTTGTAACCAACATTGTTGGTGGTTTAATAATTATATCTGGAGCGCTAATGTCATTAGCTATTCCAGTATCTCTTTATTATAAAAGTGATGATTTATATGCTATTTCATTAGCTTCAATTATCACTCTATTATCAGGATTAGGTTTAAAATTAACTACTCGTAATCATAAAAATGACGAAGTAAAAAAGCGTGAAGGCTATTTAATTGTTGGTTTGGGCTGGTTAGCAATGACTCTTTTTGGAACCCTACCCTATGTAATTTCTGGAGCAATTCCTGATTACACCAATGCTTTTTTCGAAACCATTTCTGGTTTAACAACAACAGGAGCTTCTATTTTAAACGATATAGAAAGCTTACCAAAAGGCATTCTGTTTTGGCGAAGTATGACGCAATGGATAGGTGGAATGGGAATTATTGTATTAACTATTGCCATTTTACCTCTTTTAGGAGTTGGAGGAATGGAATTATTTGCATCAGAATCTCCTGGACCAACAAAAGATAAGATTCATCCTAGAATTAAAGAAACGGCTAAACGCTTATGGTTTATCTATTTTTCTTTAACAGTATTACAGTGTATCATGTTAATGTTTGCTGGTATGGATTTTTATGATGCTATCAATCATTCCTTAACAACAATGTCTACTGGTGGATTCTCTACTAAACAAGCAAGTATAGCAGCTTTTGATTCTCCAATAATCGAATACATAGTTATTGCCTTTATGTTTATTGCAGGAACCAACTTTACCCTACTCTACTTTGGTTCAAAATTAAAAATCAGAAAATTTTGGGAAAACGATGAGTTTAAATGGTATGCAGCTGCTGTAGTTATTTTATGTGCTTCAATAGTTCCGGTAATCTATCTGGGAGATTTTGAAAAAGCATTTAGAGACTCTTTATTTCAGGTAGTTAGTATTTTAACTACTACTGGTTTTGCTACTACAGATTTTACCACTTGGGGATCATTTGTATCCTTCATTTTCTTTTTGTTACTTTTTACTGGAGCCAGTGCAGGTTCTACTAGTGGGGGAATGAAAATTGTAAGAATTGTACTCTTAATGAAGAATGGATTTTTAGAGTTTAAAAGAAGGTTGCATCCCAATGCTATTGTACCAGTAACACTAAACAACCAAGCTGTATCTTCTAAAATTATATACAACTTATTAGCCTTTGTGTTCTTCTATCTTTTTCTATTTGTTACAGGATCTATTGCCCTAACGTTTTTCGGTTTAGAATTTAAAGAAGCTTTAAGTGCGGCTGCAACATCAATTGGCAATGTTGGTCCAGGAATTGGAAAATTAGGCCCGTCAGGCAATTTCTATAAGTTACCAAATGCTGCCAAATGGATTTTAACTGTTTTAATGTTAATGGGAAGATTAGAACTTTTTACAATAGCTATATTGTTTACTCCTTATTTTTGGAAAAGGAATTAATATTATTGACCTAAGATATCTTTTATTAAAGAACAACATGCAACCTCTAAACCATTCTAATCGTTTTAAGTCTAATTAATTTAGTGTATAATCACCATGAAGAAAACACTTTTTATTGGCTTACTATTTTTTGCTTTAACGTACTCAGCTAGCGGCCAAGAATTTTTAGGCTTAAAACAAAGTAATTATGCTGGTATAATGGGATCTGATTTAAATGCAGCCTCTATTACTGATAGCAGATTTAAATTCGATTTACTCTTATTTGGTGGTCATGTTGGAGTATTTAATAATCACATGCAATTTAATACTCGGAAAATGCCTTATTGGTGGATTAACTCTTTTAACGAAGATGATCTCAAAGCGAATGAATGGCTGAATAATGGAGATTTAGAAAAATTAGTCTCTGTCGATTCTACCGATTCTTTTAAATCAAGAGGTTTAGGTCAATTATTTGAAATTGATAATGGAAATCAAGAAAGATCCATTTTTGTAAATGCTGAGTTTGACGTTCTAAACTTTATGCTCTCCATTGGTAAAAAAAGAGCTATTGGATTTCAGGTTAGAAGTCGTTCATTATTAAATATTGATGATGTATCACCAGAATTAATCCGATTAGGATCAAATGAATTTGATTTCCCAAATGTGTTCGATATTGACATCTCAGATGAAAACATAAACCTATCTATGAATTCTTGGATTGAATATAATTTTAATTATGCCCAAGTAATGATAGATAAAGAACAACATTTCTTAAAAGCTGGTGGTAAACTAAAGCTTTTACAAGGAGTTGCTGCAGCTTATCTTCATTCATCAGACTTGAATTTTAACATTAAAAATGATACCACATCTAATTCCATTTCTGGTAATTTTGATTATGGTTACTCAGAGAATCTTGGAGGCTATGTTGAAAACAATAATTCCCAAGAGCAGTTTTCAGCTGGAGGCATTACAAATTTCGCTTCAAAGCTAGGCCTAGGATTTGATGTTGGAATGGTATATGAATGGCGTCCGAATTGGAAAAAATATAAGTATGACATGGATGGTAAAACAGACATTTGGATGCGAGATAAAAACAAGTACAAACTTAAAATTGGAGCAGCCATTAATGATATTGGAGGTATGCGCTACCAAAAAGGTGGAGGTAGTAATAACTTCAGTTTAAATGTAGATGTATTTGATTTACAAAAATTTGATAATACTCAAGGATTTAGATCGTTGGACTCTACCCTTCTTAACTTTGCAGATTCAGGTTTTGTAACTTTCGATAATAACGATGATAAAGAATTTTATATGAACCTGCCTACGCATGTTAATTTTGATATTGATTATCATATACACAAGAACTTCTATGCCAATTTTTACACTAGACTTAACATGAAGTTTGGTAATGATGAAAATACAGTTCATTACCCTACAAGTTTTGCAGTTACCCCAAGATTGGATCATAAAAAATGGGGAGTATCTATTCCTTTATCCTACAATAAAGTTGCAGGATTTAGAACAGGTGTTGCAATAAGACTTTGGAACTATTTAAGTGTCGGAACGGGTGATTTCATTCCATTAATTGCACCAGGAAAGGATATAAATATTAGAGGAGTTGATGTTTTCTTTACCTTAAGAGCTCCTATTCTATTTAAGGCACCAAAAGATAGAGATAAAGACAAAGTATCTGACAAACTAGATAAGTGTATTGATATACCGGGAAGTTGGGATTTATTAGGTTGTTCTGATGTTGACAAAGATGGAGTTTTAGATCAAAACGATAGTTGTGTTACCGATTCTGGTTTAGTTAAATTTAACGGATGTCCTGACTCTGATGGTGATGATATTATAGATAAAGAGGATGACTGTCCGAATACAGCAGGGCTTTTTAAATTTAATGGTTGCCCAGATACAGATGGTGATGGTTTAATGGATAAAGAAGATAATTGCCCTGAATTTCCTGGACCAATAGAAAATAAAGGTTGTCCTTATAAATTATTACAAACAGTGGATGAAATGGGCAACATCCTAGAAACTGATACACTTTTATTAGGTCAGGAATTATTTAGGTTTGAGAACTTGTCCGCAGATAAGAGTCAACTGTTCTTACTTGAGGATAATGACGATAGCGAGTTTATTAGAATAATAATGGGTAACGATACTATTACTGCTAGTAGAACTAAAAATGGATATTTCTATAAGCATATTCCTTATGCACCCATAAAAATAGACCTAATAGAAGAAGAGGAAGAAATTCTAAAGGCAGCATTTGATAATCTAGAATTTAAAACTGGTAAAGCTATAATTAAACAAAGCTCTTTTGCATCTCTAGAAAACCTTGCTACATTACTTATAAAGAAGCCAGATTGGAGAATTCTAATAACAGGTCATACAGATAGTCAAGGTAAAGCTTCAAGTAATTTAAAACTATCTAAAAAAAGAGCTAAATCTGTTGCTACACTATTAGTGCTAAATGATGTTTTAAAGGATAGAATTGAAACTGAATGGTTCGGAGAAACAAAACCTATAGCTGACAATAAGACTAAAGTAGGTCGTCAGAAAAATAGAAGAGTTGAAATGAAGGTATTGTAAATCAGCTAAATAAGAATAAAATATACGGTTAATCTTCAATATGATAATTATCGACTCGATTTTGTTTATTACCATTTGTAAAAAAAAACGCTAAATAATTGTTTAAAAAAGATTCTATTTTTTTCACCTTATAATACAGTTCTCTCATGTTTTAAAAGTTAATTACACTCAAATATAGTGAAATATCATAAGTAAATAAACAGTATAATTACCTATAAAAAGATGAGGAAATCAACCTAACAATCAACATGTTTAAGACTATTTGTCCACTTAATTGGGCTTTACTTAAGTGCAATAACCATTTTGGACACAACAACTAGGTGTATTTTCTAAAAAAGAGATTACAACTAACCTCTCATCCAACACCAAAAGGAATTACAATAAATCCAACAAGGAAGCTTTAATCATTTATTTTGATAGCATGGATGTAACGGAATATATTAACTTCTTTAAGGTTCATATTAAAAACCCGGTTTCTGAATTTCATTATTCTTTTTTAGAGCAGATAATGACCAAAAGCATTAAACAAAACAAAGGTTTTATAGCTCTAGTAAAACACGAAAATGAAATAATAGCGGTTTCTTTAATTCTAAAATCTAATAACCGATTAATATATAGAACAGGAACATCCAACCAAAAAGGAAAAGACTTAAAAGCAATGTTTTTCTTAGTAGAATCTATTCTTATAACATATCAAAACAAAAACTATTTCTTAGATTTTGAAGGTTCCGAATTAGAAGGTGTAGCAAGATTTCACAAAGGGTTTGGAGCTCAAAATAATCCATATTATTACTACAAGAAGTATAATAATAAATTGTTGAAGGTTTTGAAAAAGTGAACTTTACTAATTTAAGAAAATGAGATTTATTACATTATTATTAATTGGAATTCCATTTCTTGGTTGCGGACAATCGTAGATGGAAAAATCTTACCTAACTGTCCTTGAAATTAATATTTGAATGGATGAAATTGACTCGGACAAATCGGTAATGGAAGAATTTCCCGATGGAGTTAAACTATATTATGGGTTCAATCTTGATTTTAGTAATTACAAGCTATATAACAATGAAAATCAAGAACTAAATATGTTAACATATACTGAATATTCAGACACTACTCTTAGCTTTATTTTTTTGCTATAAAGACATTAATCCAATAATCGCATAATTAAAAGAAAAGCCCAACACTTATATAGAAGAAATCCTTCATCCAAAAGAGGATAAAGAAAAAGAGATTTACCGAAAGAGAAAGTATACGGTAGAACCTGTTTTTGGAATAATAAAAGAAGGTTTAGTATTCAGAAGGTTTTCTTTTAAAGGAGAAGAAAACATAGATAATGAATGGGGATTGGTTTGTTTTGCTGACAACTTGAAGAGGATTTTTAACCTGAAACTTGTCTAAAATGGCTGTTTCACCAAAAAAACCCCTCAAAATGGCGAATAGCCACTTTCGACACCTCATATATTTGTTTAAAGAAATATATGAGGTGTATTAATCTAACAAAATTGATTTCTATATACTCTTATACTAAAAGTCCGACAGGCTACTAGGCTAATGTTATAGCCCCCAATAAGATAGGAGTGTTATTCTAAATTTCA
>CEWR01075204.1_pt1 | contig 19193 bp, 16 predicted proteins | sample 356321 | NCBI WGS metagenome assembly CEWR01 (sample SAMEA2621551, study PRJEB7988) | marine metagenome | biome: marine biome (ENVO:00000447); feature: mesopelagic zone (ENVO:00000213); material: "saline water (ENVO:00002010), including plankton (ENVO:xxxxxxxx)" | depth 790 m
CGACCGTGCTACGTGGGTTTCGGCCCGCTGTCTTCTGGGAGATCGAGATACAGGGAGTCAGGCCACTGATCGCATCCAGGTCGGGCTTGGGCATCTGGCCGAGAAAGTGCCGGGCAAAGCTGGAGAGCGACTCCACGTAGCGCCGCTGGCCCTCGGCATAGAGCGTGTCAAAAGCGAGCGAGCTCTTTCCGGAACCACTTACCCCTGTCAGGCAGATCAACTGGTGGCGCGGAAGGGTGAGATTCACCGATCGAAGGTTGTGCTCCCTCGCACCCTTGATGGTAATGTCCGACGACGGCATGGATCCTCCGAATCTACGCACCTGCCAGGCTAAAGAAGCATCCCCTGCTTGCCTGCGTCCGCCATATTCTAGGAGACTCTCGCTGACGTCGCCAGTCGCCCGATTGCTACTGGATAGCGCCGGGGTCGGAATTCGGCGAATCTGCCTGCAGGCGTTTTAATCGCCGGGATCGAAAAACAAGTGCCAGGCTCCAGAAGAGGACAAAAAGGAGGATGGAAACGGCCACCAGCGCTCCCTTGTAGAGGGCGATCCGGTCACTGGGGCTCGTGTCCTGCCGACCATATTCTCCCAGCACGACGCCAGTCACAATCCATGCCGCCCAGGCCAGCAGGCCCAGCATGATCAACAGGATCGGTCCCCGGAAAACATGTTTCGAGGTGTTCGCTTGTTCCCCTGCCATATTCACTGCCCTGCCTCCATCGTTCCAGCGAGAGATCCATAAAACCCGTTGACTGCCAGCCCGGTTTGTTGCCTTACAAGTTCCACCAGCCGGTCCACCTCGATGTTCGTGAGCGGGGTGACTATCGATTCTGCCGGTGGGCGCGCCACCGTGTATATCTGGACCAGGGAAACCTGCCCGCCCTGATCGATGATATCCCGCAAACGGTCACAAAATGCCTGCTGCTCAGCGGTGCCTGGTGGTTCGCCATCGATTCTCATAAAGAGTGCCTGGATCACAATCGGTCGTCGTTGTGCAGCGGAGAGGATGTTGTCCAGTACCTGCTGAAAGGGAATCGATGTACGTTCCACCCGCTGGTAATACTCTTCTGTCCCGGCCTCCAGCTTGGCCCAGATCTCTCCCCGGTTGGCATCCAGGATCTCCAGCCCGCGCTTTACGTGAGGGCGGTGGAACATGCTGGCATTGGTGATCAGGACCATTTTCACGTCCTCCAGGCCGTGCCTCCGCTTGATCTCGCTACAGGATTCCACCAGTGAGTCGAAGTTGCGGTAGGTGGTGGGCTCCCCATCTCCGGAAAAGGCGATATCGTTGAGCCTGCGTAGCAGCGGGGGGGTGCTGGAGAAGCGACTGTCGGTAAATAACTCGCCACTGCTGACGAGCGAGAGCATCTGGTCCAGTTCCTCGAACAGCTGGCTGGATTCCACGAAACGAGTCTCGGACTGGCTGGTCCGTTCGACCTGGCAATAGATGCAGTCGAAGTTGCAGACCTTGTCGGGATTGAGGTTGATTCCCACCGAGATCCCACCGCTTCGTCGGCTCAGAACAGGGTAGACGAACCGGTTCTGATCGAAGTGTCGGTCGTGTTGCTGGTGAAGCGGATGAGTTTTCATCGCGCGCACTCGAAAGGTATTCAACCGGGATGTCCGGCTGATTATACCTCCTTGCTGTCGATCCACGTCATCAGCCGCCGCAGGCGACGGCCGACTTCTTCTACCTGGCTGTCCGCCCCACGCCGGCGGTGGGCCTTGAACGACGGTGCCCCGGCCTTGTTCTCCAGGATCCAGTTCCGAGCGAACTCGCCATTTTGAATTTCGGCGAGAATCTTCTTCATTTCCTTGCGGGTCTCGTCATTCACGATCCGGGGCCCGCTACTGTAATCCCCGTACTCGGCCGTGTTACTGACGCTGTATCGCATGTAACTGAGACCACCCTCGTAGAACAGGTCGACGATCAGCTTCAACTCGTGCAGGCATTCAAAGTAAGCCATTTCCGGCTGATATCCTGCCTCGACCAGGACATTGAAGGCCGATTCCACCAGGGCACTGACGCCGCCGCAGAGCACCACCTGTTCTCCGAAGAGATCGGTTTCGGTTTCTTCCTCAAAGGTCGTTTCAATCACGCCACCACGGGTGCCACCAATGCCCTTGGCATAGGCCAGCCCGAGCTGTTTTGTCTCTTCGCTGGCACCCTCGCTCATCGCGATCAGGGCGGGCACGCCACCCCCCTTTTCGTACTCGCTGCGAACAAGGTGCCCCGGGCCCTTGGGGGCGACCAGCAGGGCGTCCACTCCCTCCGGTGGTGCAATCTGGCCGAAGTGGATATTGAAGCCGTGTGAGCACATCAGGATATTACCTGGTTCCAGGTTCTCCCGGATCTGGTTGTGGTAGAGGTCCGCCTGGACTTCATCCGGTAGCAGGATGTTGACCAGGTCACCCTGGCGGGTCGCCTCTTCCAGCGGGAGCGGCTCAAAGCCGTGGCTCACGGCAAGGTCATAATTGGCACCCCCGGGTCGCTGGCCAACGATAACATGACAGCCACTGTCCTTGAGGTTCTGCGCCTGGGCATGGCCCTGGGATCCATAACCAAGGATGGCAATCGTCTTGTCCTTGAGCAGCTGGAGATCGGCATCGTTGTCGTAGTAAATAGTTGCGGTCATTGTTCTTTTTACTCCTCTTTGGCCGGGAGATCGGTTTCTTCGTTCATGGTCTCACTTCGGACCATGGCGATCCGGCCGGTTCGTACAAGTTCGGTGATTCCGTAGGGTCGCATACGTTCAACAAAGGCCTGGATTTTCTGTTCCCGTCCGGAGATTTCAATCATGATCTCTTCCGCTCCGACGTCGACAATCTTGGCACGAAAGATCTCTACCAGCTCGCGTATTTCACTTCGCTCAGTCCCCTTGGGAGCCTTCACCTTGACCAGCATCAGGTCTCGTTCCACGAAGTTGGTGGAGCTGATATCGATCACCTTGACCACGCTGACGATTTTCTCCAGTTGCTTGCGGACCTGTTCCAGTACATGTTCATCTCCCACCACGACGAAGGTCATGCGGGACAGCTGGGGATCCTCGGTTTCACCCACAGCGAGCGAATCGATGTTGTAACCGCGCGAGGCGAGCATGCCGGAGATGTGCGAGAGCACTCCGGGGACGTTGTGTACAATGGCGGAAAGAACGTAGCGCATGGCAAAAAACAGGGCTTACCAGTAGGAAGGACTGGTTTCAGGGGAAACTGCCATCCTAGCCCTGCTAACAGGTGCCGACAAGGGGAAGAATCGAGCTCGCAGGGGGCCCAGGATCCCTGTTTTCTGATGCCAAAGCACGCCCGGTAGGATTCGAACCTACAACCCTCGGTTCCGAAGACCGATGCGCTATCCAGTTGCGCCACGGGCGCACGGATGATTGATTAGATCAACCGAACTGTGGAAGTATTGCACAAGCAGATTCGATTGTCCACGTGACGTGACACGGCTAGAGCTGGCTTCGGCCAGCCAGGCGGCCATGCAGGTAGATGTCATTTTCTAGTGTGGTGACCTGGGGGTTTTCGAGTGAGAGGGCCTCGGCCATGTCCTCGCTACCGATGCCTCCCAGTGGTCCGGGAGCACGCTCGCCCCCGACCAGCTTGGGTGCCATGAAGACATGGACTTCATCCACGTGGTTACCATCCCGGAAACTGCCGAGCAATCCGGAGCCGCCCTCGACAAGCACGTTTGTCATCTGCTGCGAACCGAGGTGCTGGAGCAACTCTTGAATCGTGTTGCCCGGGGCATCGACCTGGAGCACTTTACAGCCAGCATTTTCCAGCCTGGTTCGTTCGGCCAGGTCCGCTTGCGGGCCACACGTGACCAGCAGGGGAAATTCACGGGCGGTCTGCAGCAACCGCGAGTCGGCTGGTATCGTGCCCTGGTTGCTGACCACAACGCGCAGCGGTGTTCGTGGTCCGGGGGGGCGGGCTGTAAGCAGGGGGTCGTCGGCAATGACGGTTCCCCGGCCCACGATGATGGCATCCACTCGCCCTCGCAACTGGTGGACGACCTGCCGGGAGGCCTCGCTGGAGATCCACTGGCTGCTTCCTGTTCGCGTGGCAATGCGACCATCGAGTGTCATGGCCCACTTGGCGATGACCCAGGGAATCCCACACCGGATTCCCTTGCGGAAGGGGGCCAGCTGGGACCGTGCCTGTTCCTGCAACAGGCCCTGGTGAACTTCAATGCCGGCTGCTTGAAGCTGTCGACAACCGGCCCCGTTGACCTGGGGGGAAGGGTCCATGTCGGCGATCACCACACGGCGAATTCCCGAGGCAATAATGGCATCACTGCAGGGAGCTGTTTTCCCGTGGTGGCAGCAGGGTTCCAGTGTCACGTAAAGAGTTGCGTCCAGGAGCGGTGCGGTTGCTTCCTGGAGGGCTATCGCCTCCGCATGGGGACCTCCGAAACTGGCATGCCAGCCCTCCGAGATCAGCTGGTCACCCCGGGCGATCACGCAGCCAACCATTGGGTTGGGTTCCACCTGTCCCTCGCCGCGCATGGCAAGTTCGATTGCCTTTTGCAGCCAGCATCGATCCTGGTCAGTAAGGGCCATGGGGCATGTGACGTGAGAGGAGTTAATCCATCCCGGGAACCCAGAGCTTCGATCCCTCATCGCCCGCTGGATCCTGTCCGCTGTCGCTGGCGGCTGCACCGGGTGTCCAGATTCCATCACCGGAAGCTGCCGGGGAGGCAGGAGTTCCATCCGGGTTGATTATTCCAAGCTGGACGAGAAGGCTGAAGAACTGGTCTGCGATTCCCGGTTCCTGCATGTGCTGTGCCTGGATCACCTGGATGATCTCACCGGCCCTCGTGCTATTCCCCTCAGTAAGCTGCAGGGGGAGTTCCCTCAGGAGCCAGATTGCCGGGGACTGGCCCTGGTCGGCAGCCGCTTGCCGGGCCTGCTTGAGCAACTCAAGCCGCTCCGTGTTGGAGGCCGCTGATTCCACCAGTGCTCCGTAAACCTCGGCCAGGTTGATCCCCTCCGGTTTTTCTTCTCGTGAGGTAATCTCCTGGGCTGTCATGATGATTCCACGGGCATTCCCAAGGAATGCACTCCGGGAATAGACCGTTGCAAGTTGCTCCAGGGACATCTTTTCCACGATCAGCCTGCTGAAGCGAATGTCCGGAAAAACACTAATGTCGATGCTGGTCGGATCAATCGGTTCCGGAAGGGAGAGCCCCAGTTTCTGGCGAAGGGAATCCAGGTCAAGCCGGTGATCCGCTGCCTGCATATTGGATTCCATCAGCAAAAGGGCGGCTGCTACCCGAACCTGGCCTTCTCCACCATCGAGGAGTTCCTGTGCGGATGAGCCACCAAAGGTTGCCAGGGGAATCGTGGGCCAGTTGTGTTCGAAGGCATGATCACGCTGCTCGATGTTCAATTGCTGGATCGTTTCGGGAGGGGTCTTGGTGGGCCAGACCGGGTGCCAGCTCAGTGCATCGGTCGCCGTTCCCACACGCCCGCTTGGTTCGCTTGATTGGAGGGAGCCGGCCATGTCTCCCAGCACGTGCTCGATCTGCTGCTGATCCCGGTCCGGTTTCTTGGTGGAGACCAGTGCGCATTCAATCCGCGCCTCCCGGTCTGTCTGCTTGCCAAACAGGTAAGCGGTGGCAATGGCCTGCGGGACCCCATCCATCGTGATCTCCTCGCCGGAGTCGGGCATTTCCCGGTCAAGCAGGATGAAGGCCGCTCGTGGCGGTGGGTTTTCCGGATCACTCGATGGCCACTGGAATTCCGGCACGAAGCGGACGTGAGGACTGGAGACCAGGTGTTCCTGGAGCGATTCCGTATCAGGAACCGGGTACGTCAGCATCGCCAGGTCGACCATGTCAGGCTCGGACTGGTTTTCCAGCAACTGGGCGTATGCCTCTGCTTCGATGGCATCGTCACTCTCGGGGGGGCAGGTCTCGGAATACTGTCGCCAGCGTGCCGGTCCCTGTTGCGTGTCACCCAGGAATGTCGACAGGCAGGCGATCGCCTGCTGGAGCAGCGGGTCGTCCAATTCAATCGCCAGCAGTACTTCAAGGCTTGCTGCCCAGGCCCCGCGACCTGCAAATTCGATTGCTTTCTCGTACTCCGGCTGCCAGGACGCATCTGCTGGCGGCTGGGGAATCCGTAACTGCTGCTTGAGCAGCAGGGGAATGGACTGGTTTTGTGTGAACGGGAGTATCTGCATCAGGCCGGATTGATCATCGCGTTGAAAGGCCATCTGCAGGGTGAGATGCCAGTAGCCGGCAAAGGCATTGCCCGATTGAAGCAGGCGATCAGTGACAACCTGCAGGGCTGGCAGGGTGATCGGGGCGAGTTGCGAGGGATCTGCAAACTCCAGTGACTTTTGCAGGTACTGCATCGTCTGTTCCGGATCTACCTCGTTGCCCGCTGACAGGGCTCTCTGGGCCCAGGCCGTGGGGTTTTCCGGGTCGACCTGGCAGAACTGCTCAGCGTTCGAAGCAGCTTCGTCGATCTGCCGTGACGAGATCAGCGTCAGTCCCTTGAGTGCCAGCAGGCAGGGCAAGGGTCCATGTTCGCCGATGAGCGAATTGAGACGCTCAAGCGCGGCGATATACTGCTCTCCCTCAAGTGATCGAGAGAGCTTGTCCAGTTCTGGTGCAATCGGGTTCCCACAACAGAACTTGATCTTCTTGTTGCTTCCACATGGACATGGATCGCTTGATTCAATCGCCATCGGTCCTCTCCGCTGTCGGTTCTCGGCCCTGTGGACCGGTGAAACCAGCATGGTAACAGACCTCCCGCGGGTTGGACAGGACGTGAAAACCTCACAATAACTGCGTGCTAATTGTCCGCCCCATGCTGCTAAGAGGGTAACTCTCCAGCTCCTCGGGAGAGAGCCAGCAGAGATCCTGTCGGTATTCCGACTGGTGAGATGACGGGGTGAGCTCGCTGGTTCGATAGCAATGGAGCGTGATGCGGAATCGGGTGACGCTATGCTCGAGCATGACCAGCGGCTCTGCCCTGCCAATCTGGACGTCGGTCAGGGTCTGAACACCTTTCTCCAGCTGCTCCTGGATCCTGTCCGGGGACGAGGACACGTCAAGAGAAAAGCGGGGGTAGTCCCACATGCCCGCCCATCGTTCATTATCTCCACAGTGACGCAGGAGGACCTTGCCGTTGGTATCCTTGATGATCACTGCCGCCTCGTGGACGGATTCGTAGTTGACCTTGCGAGGGTTAAAAGGGAGTAGCTGCTCCAGGCCCTGCTGGCGAGCCTGGCAGGAAAGTCGCAGGGGGCACTCGTTGCAGGCCGGTTGGCGAGGAGAACAGACCTGGCCGCCAAGTTCCATCAGGGCCTGGTTGAAGTCACCAATATGCTTGCGTGGCAGGAGCTCCTCGGCCAGTTCCCAGAGCTGCTCCTGGGTTGAAGAGAGATGGATGTCCTGGTCAATAGCAAACAGGCGACTGAGCAGCCGTATGGTGTTTGCCTCCAGGATGGGCAGACGCTTTTCAAAGGCAATCGAGAGAATGGCGCCAGACGAGTAGCGGCCGATGCCGGGCAAATCTCGCAGCGCAGCGGGGTTTCCTGGGATAACCCCCCCATGCTGATCGCAGATCTGGTGTGCCGCCCGGTGCAGTTGCCGGGCCCTGCGGTAATATCCCAGTCCCTCCCAGCAGCGAAGCACGTCCTGTTCCGAGGCGGCTGCCAGTGATTGCACGTCGGGGAAACGCTCAACAAAATGCTCGAAATAGGGAATCACCTTGGAGACCTGGGTCTGCTGGAGCATGATCTCGCTGATCCAGACCCGGTAAGGAGTGGGAGAGCTTCGCCACGGCAACACTCGAGCATGCTGCTTGTACCAGCGACGTAACTGTCGCCGAAATCGTCTCTTGAATTCAGCATCCATGTCGGTTCAGGGGAGCTCCATCACGTACTGGCTCACTCTTGCCCTCGCGATTCTTCGGGCCACAAGCCTGTCTGTTTAATCTCCGAGTGCTCTCGCTGTTGATCCGCTGCCCATGAAAAAAGGTAGCGAACAATGGCATTTCGCAGCGGGTCGCGTGCATCCTGCCAGCTGCGAGTTCCTTTCTTGATTTCCAGGCACTGGACCAGGTGTACACCAAAACGGCTTTCGACCGGCTTGCTGACCTTTCCAGGAGGGGTGTTAAAAGCGGCGCTGGTGAAGGCCCGGGGCATGGGACCGTTCCAGTCGATCCAGCCAATATCGCCTCCCTTTTCCGCCGTGGGAGATTCGGAATGAGCGCGTGCCGCTTCGGCGAAAGTCAGGTCTCCCCTGGTGATCTGCTGCCGAAGACTCTCCTGCCGTGCATGAAGCTGCTCGATCTTTTCTTGCCTGCCGGCCTTGAGAAGGATGTGGGCAACATGGCGACGGGTTCCGTCGAATTCTTCAGGGTGCTGTTTAAAGTAACGCTGCAGGTTCTTGTCGGTAAGGTATTTCTCCTGGTAGCGAGGCCAGCTCAGTTGCCAGGCCAACTGGAGTTCGAGTTGCTGTTCGGTGAGCTCTCTTTCCTGGAGATACTGTTCCAGTGTTTGCTGTTCAAGACCAAGTCGCAGCTCCAGTTTTTCCCGTGCCAGGGCAATGTCCTGCTGGCTGGCTGCCTGGCCGGTGCGCTGCAGGTAGGCAAGTGCGAGGCGACGCTGAATGACCTTCTGGAGAAGTTCCCGCTGGACTCGCGTGCGTGCCTCCGTTGAGAGCTTCAGCTTGCCAGTGGCCGATTGGAATTCCCGGCGAAGCTGGGATACCAGGATCGGCTTGCCGTCAACCAGGGCGGCCACCGGGGCAGAGTCCTGGCCCGGCAGATGTGCCGGCAGGAGAATGGAGACGATCGCACAGAGGATGAGTAGCAGTCTAGCGGTCGATTGGTGTGAGGGAGATATCATGGCAAGGGGATTTCACGTAACTCAAAGGGAATCGATTGCCTGAGAAGTAATACCGGGGTCTGGTAAACAAAGCGGTAGGATTCAATTGATTTCCCGACCGGAAAATGGAATCGGAAATCCAGCTTTCGATCTCCCTGTCCGGTTGTCAGCCGTTGTTCTGGTTTGAGACGATTTCCCTGCGGGTCTACTAGCCAGGCCGGGTTATTTCGAATCCAGCCCCGGTGGGATTCGAAAGCGTTGGCAGCTTCTCGGTAAAAAACAGTGAAATCGACCTGGCAGTCGCTTCCGATTACTTTCACGTTTTTCAAGATCACCTCGACACCGGCCTGCAATTGTCGCTGATTTTTCTGCGAGAGATCCTCGAAAAGAAACTGGCCTGTGCGCCCGGGAATCACGGCATCGATTTTCCCACTGAGTGATCGCACGATGGTTGCCTTACGGGAAATAGATTCCAGTGGTACCTGGAGAGTGGCGGCTGATACGTTTCCTTCCATATTGGCTGTGCGTACTCCCTCGGGATCGTCCGCGTGCAGGGTTTCCCCGCTGTCTGTTCGGACCTTGATCGAGGAAAGAGGGATTGCCAGGTAAATCGGTTGCAGACGAGATTCCCAGCTGATGTCCAGCAGCAGCTGGGTTGCGGTGATGGCAGGATTGCGGAGATCCCGGACAGCCGTGATGCGGACAGGCTCAAGGCGAAACAGGCTGCTGTAGGTGGCGGCCTTGCTGCGAGCTCGCTGTTCGGCAGGACGGGCACGGGCGATCACGCTGCCATTAGCCGAACGGACCTGGGCAAGGTCAAGTTGGCCGGCATCCAGGACCTGATCCAGGGCCTGCCAGTAGATCGTCTGGAATAAATCAAATTCCACGGGCATATTGTTTTCCAGCGAGGAGATCACCGGGTTGCCAGATTGACGGGCGAGTTGCTCGAGTGCCTCGTTGACTGTCATTGTGCCGGCCAGGTCGACGAGCGTTGCCGCTGAGACACTGATTGCCAGTTCCTTCTCCAGCTGTCCCCGGATCCGGCTCACCCGTTGGCGGACCTCGTCAGAAGGCAAGCGTGAATCGGCTGGCAGGAAGGAGAGAATGGATGGGCCGAGGTGAAGAAGTTCCTTTTCGGCTCGCTGCCGCTGCGACAGCTGGTTGCTGTCAAGCAGTTTGATGAGCTGGAGAACCTGCTCCTGTCGCTGCTCCCTGGCTGGTTCCTCGTCTGCAAGGAGCTGGCAGCTGCCAGGGAGAATCAAAAGCAGGAAAAGAACGATCCGCATGCTTGTCACCGCCGAGGATTTGAAGGAAAGTTCAGGAGTGTCAATTGTCATTCTAGGAGTCGTACCCCGGCGCATCCAGCGATTGAGGCAGGATGATCGTTCTGGCCGACGGAATATGCCGAATTCATTGACAAAGACGGATTAATTGGACCAAGATAGACAGGGCGCATATCCTTGATAAACAAGCAATTTCATCCGATCGGCTGCTGATCATGCCGTCTGGGTGAGAGCGGCCAATTCGGAGACCTTTTATAGAGCCTGAATAGCCGATTGTGCTTCTATAAAGAGCCGGTGAATATAGTTTGATTAATAAGTGAACCGATCGTTGTGTTGTTATGGATGCAGGGACGATTTGTCCCACTCCCAGCAGTTGCAAGATAAAAAGAGGCACTGATGTCACAGGTCGACCAGAATTCAGGATTCATCGATATTCTTCTGAAAAATCAGTTGGTGAGCCAGGAGCAGGTGAGCGAGGCCAGGACAATGGCTGCCAGTGGCACCATGTCGGTTGGGGATGCACTCGTACGCCTCGGTTATTCCACGGGTGAGCAAGTTACCCAGGCGATGGCACAATTCCATGGCCTGGAATATGTCAACCTGGATGAGGTGCGGATTCCCGAGCGGGTGATTGAACTGGTGCCGGAGACGATTGCCCGTGAAAATGCCACGCTCCCCCTTGCAGAAGATGATGATATTCTCAAGGTACTTCTGAGCAACCCGCTGGATATTGAGACCATCGAGAAGCTGCGATTTATTCTCAATCGACAGGTCCAGATTGCACTTGCCCCGAGGGAGAATATTCTCGAGGCAATCAATCGCTACTACGGGCAGATTGACGGTGAAAGTGCTGACTCGATGCTGCAGGAATTCACCGATACCGCCATTGACTTTACCGAGACCGATGATGGCACCGATGAACTGGGGGATGAGGATAGTGCGAGCGGGCCGATCGTGCGGCTTGTCCAGTTGATGATCAACGAGGCGGTGCAGCTGCGTGCGTCAGATATTCACGTGGAACCCTTCGAGGATCGGATTCGTATCCGCTACCGGATCGATGGTCGGCTGGTAGAGCGAGATAGCCCTCCACGGAGATTGCTCGGCGCGATTCTCTCGCGTATCAAGATCCTCGCGCGTATGGATATTGCCGAACGACGACGTCCACAGGATGGTCGAATCAAGATCAGCGCAGGTGGGAAAACACTCGATCTGCGAGTCAGTGTGATTCCCAGTAGTAACGGCCAGTCGGTCGTGATGCGGTTGCTTGACCAGGACAATATCCGGGTTGGAGTGCGCCAGCTGGGTCTCTCGGAAGCGGATTACAGTATCTTCAGCGACTTGATTAAACGCCCCAATGGGATTGTCCTGGTAACGGGTCCTACCGGGTCAGGAAAAACCACCACGCTCTATGCCGCACTCAATACGCTGAATCGCCCTGATCGAAAGATCATTACTGCCGAGGATCCGGTGGAATATTACCTGCCAGGTATCAACCAGGTCGAGGTAAGACACTCGATTGGACTCGACTTTGCTCGCATTATCCGTTCCATGCTGCGACAGGCTCCGAATATCATCCTGGTGGGTGAAATGCGCGATTCAGAGACAGCATCGATGGGTATCCAGGCCTCTTTAACTGGACACTTGGTCTTCAGTACGCTGCATACGAATGATGCGCCGAGTGCTGTGACACGAATGGTGGACATGGGGGTACCGAACTACCTGGTGGCAAGCAGCGTGATTGCCGTCCTTGCCCAGCGACTGGTGCGGGTTATCTGCAACCGCTGCAAGAAGCCCTGGCAGCCGACGCAGGCAATCCTCGACCAGGCAGGCATTACACCGGAAATGGCAAAAAATGCCGAGTTTTCTCGGGGTGTTGGCTGTAATTACTGTAACAAGACGGGTTACCGTGGCCGCCTTGCAATCTTTGAGATCATGAAGATCACATCGGGAATTCGGGAGTTGATTTTCCAGAACAAATCCTCGGTGGAGATCCGGGAAAGGGCGATCAAGGAAGGGATGAGCACACTTTATCAGGATGGACTCCGCAAGGTTCTCACAGGAATTACATCGCTCGAAGAAGTTTTCCGGATTGCCAAGAAAACTCAACAGGACGTGGAAGGCGAGGCGGTTGTGAATTAGCCTGCAGGAGGATCGAAGGATATGTTGCAAGTCCCGTCCCTGTTGATGTTTAAGTACACGAGAGATGGGTGTGAAACGATCCAGCCGAGGCGGGTGTTTGAAGTGGAGACGAGCGATTAGTGAACAGTCAGGTTTGAGTCATGCAGGGTCATTGCGAATAATTTCAGAGACGCGTGTGGTGCTAGGCCGTCCAGGCGACTGCTCGAGTTGATCAGGAGAAAGAAACCATGGCTGTACTTATCGACAAGCTGTTGGAAGCCTGTGTGAAACAGGGTGCCAGTGATATTCACATTACCGTGGGTCAGCCACCCGTTTTTCGGCTCCATGGTCGGATGAGGAAGCTGGAGACCAAGGTCCTGGATGGTGACGACACGGTGTCACTGATGAAGAGTATCACCCCGGATCGTTGCCAGCGGGAATTACAGGAGCAGGGGACCACCGACTTTGGCTTTGCCTTTAGCGACAAGGCTCGTTTCCGGGTCTCGGTTGGCAAGCAACGTGGCAGTATCTACATGGTGCTGCGACAGATTCCTAACGATAAGCTCACACCCGAGCAGCTGGGTTTGACCGAGGTCGTCAAGAACCTTGTTCTTCGTCCCCGGGGTCTCTTTCTTGTCACTGGACCAACCGGGTCGGGCAAGAGTACCACGCTAGCGAGCCTGGTGAACTTCATCAACGAGGTTCGTGATCACCACATTATTACGATCGAGGATCCAATCGAGTTCTACCACGACCATATTAATTCGACCATCAACCAGCGGGAAATTGGTGTCGATGTGCCGTCCTTTTCCGAGGCTATCCGTCGTGCACTGAGACAGGACCCAGACGTGATCCTGGTGGGTGAAATGCGTGATCTGGAGACGATCGAGGCTGCCATCACGGCAGCGGAGACAGGACACGTTGTTTTCGGAACGCTTCACACGAATAGTGCCCAGGGAACAATCAACCGAATTATCGATGCTTTTCCCGGGAACCTGCAGGAACAGATTCGGACCCAGTTGTCCACGGCGATCATTGGTATCCTTGCACAGACCCTGCTTCCCAAGGTGGGGGGCGGACGAATTGCCGCATACGAGACGCTGGTCGTCACGCCGAGCATTGCAAACCTGATTCGCGAAAACAAGACATTCCGTATCAACTCGGCAATTCAGACAGGTGCCAAGTTTGGCATGCAGTTGATGGACGATGCCCTTTTCAAACACTGGGCAGATGGCGTCTGCGTGCTTGACGACGTCATGGAACGGGCTCATCTCCCGGACGATCTTGCCAAGCGAATTGCCGAGGCGGAGCAGGCATTGAGGGCAAGCTCTGGCCGTGGTGGAAAATCTGATAAAGCCGATGCGAGTGCGGAGGACGAATCGGGTGCGGGAGCGTCCGAGACCTTGGGTGCGATTTCAGACGTTCTTGATATGTTCGGAGGTTAATAATGGCAGGACGTCGATTAGGACAGGTTTTTGTCGATCTTGGGTTTATCGACGATGATCAACTGGAGATGCTCGTCGAAGAGCAGCAGCAGCAGCCGGGCCAGTTGATTGGCCGGGTCGCTGAGCAAATGGGCCTGATCACCGATACCCAGCTCGCCCAGGCACTTGCCGAGCAAATGCATTTGCAGGTCGTGGACCTCGGGGATATCGAACTATCGGCCGAAGTGCTCGATGAGATCAGCGAGACGATGGCCCAGATGTACCAGGTCGTTCCAATCCAGCTTGTCGATAACAGGCTCACGGTGGCAACGCATAGCCCACAGAATATCACCATCGCTGACGAGTTGCGGACGTTCCTTGGCCGTGAGATTGAACTGGTAGTGGCGACCGAGCGTGAGATCAATTCGCTGGTCAGCCAGTACTTTGACTCGGAGCAGGAGAGTATCGAGAAGATTGTTGCTGACCTGGAGGCGGACGAGGGGCTCAAGGAACAGATCACCTCGCTCCTGCAGGACGGGGCGATTGACCTGACTGGCGCCGAGGCACTTGCCGACAGCGCACCGGTGCGGAAACTCCTGAACATGGTGCTTCTCCTGGCCATCAAGGACCATGCCAGTGATATTCACTTTGAGCCATTTGAGGACGAATTCCGGATTCGCATCAAGGCGGACGGTGTGCTTTACGAGATGGTTCCCCCTCCACGACATCTTGCCTTTGCCATCACCACCCGTATCAAGGTCATGGCAAACCTGGATATTGCCGAACGGCGGATGCCACAGGATGGTCGCATTGAGCTCGCCGTTGGTGGGCACCCGGTTGATTTAAGAGTCAGCGTGATGCCGACGATGTTCGGCGAATCCGTCGTGATGCGAGTTCTGGATCGCAGCGTGGTCTCGCTGGATCTCTCTAATGTTGGCATGAATGATGCGATAATGGCCTCCTTCCGTGAGATCATCGAGAAACCAAACGGGATCGTGCTTGTGACCGGGCCTACCGGTTCGGGCAAGACCACCACGCTTTACTCGGCACTGACCGAGCTGAACAAGATCGAGGACAAGTTGATCACGACGGAAGATCCGGTGGAGTATGACATTGACGGGATTATTCAGATTCCCATCGACTCGGATATTGGCGTGACATTTGCCGCCTGCCTGCGAGCTATCCTCCGGCAGGATCCGGACCGGATCCTTGTGGGCGAGATCCGGGACCTGGAAACGGCGGAAATTGCCGTCCAGGCATCGCTCACCGGGCACATGGTGTTCAGTACTCTGCATACCAATGATGCTCCCAGCAGTATCACGAGGCTGAAGGACATGGGAGTGCCGACGTTCCTGATTACAGCCACGGTGGAAGCGATCCTTGCACAGCGTCTGGTGCGGCGAATTTGTAGCCAGTGCCGCCACGAGGTGGAACCAACGGATGAAGTCATCGCGCAGTTAAAACTCGCCGGTCACAGCCACGAGGGCAGGAAATTCTATCGTGGTCAGGGCTGTGACCATTGCAATAACACGGGCTACAAGGGCCGGGTTGGCCTCTTTGAACTGATGATCATGAACGATGAACTTCGTGAGTTGATCATGCAACAGAGCTCCGATGATCAACTGCGAGAATGTGCCAAGGGGCATGGCATGGTCACCCTGCGAGATGCCGGCATGGATTTCGTATTCGACGGGACGACCACCGCCGAGGAGGTTATCCGGGAGACAATCCTGGAAGCGTAGTGAAACAATATCGCGTTGCGGTTTGCAGCGGCGGGAAGGACTTGAGATATGCCGACGTACCAGTTTGAAGCACTTGACGCCACGGGCCAGGAAGTCCGTGACGTGATTGATGCGCCGACCGAGGAAGAAGCCCAGACAACAATTCGTCAGATGGGCTACTTCGTCACCAAGATCTCGGTAAAGAGATCCGGCGCGGATGTTGCTCGTTCTGGGAAGCGTTCTCGCAAGGGATTGAATTTTGGTGGTGGGGGGGCGAAGGTTGTTACCACTTTCACCCGGCAGCTGTCGATCCTTCAGGATGCGGGGCTCCCTATTCTTCGCAGCCTGAGGATTCTCGAAGAACAGCAACGAGGGGGACGACTGAAAAACGCGCTGATCGATACCTGTGATGAGATCGAATCGGGGTCAACACTCTCGGAGGCAATGGCCAAGTCACCACGTGTCTTTGACCGGCTCTATATCAACATGATCAAGGCGGGTGAAGCGGGCGGTGCCCTGGAAACGATCCTGCAGCGACTTGCAGACTTCAAGGAACGCACTGAATCACTCAAACGCAAGGTCAAGGGTGCCATGATCTACCCGATCGTGGTGGTTTTTGTTGCCGTCGGTATCCTGACTTTTATCATGATCAAGATCGTGCCGGTCTTCCGTGATATGTTCCTGGAATTCGAGCTCAAGCTGCCAGCGGCAACCGAGCTGCTGATCGCCATCTCGGAAAACACGTTGCGTTTCTGGTTCCTGATCCCGGCGATTCCTGTAGGGCTCTGGATCTTTGTCAAGCTGCTGAGGAAGTTCAGTTATGGTCGTATGGGGTGGGACCTGTTCCTGCTCAAGGTCCCGGTGCTTGGGTCGTTGATTGAAAAGAACTGCCTGGCCAGGACGACCCGTACCCTGGGGACACTTGTCGCCAGTGGTGTTCCGATCCTCGAGGGATTGAACATCACCCGCGAGACATCGGGTAACGCGATGTTCGAGAATCTTTACGGCAAGGTGGGAGAATCGATCCGGGAGGGAGAGACGATTGCCGTTCCGCTCAAGGAAAATGCGATTCCGAATTTTCATCCCATGGCGCTCTTCTTCTGGGTCTTTTTCTGTGCCTTGCCAGGGCTGATCGTGATGCCTCTGCCAGCAGGCAAGGGAGCAAACATGACCGCCATCGGCGGTTTCATCGCCCTGATGGGATCGGTGCTGGGTGCCTCTTTTTACCTCTACCGGATGAAACACCGGGTGGTCGACAGCCTGGTCGTCAACATGGTGGACGTTGGTGAAGAGACCGGGGAACTTGACACGATGCTCTACAAGGTAGCGGACCAGTATGACGAGGAAGTCAAGACACTGACCGACGGGCTAATGGCCCTGCTGGAACCATTACTGATCGTCTTCCTGGGGCTGGCGGTGGGGTTCATCGTGGTGGCACTTTTCCTGCCACTGGTTGACCTGATCCAGAACCTGTCGCAGTAACGTCATTATCGAGTGGGGCATGGGAAACCTGCAACAGAGAGGGAACAAGTGACTGGTTTTTTAACGACAGATCGTTCTGTTTCGATTCCTGGTGGACGACGCCGGACTGCTTTCACGTTGGTCGAGATGATCGTCGTGATGGCGATTATTGGCGTGCTGGCTGCGATCCTGATTCCCACGCTGCGGGCTGCCATGGTACGTGCCAAGGTCACCGCGATTGCTGGTGACCTTGCGAACCTGGACGCCGCACTCAACCAGTTCAAGGAGAAGTACGGTGACTATCCTCCAGACATTAGTGACCGCAACGTGTTGTCCCGACATGTCCAGAAGGCCTGGCCCCGGATCACGGCGAACGAGATGCGTATTTTCCTGGCGATTGCCTACCACCGGGGAGGCAATATTAGTGGCCCGCAGTGGGAAATCGACCAGGCCGAGGCACTTGTCTTCTGGCTGGGTGGTTTCAGCGAGGATCCACAGCATCCCTTCACGGGCCCAGGTGGCCCTTTGAGTGGAGGTGAACGCAACCAGGACAATGCTTATTTTCCCTTTGATACCAGCCGTTTAACGGAGAGCACGAATATTCTGACCTACTCGGTGGACTTCATCGATGTGGGTGGTAATCGCCAGACTTTCAACTTCAATGCTCGAGAGTCAACCGACGATGCAACGCTTCATGGCCTGGAAAATGATCCCTTCCCGGTCTGTCTTACCAGGGGTACTGACCTGCCAGTCGTCTACCTGGACGCACACAATTACCTCAACTCGGAATACCCGATGCATGGAACGCTCTACCAGGGTTCCATGATTCCCGGCCATGCGCATGCCTATCTCTCGGACCGCAAGCTGTTGAACGCGAACGCGGGATTCGAGTGGATCAATCCTCACAGTTACCAGCTGATCACGGCGGGCCTTGACGAGGATTTTGGTGTGGATGTTTTTGACAACAACAACAACTTCATGTTCAAGCGGTATGCCAGCGGAACATATTATGTTGCTGGCGATCGCGACAATGTAACGAACTTCAGCGGGGGCACGCTGGAGGATGCCATTCCATGATCGAGCCAAGGCACACACCGACCAGTGCCATAACGGGTAAGAGGAAGTTCAGGCGCCGTGGTTTCACGCTGGTGGAACTGCTGCTGGTGATCGCTCTGATTGGAGTGCTTGCCAGTGTCATGCTGGTCGCCCTCTACGCCGCCGCACAGTCATCCAAGGTGCGACGTACCGAGCAACAGATTGAACGCATTCACTCGCTCTTGATGACTCGCTGGGATAGCTACCAGAATCGCCGACTACCAGTTCGCTTGACCGGGAACGCGGCTCAAAGGTCCATGGAGAGACTACTGCTCATCCGTGAATTGATGCGACTGGAACTACCGGATCGACTGAGCGACATAGGAAATGCTCCGGTTGATAGCCGGCTCTTGAATAATGTTCTCTGGAATCAGTATGGGCGGAGTTTCAAGCCGACCTGGACAACACAACACCAGAGTGCGGAATGCCTCTACCTGATCCTGGCGAGCCTGCGCGAGGGGGATCGCACGGGACTGGACTTTTTTACGAATGATGAAATAGGGGATGTCGACGAGGACGGAATGTACGAGATTCTCGACGGATGGGAAAAACCGATTGCATTCCTGCGGTGGGCACCAGGCTTTTCCATTTCTCCTGGTCCCGACAGGAAATGGGGGAAAGCCGGGGTGGATGATGACAGCAATGGTACGACAGATGACCTGTCTGAACGTGGCTGGTCCGGTTCTGATGACCTCTCGGTCTCCCAGCGTAATATTCCCTTTGGTAACAAGTCTCCAGACCCATACGACCTGCTGGATTCAGATGTTCGAAATACCTTTGCTCTCTATCCGCTCGTCTTCTCCGCCGGTCCCGACGGGGATTACGACACGGCTGTCGATGACAACGGTCTTCCACCAGCAGCATTAATGACGCCGCCGAATGATCCTTTCTACGTGATGCAGAACGGAATGCAGATTGGAACTCCCTTTGACAATGACCTGGATGGAAATAACAGTTTCGACAACATCACCAATCACTGATGGGCTTTCCTGTTGAACAAGGTTATCACTGGCATGCATAGTAGTGCAGAAAATGGAATGAGCCGAGCATGGGTTGTCCGGCATCACCGTGGGATGACACTCATCGAGCTACTGGTGGTGGTTGTCATTATCCTGCTGCTGCTCGCTGTCTTTGCTCCACTGATTCGCAGCACCTCCAAGGATCGCCGTGTACGTGAGGCTTCTCGTGCACTGAGTGGCTATATCAACGGGGCTCGCACCCTGGCTGCCCAGAGGGGTCGTCCGGTAGG
>CEWR01109850.1_pt1 | contig 19079 bp, 8 predicted proteins | sample 356321 | NCBI WGS metagenome assembly CEWR01 (sample SAMEA2621551, study PRJEB7988) | marine metagenome | biome: marine biome (ENVO:00000447); feature: mesopelagic zone (ENVO:00000213); material: "saline water (ENVO:00002010), including plankton (ENVO:xxxxxxxx)" | depth 790 m
TTGATGTATTGATCCAACTCAACTCGACTTTTAATATGTGACAGAGTATCAGCAATATCCTTTAGCACTTGAGTCTTGACGTCTATCTGCCGAAGTCCTCCTGTCTCCACAGCCCGACGAATTTGAAACTCAACTAAGTTCATTGCTGAAGCGAGACGTTCATTAAAAGCATCAATTCCATGATGTAGTACAAATGCATCAGGATCCTGACCTCCAGATAGCATCATTACTCTAACCTTCAAACCTGCTTTCACCAAATGGTTCAAACCACGTACTGTCGCTTGAATACCAGCATTATCACCATCAAAAACAATAAAAACCTCGTCCACAAATCGCTTGAGAAGACCTGCATGTGATTCGCTGAAAGACGTCCCAAGCGAAGCAATCACATTCTCGACACCTTCTTGGCTTAAGCGAATAACATCAAAATACCCTTCCACCAGAATTGCCTGGCGTGTTTTCTGCATAGAAGATCTCGCACCATATAGATTGTAGAGAGTTTTACTCTTATCATAAAGCACGGTAGATGCCGTGTTGAGATACTTCGGGACAGCATCCGGTGAAAGCACTCTACCACCAAAAGCAACTAGTACGCCACGTTCATCAATTATTGGAAAAATTACGCGATCCCGAAAACGGTCAGTTGTTCTGTTTTCATTATCTTTGATCAATCCGACATCCAGAAGTTGTTGCTTGGATGCCCCTCTTCGTATTGCATCTTCAAGGAGATCTTTCGAACCTCGGGTAGCGTATCCAACCTGAAAGGTTCGAATTGAGCTGTTTAAAACCTGCCGGTTTTTCAGATAAATCGAGGCTTTTTCACCTATTTTGGAATCGAGCAGATTACGATGGAAATATTTGGCCGCTAACCGGTTAAGTTCTTCCAAATTAAGACGTTTCTTTGCCCGTTCTTTTGATTTTTGATCCTGTGTGGGTAACGGAACTCCAACACGGTTTGCCAACCACTCAACCGATTCAATAAACGGCTTATTCTCATACTTCTGAAGGAACGTTATAGTATTCCCTCCCATCTGGCATCCAAAGCAATAAAACATCTGCTTTTCGGATGATACGGTAAACGAGGGCGTCTTCTCATCATGGAAAGGACAGCATGCTTTGTAATTTTTTCCCGATAACTTCAAAGGAACTCCACACTCCATAATCACTTCGGCAATGTCATTTCTTTGCCGAACTTCATCAATTATTTCCGCAGGAATGTGGTTAAAAGATCGAGTTGCCATTAGTATTTATTCCTTTAGTTTGACAACAGTTGCACCTCGTCCGCCTTCTGATCGAGGTGCAAGATTAAAATCCAGGACAGACGGATGACCACTCAGAAAATTCTGAATTGCATCACGCAAAACCCCCGTGCCTTTGCCATGAATGATTCGTACAGACGATAGGCTACTAAGGAGAACATCATCCAAATATTTATCCACTTTGCTAAGAGCATCGTCCACTTTTCTACCAATGAGATTAATTTCAGATTGGACATTCCCAGTTTTGCTATGTTGGATCTCTAATACAGATGTAGAAATTTCAGCAGTGTTTTTGAGATCTAATGGAATTCCTATGTCATCCTTTGGAACGCGCATCTTCACACTACCAATTTGAACCCGGATTAAATTCCCATTGTCTTTTTCTAGTGAAATGATTTCACCAAACCGATTAAGACTTTGTATAAGAACCTTATCCCCAATCCGAAGCTTGTTAATATAAGGGGGTTGGGGTTGAGATATACTAACTTCCTTGGTTTGCTGTAGTTCTTGTTTAGTTTTATCTAAACGATGAAACACGGCGTGGACACTTTCCTTAGAAGCCTGTTCACGCCGAATTTGAGCAATTGTTTCCTCAACTGTTCGACGCGCATTTTTCAAGATACTTGCAGCTTCATTTTTAGCTTCCTGCTTTAAATTGTTCTGTTCAAGTCTAAGTGAGTCAATTTCCATTTCGTATTTCCGACGTCTTTCTTCAGTCAATTCTACCTGACGTTGTAGGGTATCGCGCTCCGTTTCCAATTCGTATCTTGCTTCTTGCATATCAATAAGCAGATCTTCAACAGTAACTTTCTGTTCGCCCATATAAGACTTTGCAGATTCAAGAATTGTGTCAGGCATGCCCAACCGTTCAGCAATATTAATCGCGTTGCTACCTCCAGGAACCCCAATCTGAAGACGGTAACTAGGACGCAACGAACTCCAATCGAATGCCATTGACGCGTTTATCATCCCATCTTGATTATGAGCATGTGCTTTCAATACACTATGATGGGTTGTAGCAATCGTTTTAACCGCAGATTCCGTCAGCCAATCAATAACTGCCATACCGAGTGCCGCCCCTTCAGCAGGATCAGTACCCGCACCAACCTCATCAAGCAACACGAGTGAATTTTCAGTCATATTTTTTAGCATACCAATGATTTTGGTCATGTGTGAGGAAAAGGTACTCAGATTTTGCTCGATACTCTGCTCATCACCAATATCAGCAAAAATATGATCGAAAACAGCAACTTCACTCCCACTTTCAGCTGGAATGTGCAAACCAGATTGTGCCATAAGCGTCAACAGGCCAAAAGCCTTAAGAGCAACTGTTTTTCCTCCCGTATTCGGCCCAGTGATTACCATAGTATTGAAATCACCACCAAGGTACATATCGGTGGGAACGATATCTTCAAGGGAAGATTCTTTCTCCTCTGAGTGGATACGAAGCCCAAGTAATGGGTGGCGCGCTGCAATCAGCTTAGTAAAACCGTTTTTATTTAATTTGGGTTCTGTAGCCTTTAGTTCCAAACTTAGTCTCGCTTTTGCCCCCAAAAAATCAAGCTCACCTAAGCATTCCATTGTGTTCTCAAGTTCTGTTACTATCTCATAAATTTGGGCAGTCAAGTCATAAAGGACACGGCGAATTTCCTCCTGCTCCACATCAATAAGCTTTGCAATTCGGTTGTTAATTTCGACCGTTTCAAATGGTTCCATAAAAAGCGTCGCGCCACTAGTTGACTGGCCATGAATAACACCTTGAAAATTCCCCTTTGCATCCTGCTTAATAGGAATGACGTAACGACCATTGCGTGAAGTAATTACGCTTTCTTGGATCGATTTGTGATACTTCGGCGATTGCAGTACTGATTCAAGTTTTGATTGAAGCGCCTTTTGAGTTTTGGCAAGTTCCCTACGAATTGATCTAAGTTCAGTACTCGCAGAGTCTAAGACTTCACCTTTAGGACCAATAGCATTCTTAATTGATGAAACCAAGTGTGGAAAGTTGTGGAGAGCATCGAAAATCTCAAACAAGTTAGGAAAATTCTGATGGCTTAACTTCGATGCTTTATGCTTAATCTTACAGCTAATGCCAATTACATTTGAAATATCGTTTAGCTGATCCGGATGGAGAATAGCACCATTTTTTTTTGCCCGTTTAAGTGCAGGTGAAATATCTTGAATTCCCTTAAGAGGAAACTCTCCTTGAGTTTGATAAAAACTTTTCGCTTCTGCACAAAGCTTCTGCTGATAACGAATAGTGCCGATGTGACGAATGGGTTCAAGCTGCTCAACCTTGCATTTACCTAGTTCAGAGCAGGTGTGTCTTGTCAGCAAAAATTTCAGCTTATCATATTCAAGAACTTTTTCCGAATAGGCCATATAGTATAGGGTTAGATCTCAGTGATGTTCAATTTTTGGAATACTGAAACTTATTTGATTTAAAAAGCGCTTTTTCATATATGGAACGGCTTGGTGCAAAGCTTAGGCCGACAGCTTGATCATAATAATACAGTGCAGTCGATATACGTCCTTCTCCCTCATTCTCTCGTGCTTGTTTTAAATCTTCAACAAATGTATTCGATTCTTTCTCAAATTTCCGAAATTTCTTGCGGATCGGCGGAGCCAAACCACCTTTCAAATCTTTATCAATTTTATATTTGTGCAACTTTTTCCGATAGGCCACAAAAGTATCATAATAGGCGGCACTCACACCAAGATTAATCACAGACGGTCTATCTGAGGCAGGAAGACTATTTAGAAGAGACTCAGCATTCTCCACGAGTGTCGCGCTTTTATCTTCAATTGCCTTACCCAAATTCTCTTCGAATTTTGCGATTAAACTTTTATAAGTTTCACTGGCCTCTTCATATTGCCCCAATTTTTCCTGACACCGTGCGCAACTTAGTCTAGCAAGTTCAATGATATGGTTGCGAAATGGCATATTAGCGCCAAGATCTATTGAATTTATCAGGACTTCATAAGTTTCAATAGCTTTGGCATATTGATTTTGCTGTTCATGACAATTACCAATTGCTATCTTAGCATAAAGAGCCAAGTAAAGAGACAACACACCACTCTCAGACTTCTCACTGAAAATCTCTTCAAACTTTGACCTTGCCACATCGTATTCACCACGATAATATTTGATTTTGGCAAAATTATAACGTGCCTGATCAGCAGCCGATCCCTTGTATATTTGGAAAATTTCTCGGAAGGCAGCTTCTGCTACTTGAAGCTGGTCAGCATTTGCATTATCAGAGTCAAGCCAATTATTCTCGGCTTCGTTAAATGTTTCAAAGGCCTGTGTAAGTTTAACTGATGCTTCTGCTTTTTTACTCTGCATTTGCTGTTGACGCAATGCAAATCCGACAATTCCTACAACAATGATGGTAGCGGCAATGGTGAGGTTCTTCGCATGACGCTTTGCAAACGCACCGACACTCAATACAAATTCTTTAAAAGAATCGCTTTCGACATCTATTGTGTTTTTAGGTCCTTCTTGCGCCATTTATAGGTCCTTCTTGCGCCATTTATATGATCAAGATCTCCAACGTGTATCGGCGGCTTATATTTGGGAACAACATCAATCTAATACGTGAGAAAAGGTAAGCGGGAAACGGGACTTGAACCCGCGGCCCTCAGCTTGGGAAGCTGATGCTCTACCACTGAGCTATTCCCGCAAAAAATTTGTCGAGGATTATACTGATTTACTGACTAAATTGTCAAGGTAATTATAAAAATATTGCCTACAACGAAATATAGTTTAGAGTCTATTGCTCCAAATTCTGCTTAGACTTTTCGCTCAGCCGTGAAGTGCCTTCTTCTAGGCTGCTATTTGTTTGTCTTTGCACAAGAACTAACAGCCCAATTCCAGCAATCAACAAAGCCAAAATCGACACAGCTAGTTCTCTTAATCTACCAGGTTTTTTGAAGATTCGACATGCTGATATTATCGATACGACGATTGAAAACATTATAACAATTAAACATGACAGTAAGTGGAAATCAGCATTGATTGCTAAAAGCGCAACAAGCGAAAACATGAAACCCATCAGCGTAGATTTTCTCAAATGGAAACGCCGTTTATCATCCTGTTCCTGCCGAGCACGTAAAGGCGGGACATCACGGTATGTAGATTCAATAAGCCTGATGAATTCCTGCATCATTTTATGACCTTTAAGCCATTTGAAGAGTTCTGGATACTCGTGTCTCAGCAGAATCGAAAACTCTTGACGCTGCGCACTAAAGTCCGTAAATTCTTCCCACTGATCTTCGTCAACTGTGTAATAAGGTTCTAAACCAACCTGAAGTTCATAGCCGCAACCAACATGGTGAACAACTTTACCAATTTCTCCTCGGTCGGCAATTGTTATATACGAAACGTCTGTCGGTGTGATTTGTGGTATCTCTGATTCTTCCATCGCTGCCTCTTGGCCAGATACCACTTCGGTTTCTAAGTTACTATCTACAATGACCAAATCAATGTGACTAACAATTTCTTTCGCATTGGCCTCGTCTTCAAGACCAACGAATAAAGCAATTTCACGACCACCTGAGGTGTTCTGTCGTTGCTTCGTCAAGGATTGGATCCCCTCTCGATTCAATTGCGTTTGAATCAACTGAGCATTCCATTGATCAAGTGTAGAATAAATTTCAATCAGATTCTGTTGCATGGCTATATTATGGTTTGATACTTTCTTCAACCTTAAACAAATTTTTAACAGCCCAACAACATAGTTGAGCGATTATCTTAGCGATCCCCCTTCCCGGATAAGGCTACAGGTGAATTTCCCTTTCGTCACAACATAAATATTCTACCATCGCATTCTAGTCATTACCAAAATCAATTCCCCACCTTCCATAGAATTTCGACTTGGACCGTGAAACAGTTGCGAACGAATCCTAATATTCTTCTATTTGATCGATAACTTCCTCAACCATTTTTCAATAGACTGTCAATGTCTGAGCGACGCACGTATACAATTCCAAATTTAGAATTTGATGATTTTATGTTCTCCATGACATATACAAAAATTACGGTGACAAGCAATCGAACATTCAGCGTAGATTTTGATAATATTTGGACGCTCCTTAAGGTTACATTTTAGGAACCCATTCCTGCTTCCGCTATTAGATATTATATTTCGTCCGAAAGAAGTACAAACACAACTGGCCCCAACTTGTGGGCCAACAAGGTAAAATCCTAAATTCTGATCAATTTTCACCGCTAATATAATCTAACCTCTCCCAGAAAAATTCGGATATAACGTAATATTGAGCTTTTTTTATCTTACATTTAAAAAGTCTCGAGTTGTCGCTTGATGGTACATTGAACTTCTGATATAATTTTAGACCCAAGCTTGTACCAAGTGCTCTTAATACTATTATAAATCTTAAGCATCTAGGACCATCGAAGAATTGATCCGAAAAAGAAGTTCTCTAGTTTTTATCCTGCTACTTTTCGCCTCAGTTGCACAAGCAATTACTATTTTTGTCCCAAAAGATCAACCTACCATACAAAATGCCATCCACGCTGCATCAGGTGGAGATGAAATTATTGTATCCACTGGGATTTATCAAGAAACAATCGTACTTAACGGCAAAAACATTATTCTCCGATCGATCAACCCAGCAGATAAAGAAATAGTAAGAACTACAATCATCGACGGCGATGGTAAAGACTCTGTCATTACTTTAACTGGAGTTGAGGACGAAACATGCATACTTTCAGGATTCACAATTACGCATGGCAACTCAATAAATGGTGGCGGGATTAATGGAAACGGTTCTAAAGCAACGATCGAACGTTGTTTAATCATTGCAAATTCCTCAATAAGTCTGTCAGCTAATGCTAATGGAGGAGGAATCCATGGTATCAACGGGATTATTCAATACAACACAATCAGGGGAAACTCGGTAGAGACCCTGTCCAGCTCGCGTGTGACGGCCAACGGGGGAGCAATCTCCAACAGCAATGGTATTATTCGAAATAATATCATTGCAAATAACTTCGCATACGCGCCTTCTGCGAGTGCTAACGGAGGAGGATTAGCTTATTGTGACGGGATCATTGAAAACAATATCATCGCTAATAATGCTGTATCAGCTTCCTGGGGCACTTTCGGTGGAGGACTAGCTTACTGTAGCGGTTATATTATTAATAATACAATCGTTTACAATGAACTTCGATCAAGAACAGGTTTACCCAACTACCAGCAAGGAAGTGGACTTTATTTTTGTCAAGGCACAGTTAAAAACAGCATCATCTGGAACAACCTTAATGCTCACTCAATAGTGGCAACAAGCACACCATCCTATTCATGCATTGAAGGAGATCTAGTGGGTATTGGCTTGATCAATGAGCAGCCAAAATTTATTTCGCCGCAAAGCCGGGATTTCCGGCTCAGTGCGGATTCTCCCTGCATTGACGCTGGTGACAACAGAGATGCTCCTCAAATAGATTTAATTGGTACCGCGCGGGTTTCCAAAGTTGATATCGGCGCATACGAATGGACAAACCTGCCTCTTGTGCTATGGAGTTCAAGTCAAGTTAGCAACAAAACAGTACAATTAAAGGGAGAGATTAATCCAAACGGTAATGTCACTACATACTATTTCGAATACGGCAAAACAAACAGCTATGGGCAGACAACAGAGGTCAAAAAATTAACTGATGAATCTATAATTCTGAACGTTAACGAAATAATCACCAATCTAGAACTAAATCAAACTTATCATTTCCGTTTAAATGCCCAAAATAATGCTGGATTTGTCCACGGGATTAACCAAACTTTTACCTCTAACTTGCCAGTTATCTATGTCCCTAGAGACCAACCGACAATTCAGGATGCTGTTGATTTTTCCAAAGCTGGGGACACAATTGTAATTGCAGACGGAATCTATATAGGATCTCGAAATCAGAACATCAACTTTCAAGGCAAACCAATTACTGTTAGATCAGAGAACGGAGCCAATCGTTGTGTGATTAATTGTGAAGGACTGGGACAAGGTTTCTTATTTCACAATAACGAAACCGCTGAATCAATTATCGTTGGTCTCACAATCACCAATGGGCGCGGAAACGGTGGAGCAATATCGTGTATTGGTGCCTCCCCTACCATTAGGGACTGTAGAATTGCGAATAATACTGCTACAAGTACTAATGGTGGTTACGGCGGCGGGATTTACTGTCGTGACGCGAATCCCATCATCTCGAACTGTGAAATCCTCAATAATGATTATGGTGGCGGGATCTATTGTATTCAGTCATCACCAAAGATCACTGGCTGTAAATTCTTGGCCAACAATACCAGCATGAGTGGTGGTGGAATACGCTGTGACTTTTCTTCGCCCGTGATTACAAATACCATCTTCGATAGAAACACTTCCGAAAGTAATGGTGGCGCCATCTATTGCCAATCCTCTTCTCCAATAATCACCAACTCAGTTTTCACGAAAAATTCTGCTAAGTATGGAGGAGCAATCGCAGGACTTATCTACTCAATGCCTTCCATTGTCAACTGCACGATCACCGCGAACACGGCAACAACTGCAGGTGGAGCTCTTCATGTCAAAGCTACGTCATACCCACAAATTAGCAATACACTGATTTGGGATAATACACCCAACGAAATTCATTTCGAAGGAAATCCTCTTCCCATCTCCTACTCAAACATAAAAAGTGGCTATAAAGGAACAGGCAATATCAACACAAATCCAATTTTTGTTGATATTGAATTGAATGATTATCGACTCATGACATCAAGTGAATGTATTGGTTCTGCTAGTTCGATCTTTGCCCCACCAACCGACTTACTAGGTGATCTAAGAGACAGCCCACCAACAATAGGTGCCTACGAGGTTGGTGTTAACATACCATACCAATACAAAATCCGGGTAGAATCAGACTTGGGAGGCTCGATTCTGCCAAGTGGAGAGGTGGCTGTAGATCGTAAAGTAGACCAATTATTTACCATAAAACCGAATGATGGATATTATCTTTCAGATGTTGAGGTCGATGGAGGTTCTGTTGGAGTGATCACTGAGTACACTTTCAATAAAGTGCGATCAAATCATACCATTCGTGCCAAATTCATTAGTTTGCCAAAATCACTATCAATCAAAAGCGAAAGATCACTCTATAAAGGCAACACTACTAAACTTCGCATCGAGTTATTAGACATCAATGGCAATAAGACCAACGCTGTGGATCCGGTCGTTATTAAATTGAAGTCAACGAATGAGAACACTACTTTCAGCGCAGATATGAACAATTCCATTCCAATTAACGAAATTACAGTACCAGAAGAAAAAGATTCTGCTGAGTTCTTTTACACAGATTTAGTTATCGGCACATCAAGTGTCACTGCAACATCAAGAGACCTGGGATCTGTCACACAGGAACTTGAGATTAAAGGAGCTATTGACAGCATTTTTGTTGAGGGAAACCCAGTAACATTCCATCAAATAGCGACTATTATAGCACAAGGACGACCGGCCCAAAAGGCTGTATTTTCCATTGCTAATTTAGTCACTGATCAAATCATGGTTGAATCCCCTAATACAAAAGGGAAATATCTAGCCCAGTTTACTCCGATCGCTAATAAGCATCCGAAAGGAAACTACGATGTAACTGTTAAAATTGGGAGAAGTTTAAAAACACTGAAAAGCGGAATCGTTATTGAGACAACACCAATTATTAAAAACCCGATAATTAACCGTACCCAACTTCGGAACGGTCAATTATTAGTAATACAGGTAGAAGGAAACCGATCTGGGCTTTTAGTAATCGCCGATATTTCTTTATTGGACTCGACTGCAAGCAGTCCAATAAAGCTTTCCGAAAACCGGTCACTGAAAAGGATATATTCAGCAAACGTTCGCGTCCATGATGAAAATGAACATGATGATGGAATGAAAACTATTAAGATCTCCGCACAAGATCCGCAGGGCAACAAAACAAGTAAACTTACCCAAAAGATCGCATTACGAAATATTGTTGAATTTGAATTAAGCATTCCCAAGAATATCGGTTTAATCCACATTCCAATACAAATTAGCCATGTGAACGGACAACCGACGGCAGTTAAAACTGTTGGTGATTTATACAATATCCTCGGCGGATTCAAAAATGTTAACTTCTTGATCGCTTACGATCACGGCTCTCTGATCTGGAGAAGTTTTCTCGGAGACCGAAGTTATGGAAAACTAGCCAATCAACTTATTTCAGAAACCACAGGTATTATCAGCGTTATGCGAAAACCCGTGAACCTGAAACTTGTTGGTAAAGCCCTCGGCAAGCGTGGGGGAAGTCGAGTCAAACTGTACAAAGGATTAAATTTAATTGGTCTTCCTCTTGATGATGATCGTTTTCAATATTTGAGTGATTTCCTTGAAGTTAATGGAATTGGGAACATTGTCACAGGGATTGTGGCTACGGAAAATGGCACTTTTAGGACAATTGCTCGATCCAATGAACAGAATGAGCTAGTCATTGTCCATGATATCCCCATAGAACCAGGAAAAGCAGTCGCGTTTATCTGCTCCGAAGAAGGAGCAATAGATATTACAGGAGAAGCTTGGAACCAGCTAGAAAAAGACCAAGAAATTTCTGCATCACCAACCGCTGTGATAGAACCGAATTTTAGTAACACACCCATCTTGATTGTGCACGGCCTTCTGCCCTATGAGAGGAGTGTGACACAATTGACTGTCACAAATTTATCAAAAAGCTATGCGCTTAAACCTATGGTAATCAACAACTATTATCAGGCTTCTTTCATCAATTTGAATTCAGAAATTATGGTCGAGATTGGAGATATTATTGAAATTAGCGCATCGAAAAACCATAAAAACACAGCAATTGAGTCCACCCAGCATATTATAACACTCCAGGATATCCGAAATAAGCAAATTCATGTGGATTTAGTGGGAGTCGCGGTTCCAAAAGTATCGAGTCTCAGCCAAAACTTTCCTAACCCATTCAACCCGGAGACTTGGATCCATTATCAACTACCAGAACTATCAGATGTTAAGATTCTAATTTATGATGTATCAGGTACTCTGGTTCGACAGATTTTAGTTGGTTTTAAACCCCTTGGAACTTACATAACACACTGGGATGGTCGATCAACCACGGGTGAGCAAATGGCAAGTGGAATTTACTACTATCACCTTGATGCAGGGAAGTTTCAATTCACGCGAAAGATGACTCTTCTCAAATGAAACAAACTGTTATAATATATTTAACATCCTGATGCTACAATATTAGGATTTAGAAGGTAAAAATGCAAATTGTTCGTCTGTTATTTATTGCCGCTTCACTACTCCTCCTGATTGGATGTGGTGCAGACTTCGATGATACAGTTGATGTCAACGAGTTAGTCAGTTCAGGGTGGTCGAAGTACGAAGCAGGTGAATTTGACGAAGCTCTCAATCTATTTAACCAAGCAATATTAGCAGACAACCAAAATGCGGATGCTCAGATTGGAATCGGTTGGAGTTTTTTCGGCAAACAAAAAGCACAAAGTGCAATCAATGAGTTTGAAAAGGCATTGGTATTGAAATCGGATGCAACCGATGCATATGTAGGCCTTTCCGGTGCATACCTTGCAGTTGAAAACTACAAATCTGCTATTGAAAATGCTCAAGCGGCACTCAATCAGCAACCAGATTATACTTTCGAACACAATCCTTTAATTACTAGTAGAAACTTACATCTCGTCATTGCCAAAAGCTATTATTTCCTTGGAAATCTTGAGAAATCGCTGGATTCTATCCGTACTATTGATGAATCAATAGAGATAGAAAAATCCAACCTCGAATCCGAACTGCCGAAGGTTTTAGAAAAATTGACTCAAAATTTGGCCCAGAACATGTCTAACGAATAAAAGAGATGACAGGAAAAATTGGTCTATTTTCTTACGTAATTTATGTTGTATTAATTATGGGTTTTTATCCTATTTTCATGTATGGAGAGGAAAAATCTGTCCCACACAACTATGTCATCAAAATAAACGAACAAGAAATTTACTTTGATTTGGGATATAACCATGGGGTTCAGAAAGGAATGGTTTACCAAGTTCTTCGGAGAGGCGATAATGCTGAAACAGTTCAAATCGCAAAAATTTTTGTAACTGAGACTTTTGATTGGGTGTCCAAAGCAGTATTAAAAGAAAATGTCGCCGACTCCGTCATCGAAGTTGGTGATTGGGTTGAAATTATTTTAGAACCCGTAGTTGGAACGGTACAATCCATAGAAAAAGCACAAAAAGAAAATCACGAGGAAATCAAGTCGAAACCATCGATAATTCCAGCAGCACATGAAGTTGAAGAGGAGATCAAAACAAAATCTAGTTGGACGAAATGGGCGACACTAACCGCGGGCATTGCAACAGGACTAGCATCTGTTTCCCGCTATAGATTAGTCAATTCGACTAACAACGAAATTCAACAAACCAAACAAAACCAATACGACGTTAAGAAAATCAGACAACTCATCAGCAAAGGGAAAAAAGCTCAGACAAGATACTATATTTTCACTGGAATTTCGACGGTGTTACTCAGCTATACCAGCTATAAATTTTTATTGGGTAGTCGAACTGCACCTACAACCTTCAACGTTTCACGTAGTCACACGGAATTTAGATTTCATCGAAGCTTTTGAGTAGATGAGGGAGAAAAATAGAAGTTGAAGAAGAGAAAAGATCATTATCGCACGCTTGGGGTGCGTTTCGATGCAACATTCGATGAAATCAAGAACGCCTACCGTAAGACAGCTGTTCAATACCATCCAGATAAAAATCTTGGTGATAAGCAATCGGAAGAAAAATTTAAGGCTTTATCGGAAGCATATACTGTTTTAAGCAATCCAGATCAGCGTAGAATATACGATCAAACGGAAGGGATCTGCTCGGATTTGAATTATTCCACTTCAAACCGGAAAACCACCGAACATAGTTCCACCGATTTGAATGACATTTTTAATGACATTTTGAAACCCAATAAATCAAAAGCACAAACGAACGAATACACTAATTCACATAAAAACCGCCAGCAAAAAACCTATCCTACAAACAACGCAAATATTAAAACAAGAGGCACATCGGGCAACGATATTAACACTGAAGTAGCTATTTCGTTTGATCAGTCTATCTTAGGTACAGAAAAAAATATCAAGCTAAAGCGTAATGAAACCTGCAAAACCTGTGACGGGACTGGCATCAGCGAGGATTCAATTCAGTCTATCTGTCCTAGATGCATGGGAAAAGGTCAAAACTCGCAATCACAAAGCAAAATAAAATCCGATCCGATCTGCAATCGCTGCAACGGAAAAGGAACTCTAATTCATCAGCCATGTGGAAATTGTCATGGTGTTGGCGCAATAAGAAAAGAACGGACGCTGAAAGTTAAGATTCCTCCAATGACTGATGATGGGAGTTTACTTCGCTTAGCAAACAAAGGGCATGCCGGCGAAAATCGAGGAAATCCCGGGAACCTTTTTGTCAAAGTCCTAGTCGAAAAGCATCCTGTCCTTGAACGAGATGGATATGATTTAAAGTGCCGCATTCCAATTGGATTTGCTACGGCAGCGCTGGGGGGAAAAATAGAAGTACCGACGTTGACCGGTCATGCCAAATTCGAGATTCCAAGTGGAACTCAGCCAAACAAAACATTTAGGATCAACAATTTGGGTATCAAGAAGAGCAAAGACGAACAAGGGGATCTTGCTGTTACTATTGAAATTCATGTACCCACAAAGCTAAGCAAAAAACAGCAGAAACTATTGAAAGAATACAAAAAGGCAGAACCAGAATATGAATTTAACGGGCAGAATTGAACCAACCATATCCGCAACAGCACAATTACGGCAAATCAGTTGTTCCCATCAAATAACGATCTACCTCACGTGCTGCTTCCCGGCCTTCCTTGAAGGCCCAAACAACCAAACTCTGGCCCCTACGTATATCTCCCGCTGCAAAAACCCCTGAAACATTGGTCGTATACTTGCCTTCTTCCGCTTGAACGTTTGAACGTGGGTCACGCTCGATATCAAGTTGTTCCAGCATAGCACCCTCTGGGCCGAGGAACCCCATAGCTAGCAACACCAAATCAGCAGGTCGTACTATTTCGGTACCTTCAACTGGTTTAGGAAATTGTCTTCCATCATCACCTGCCACCCATTCGTATTGACTTGTATGTAATTCTTTAATGTTGCCGTTTTCATCACCAACAAATTTGGTTACACTAGTTAGGTATTCACGAGGATCCGCATAACCAAATTTGGCTGCCGCTTCTTCCTGACCATAATCCAGTTTGTAGATTCGGGGGAACTCAGGCCACGGGTTATTGGGAGCTCTTTCATCTGGTGGTCGAGCAACAATTTCGAACTGGGTGAGCGTTTTGCAACCATGTCGCATAGAAGTACCAACACAATCAGTCCCTGTATCCCCTCCGCCAATCACAATGACGTTTTTGTCTTTAGCCGAAATATAGCTACCATCTGCATGCTTAGAATCTAGCAAACTCTTGGTATTCTGGCTCAAGAATTTAACAGCAAAATGGATACCGTTTAGATCGCGACCTTCAATCGGTAAATCCCTTGGTTTTGTGGCGCCACCACAAAGGACAACTGCATCAAATGATTCAACCAACTCTGTGGCTTGAATATTTATACCGATCTCGGTGTTAGTGACGAAAGTAACGCCTTCTTCTTCCATCAAGTCTACTCGACGCTGGACATATTTCTTATCTAACTTCATGTTAGGAATTCCGTACATCAGTAATCCGCCAATCCTGTCGGCCTTTTCATAAACTGTCACCAAGTGTCCAGCCTTATTCAGTTGAGCTGCACAAGAGAGCCCTGCGGGGCCAGAACCGACAACTGCAACCGCTTTTCCCGACCGGCGTTTGGGGGGGGAGGCCACAATCCAACCTTCTTCCCAACCTTTATCAGCAATGGAGACTTCGACGTTCTTGATCGTCACAGCCGGCTCAATCATACCTAAAACACAAGCCCCTTCACATGGCGCTGGACAGACCCGCCCAGTGAACTCTGGGAAGTTGTTAGTTTTGTGCAAACGATCCAATGCCTCTTTCCACAACCCTCGGTAGATCAGATCATTCCATTCCGGGATCAGGTTGTTAATCGGACAGCCTGATGCAAATGGAGTGGTCTCTGGCAATCGCGTACCAGTATGGCAAAACGGAACACCACAATCCATGCAACGAGAACCTTGTGTCTGCAATCTTTTTTCATCAAAGTGCAGGTGGAATTCATCCCAATCTTCAATACGATCTAACGGTGAACGATCATCCGGAAGCTCCCGATTATACTCCATGAATCCCGTCGGTTTTCCCATTTTATCTCCTTCTCCTTAAAACTTTTTAAATTTCGCGTGTATTTCAAATTCACACAGAAGACTCCATTTAGACGTTTGCTGAAACTTCAATACCACGCTGAAATGCGGCCAACCACGCGTCATCATCCTGTAGACCTTCTTTTTGAGCTTCTTGATAGACGTCAAGGATACGTTTGTAATCATCCGGCATCACCCTGACAAATTGAGACATGATTTCGTTCCAATCGGCTAAAATTTCCCAAGCGAGGCTACTGCGTGTATACTCAGCATGCCGATGTATCATCCCTCTGATGTCTTCAATTTCTTCGGCATCTGTTAATCCTGCAAGACTACACTGATCTTGGTTGCAACGAATATTAAAGTCCCCATCGCGATCAAGGATATAGGCGATCCCGCCCGACATACCGCCAGCAAAATTACGACCAGTTTTCCCAAGAACGACCACCCTACCTCCAGTCATATATTCACATCCATGATCCCCAACGCCTTCGACAACTGCGTTAACGCCGCTATTCCGAACACAGAATCGCTCGCCAGCCAACCCACGAATGTATGCTTCACCACTAGTAGCACCGTAAAAAGCCACATTACCAACGATAACGTTCTCTTCAGGTTTAAACGTCGACCCTTCAGGCGGGTATAAGATCAGCTTACTGCCAGAAAGACCTTTCCCAAAGTAGTCATTCGCGTCACCTTCAAGACGGAAGGTAATACCAGAAGGAGTGAAGGCAGCAAAAGACTGTCCTGCAGATCCTTGAAAATGAAGGTCGATGGTATCCTCTGGTAAACCCTCAGGTCCAAATTTTCGAGTTACATCGCTCCCCAGAATTGTTCCAACTACTCGATTTGTATTCTTGATCGGTAAAGTTCCTGTAACCTTCTTTCCCTCTTCCAAAGCTGGTTCGCAGAGATCAAGCAGAATTTGATTATCCACCGAGTTTTCCAAACCATGATCTTGATCAATTTGACAATATCGACCAATTTCTGAACCAACATCAGGTTGATGGAGAATCGGCGTTAGATCTAACCCCTTTGCTTTCCAGTGCTTAACAGCTTTCTTTGGTTCAAGCAAATCAGTACGCCCAATCATTTCACTAACAGTCCGTATGCCAAGACTAGCCATAATTTCACGCATGTCCTCTGCAATGAACCGAAGGAAATTGACTACATATTCTGGATCACCTATAAACTTTTTCCGCAGTTCCGGATTCTGTGTGGCAACACCAACAGGGCAGGTATCGAGATGACAAACTCGCATCATAATGCAACCAAGCGAAACCAAAGGAGTTGTAGCAAATCCAAACTCCTCAGCACCCAACAACGTTGCCATAACTACATCACGGCCCGTTTTTAACTGACCATCAGTTTCCACTACGATGCGGGAACGCAGGTTATTCAACACCAAAGTCTGGTGGGTCTCGGCCACGCCTAACTCCCAAGGTAATCCTGCATGCTTAATGCTGGTCTGAGGTGAAGCCCCCGTACCACCATCAAGGCCACTAATTAAGACCACATCAGCATGTCCTTTGGCCACACCTGCAGCGATGGTTCCAACGCCGACTTCGGAAACAAGCTTGACATTGATCCGTGCATGATGATTCGAGTTTTTCAGATCATGGATTAACTGAGCTAAATCTTCAATTGAATAGATATCATGATGAGGTGGTGGTGAAATAAGTTCAACACCCGGCGTAGAGTGTCGAACCTTAGCAATCCATGGATAGACCTTACGACCAGGTAACTCCCCTCCTTCACCTGGTTTTGCTCCTTGCGCCATTTTGATCTGCAATTCCTTAGCATGAACCAGATAATTACTGGTTACCCCAAACCTACCAGAAGCAACCTGTTTAATGGCACTATTTTTCGAATCACCATTTGGCTCAAGAGTGTATCGAATGGGATCTTCTCCCCCCTCTCCCGTGTTACTTTTTCCACCAATACGATTCATGGCAATTGCCAGTGCTTCATGTGCTTCCTTGCTTATAGATCCATAGGACATAGCCCCAGTTTTAAATCGCTTAAATATGATTTCGACTGGTTCAACTTCTTCGATCGGAATCGGGTCGGTTTCCAACTTTAATTCTAGTAGCCCACGTAAAGTGCCAATTTGTTCGGAGTGTTCATTGATTAGTTCAGCGTACTCTTTGTACACCTCGTAGTTATTGGTACGAGTAGCTAATTGCAACTTGTGGATCGTCTTAGGGTTGAACAAATGGTATTCACCTTCCTGGCGCCATTGATATTGACCACCAACATCCAGAGTTCGATTATCAACTGGAATATCGGGATATGCCCGATGGTGCCTCATCAATGCTTCACGGGCGATCACGTCCAAGCCAATACCTTCCACGCGGGTATCCGTCCAAGTGAAGTATTTATCCACAACTTCCTGCTTAATACCAATTGCCTCAAAAATCTGGGCACCTCGATAGGACTTAATCGTTGAAATCCCCATCTTGGCCATCACTTTGATGACACCTTTCGTAGCTGATTTGATATAACCTTTTACTGCATCATAGTAGGCAATATCTGTAAGTTGTCCCTCTTGAATCATGTCAGCCAAACTCTCAAAAGCCAGATAGGGATTGATGGCTTGCACACCATAGCCAATTAACAAACAGAAATGATGGACTTCACGCGATTCACCGGACTCAAGCGCAATTCCAACTTTTGTTCGAGCTCCTTCTCTAATTAGATAGTGATGTAAACCTGAAACGGCAAGTAAGGCTGGAATTGGCACATGATCCTTGTCGAGTCCACGATCTGATAAAATCAAAATATTATGACCGTCTTCAATAGCCTGATCAGCCGCTACAAACAGGTCATCCAATGCTTTTTCAAGACCAGCTTCTCCATCAGTTTGGGCAAATAAAATTGGCAACGTTATTGAGCTAAAACCGGGTTGGTCAATTTGACGGAGTTGTTCGAACTCTCCGTCCGATAGAATCGGTGTTTGCAACTTAATTTGGTGACAACTTTCGGGTTGTGGATCGAGAAGATTCCGTTCTGGCCCAATGGTTGTTTCAGAAGAGGTGATGATCTCTTCCTTAAGCGGATCTAAAGGTGGATTGGTTACCTGTGCAAAAAGTTGCTTAAAATAATTATAGAGCAAATGAGGTTTATTGGACAAAACTGCTAAAGGAGCATCGTTGCCCATAGACCCAACTGGATCTCTACCGATCTTCGACATCGGTCCTAGAAAAACTCGTTGATCTTCAAAAGTGTAGCCGAAAGCTTGCTGACGTTGTAAGATGACATCATGATCTTTTTCCGGTTCTTTCGGTCGCACTTCCGGTAAGTCTGACAGCACAACCATATATTCGTCCAACCATTGCCGGTACGGATGTTCAGACGCAATCTGATTCTTGACTTCCTCATCACTGATAATTCGACCTTCCTCAGTGTCGATCAGCAGAGTCCGGCCTGGTTGCAAGCGACCTTTGTAATCTACCATCTC
>CEWR01011547.1_pt1 | contig 19054 bp, 16 predicted proteins | sample 356321 | NCBI WGS metagenome assembly CEWR01 (sample SAMEA2621551, study PRJEB7988) | marine metagenome | biome: marine biome (ENVO:00000447); feature: mesopelagic zone (ENVO:00000213); material: "saline water (ENVO:00002010), including plankton (ENVO:xxxxxxxx)" | depth 790 m
AGGTGCCTTCGATGAGGAGATCGACCGGATACTCGAGAAAGTCGCGACCAAAGGCGTTGAAAGTCTGAACGAACGCGAGCGCGCGCTGCTGGAATCCGCCAGCGAACGATACGAGACCGAGGAGTAGGACCGCGAAAAGGAATCAAGGGCGAGGGAATTTTAGTACTGTAACAGATTACGAGCGGCTTCACTAAAGCACGAGTTACTACGGCATTTCCAGACTGATCGTTCCAATATTGCCCTCGCGAAAGTCGTTCAGGAAGGTGCTCGCCGCCAGTGTCCTGTCAACCTCGTCGCCCGGCAGCAGCATGCCGCGACGCCGCCCGATGCCGTCGAGCAGATCATCCACGAAATCGGGGTAGAAGTCCAGGCCATAGAATTTCTTGAAGTCCAGGCACTGTTGATCGTTGAAGACGTGCAAAAGATATTCCGCCAGCAGTTCCACACCGACCAATTCCGGCTTGATTGCGGCGATCACTCCGAGTTTCAGCGCTGTCTCCGCCGTCTCAATGTGCGGATACATGATCCCTGGCGTATCCATCAACTCCACGTCCTCACCAATCTTGATCCATTGCTGATGCCGTGTGACGCCCGGCCTGGGCCCCGTCTTCGCCTGGTTGCGCGAAACCAGCAAGTTTATGAGCGACGATTTGCCGACGTTCGGCAACCCGACGATCATGGCACGAATCGCCCGGGTCCGTGGATACTTGGTACCGCGCGCTGCCCGTGCCTGGGCTTCTGCCTTTTCGATCTGTTTCAGGAGTCGCGGCACAATATCGCGGGCGCGGTAATGCGTCGCGATGACCGGGTACCCATCGCCCTTGAACAGGTCACGCCATGCAGCAGTTGTATCGCGATTGGCCAGGTCGGCCTTAAATAGCAACGGCATGCGGGCCTTGTGCTGTATGATATCGCCGAGTTCGTGGTTGCAGGTCGACAGCGGCAGGCGCGCATCGAGCACTTCGATCACGATGTCGATCAGCGACAGCTTCTCACGGAGTTGGCGCAAGGCCTTGTTCATGTGCCCGGGAAACCACGACACTTTCGGCACTTTGTCGAAATCCATCATCGCCCGACGCGCTCCAGCAAATCACGCACGGTACCGCCGTGCGCCGCTGCTTTTTTCTCCTCGTCCCAGCGCCACGCACCATCTCCGTCTTGATCGATCGTGAGCCACAGGCAGACAGCGCCATTGTCGACGACCCACTCATCGGGGATCACCTGCTCATTGACTGCCTCGTATGCAATGACCAGCATGTGGTCAGCTGCGCCGCTGCGCAGTGCGGACTCCGCAAAATGGACGGCTTCGCTGCAATCGGCAAGACTGCTGAAGACCATATGCGAGCCGGCCAGTCCGAACTCGATGGCGACGAGGTTGGCGACGGTGTTCGGGTAGCTGTATGGAAACAGCATGGGACTGGCAGCACGCGGACCTTTGTCAAGCAGCCCCTGATAAAATGCGTAACCGGTTTGGGGCGCCCCGTACTCGGTAGCCGCGACAATGCCGAAGGACTCCGAAGCCGGCGTGTCCGCTGCGGCTTTGCTCAAGCAAAGTTGTGCGGCCCCAAGGGCGAAGCGGCAAGACGGGTCAAGATAGCCTTTGACTGATTCGAGTTGCGGTTTGTAGTCATCCAGCCCATTGCCTTTCATCCATCCCCCATCCGGCGGCAGTGCAGTGTCCGCACCCGCACTGCCGGCCAGGACCCAGCCCGCTGAAACCATCCGCACCCGGCCGCTGCGCGCCGGCATGGGAGGCAGCTGCCCAGTCCGCGCGCTGACAATTGCAGCCGCGTTGTTGCCACCGATCCCGGCGGAATTGATCAAGGCGACCGTATCGGAGCCAATCACCGCCGTCTGGCGTATGGCGTTGATGTTGCAGGCGTCATCCTGATCCTCGAGATTGAGAATTGGCGGTACCTTGCCAGCCCGGACGCTGTGCAGTGCAAGAATCATTTCCGCGAGGGAGGCGGCGCCGAACAGGTGACCGAGGTTCGACTTGAACGCTGCCACCGGAACATCCGCCGCATGCTCACCCAGCACCGCATTGATGGCAACGCTTTCAGTCACGTCATTAGCCACCGTAGAAGTCGCGTGGGCAGAGACCAGGCCGATGTCGGCAGCAGTCAGGCTGGCATCCTGCAGAGCGGCAGCCATGACACGGCGCGAACCGTCGCCACCCTTGGCCGGGGCGGTGAGGTGGAAAGCGTTGTTATTGGTGGCGGTGCCATGCAGTACGCCAATTGCGGAAGCCGCATCCTCCGGCCGGTTTGAGAACAGAACGGCAGCGGCGCCGTCACTGAAAATTGTGCCGCTGCGAGCGCTGTCAAACGGGCGAACTCTGTCCGTACTGATCGTCCGCATATTCGCGAGCCCGGACCAGCAGAACTGTGTCAGCGTATCGTAAGCGACAACGAGTACCCGTTCGGCGCGGCCGTTACGCAGCCAATCGAGTCCGATTCCCGCAGCAGCCGCTCCGGAGGCGCAGGAGAGCGATACCTGAGCAGCTGGCCGGCTCAGGTCCAGGCGTTGGACGATCGTGTCCACGACGTCCTGCTGCATGCGGAAGCTGTTTGGATCGAGGCAGCCGGTCTCATGGCGTTCGCACCAGCACCATTCGAGCGTCTCCATGAGCCCGAAGTTGGTGGCGAGCACGAGGGCCGGGGCAGGCCCATCGTCCAAACCATCCAGCGCTTGTCCTGCAACATGCAGGATCATCGCCAGGGCGACATTCTCATCGCCCTGGTTATAGCTGTACAACATCTCTTCGTCGTCTTCGGCAAGCTGTCCGCCGCGTACCTGCTCGAGTTCACCGGTATCGAACCGCGTCAGTTCGCGGACGGCGCATGCACCAGCCAGCATACCGTCATACGCCGTCTGAACACCGATGCCCAGCGGTGTGATCAGGCCTGTATCGATGATGTAAGCTGACATATACACGGTGTCCAGTGTTCAGCAACTGAATTCACACCCACAACTTACGCTACTTCGTCGTCCTCGTTGTGACGGCGGCATTCTTCGACATGAAGGATGAGCATGTCGTGGGTTTCGAGCAAGTGTTCGCTGACAAGGTTGAACATGCCGGCGTACTTCGGGCACTCCTGGGATTTGGTCTGGAGTTCGCCAAGGATGGTATTGATCTGCGACAGCGAGCGCTTGCCAAAGGCGATGTTGGCAACGGCGCGGACGAACGTGCCGTCACCAATGCTCAGCGACAAGTAGGAGAGCAGGCGGCCCAGGTGCAACAGAATGATCAGGCCCCACATATGATCTTCCTTGGCCAGCACCGATGCTTCGATATTACACCAACCGAGGGATATCTGGCGGGCACGCTTGTACAAGGGGCTGGCCTCGAAAAACATGGCATCACCTGGGACGATTGGATCGCTACCTTCGTCGCTGCCTTCGGTTTCAGCACCGTCGCCGAACTCGTCTTCCTCCGTCCAGTCCTCGCTGAATTCATCGTCGAATTCGAAAAACCCGAGGTCACCGAGACTGGCCGCGATCAGTTCTTCGGCATCGGGAAGATCACCGAATCTGTCGAGCATGCGAAAATAACGGGCGGCGGAATGGTCGCTGTACTTGAGCGCCTGTTCCCACTGGAACTCGTTCCACTGCTCGCTGTTATTCCAGTCCGGTTGATTCCTGTCGTCCACGAATCTTCTGTATTCCTCAGCCTTGGCCGTACCGTGCATCACCGAGTAATGCGCCCTCGATGCGCAGTAGCCGGTTGTACTTGGCGATGCGGTCGCTGCGGCTGAGCGAGCCGGTTTTTATCTGGCCCGCGTTGGTCGCCACGGCAATGTCCGCAATCGTACTGTCTTCGGTTTCGCCGGAGCGATGGGAGACGACTGCCGTGAACCCTGCCTTGTGCGCCATTTCGATAGCGTCGAGGGTTTCCGTAAGCGTGCCGATCTGGTTGACCTTGATGAGGATCGAATTGCCGCACTTCTCATCAATCCCACGCTGCAGATACTTGACGTTGGTGACGAAGAGATCGTCGCCGACGAGCTGGCAGCGGTCGCCGATCTTCTCCGTGAGCAACCGCCAGCCGTCCCAGTCACCCTGGTCCATGCCGTCCTCGATGGAGTCGATCGGGTAGTTGTTGACGAGTTCGGCCAGGTAGTCAGTCATTGCTTCAGCACTCTTCCGCACCGGCTCACCGCCCCCGGCGGCCTTGGCAAAGACATACTCGCCGTTCTCGTAGAACTCCGAAGAGGCGACATCAAGGGCGATAGAGACATCGCCGCCCTGGGCCTTCAGCCCCGGCTTGTAACCGGCATCGCGGATGGCGGTTAAGATGACTTCGATGGCATCCTCGACACCATCAAGCGCCGGTGCAAAACCGCCTTCGTCACCGACCGCAGTGCTGAGGCCACGGCCGTGCAGCACGTCCTTGAGCGCGTGAAAAACTTCGGCACCCATGCGCAGACCTTCATGGAAGGTGGGGGCACCGATCGGCCGCACCATGAACTCCTGGAAGTCGATAGGTGCATCAGAGTGGGCCCCGCCGTTGATGATATTCATCATAGGCACCGGCAAAACGTTGGCGTTGCTGCCGCCGATATAGCGGTAAAGCGGCAAGCCCAACGACTCGGCAGCGGCGCGGGCAACGGCCAGAGAAACACCGAGAATGGCGTTGGCGCCGAGTTCGGCTTTGTTTTCGGTCCCGTCGAGTTCTATCATCAGACGGTCGATCCCGATCTGATCGGTGGCGTCGTATTCGAGCAGGCGCGGAGCAATTCTGTCGTTGACATTTCCGACCGCCTTGAGCACCCCTTTGCCGCGGTATCGACTCTTGTCGCCATCGCGCAGTTCAAGTGCTTCGTTGTCCCCCGTAGAAGCGCCGGAGGGAACCGCGGCCAAACCAGTGGCTCCGCTCTCCAGTTCCACCTCCACTTCAACGGTCGGATTGCCACGGGAGTCCAGAATTTCCCGACCGTGAATGTCGGTAATCGCGGTGTGCATCATGTCGAATCCGTGTGTTGTGAATCTGTAGCCCGCCGCGCTGCAGCAGCGGCAGCTTCATAGACAACAGCCAATGGGCTGTCGCTGTCCCTGGCGGCGAGACGGCAGCTTTCGTATTCCGGCGCAACTCGAACCAAAGCGCCTGAGTCCGGTGTAAACCCTAACTTTACACTGATAACTCCGAACGTGGTATCCACCTTGATAATTTTCCGCTCCAACACGTGCCGTTGGGCCGTGTACCAGCGTACGCCGAAGGTGGTGGTCTCACGCAGCAGCAGATCAATCAGCGCCGCCCGCCCGTCGTTGGTCGTCATGACCTGCAGGATTGTGCCGGGCCGCCCTTTCTTCATGGTGCACGGGATCATCGCGACGTCCAGCGCGCCAGCTTCGAACAGGCTCGGGCCGACATGGGAAAACCATTCCCCGGGCATGTCGTCGATATTGCATTCGACCACGACTATATCCGCTTTGCCCGGAGCGTCGCCCTTGCAGATGATCGCCTGCAAGACATTGGCTTGCGTCTCCAGTTCACGAGTGCCGGCGCCATAGCCGGTACTGATGATCCGTCCGGCGTGGCGGCCGGAAAAGTCGCGGCACAGTTCCGTCAGCAGCGCGGCTCCAGTCGGTGTCGTAAGTTCGCAGGGGGCCGTTCCGAAAACGGTGGGGACATCGCGCAGGAGCTCGGCCACGGCCGGTGCCGGAACAGGCATGACGCCATGACTGCATTCAACGGTACCGGAGCCTACGGCTACCGGCGCGCAGATCACCTGCTCTATACTGAGAAAATCCATCGCCAGAGAGACCGCGACAATATCGACGATCGCATCGACCGCGCCGATCTCGTGGAAGTGCACCTTGGCCGGCGCACAGTTGTGGACTGTGCCTTCGGCCGCCGCCAAACGATTGAAGACACCGCAGGCGCGCACTTTTACAGACTCCGCAATCGGTGCTGCATTGATGATGTCGAGGATATCTCCGAGATTCCGCCCACTCTGGTGATGGTGGTCATGATGATGGTCGGTGTCCGGCGTCACCGTATCGCCGTTGACGGTGACCTGGAAGTGCTTGGCGCGGATGCCGTGGCGAACGGTTTCTTCGACACTTGCCTGCCAGCTTTCGCACGGCATATCGATCCGCGCTAGTTGCTCATGGAATTCCGGCGTGTCGGCTCCGGCATCGAGCAGGGCAGCGGCAAGCATGTCACCGGCAACGCCGGCAGTTGGATTGAGGAACAGAGTTTTCATGATGGTTATTCTACCATACCAATGCCGTTTGTGGTACTGTATCGGGTGATTGAAAGAAAACTTCCATTGGCACTGGACCACTCGCATACACGGCCTGAAAAGCTACATGACAGAGTCCGCTGACACCCACAATACTCTGCGACCCTGGCTGGCTCTGCTTCTCGTAGCGGCCCCAGTGCTGATGTTCGGACGGACGGTGGGATATCCGTTCACCAACTGGGACGACCTGCAGGCCATCGTCAATAACCGTCACCTGACATGGACGTTCGAGAATTTTGTGGCTCTCTGGACCCCCGGTGGCGTGCCCCATGAGATGCTCTACATCCCAATTACGTACTGCAGTTACCTCGCGGACGAACTGTTGTTTCAACGCACCGCCGCCGGCGTCCATGCTGTCAATGTGCTGCTGCACACTGCCAATACAGCCCTGGTTCTGATACTCTGCCGTCGCCTCGGCCTGGCGGTTGCGGGCACCGTCCTGGCCACACTGATCTTTGCCTTGCATCCGGTGCAGGTAGAGCCTGTCGCGTGGGCCGTGGGCCGCAAAGATCTATTGTCGGCTCTGTTCGGGGTGTCCGCGATTCTGCTGCACTTGGGACCGGCGGCTGATTGTGACAAGTCTGCATGGCGACGGATTGCGGTGTTCGCAACGGCGGCGCTCGCGATGCTGGCCAAGCCCTCGATGATCGTGCTGCCGGTGCTGCTGTTGATTTTCGACTGGTGGCGCCAGGGGTATTTGACGCGTCGGCAACTGATCGGCAGGATCGAGTTGTATTTGCTGGCGCTGGCAATCGTCGGAGTCAGCGTCGTGATGCCGGACGAACCACACATGAACTCGGCGCACAGCATGCGGTTTCGGCTATTGTGCCTGCCATGGATCGGTTTGGGCTGGCTGGCGCGACTGGCTGGGGCTCACGTTTCGCCCATCTATGGATGGCCGTCGGTGGCGGACTCTGGTATGGTGATTGCCGGCGGTCTGCTGTTTATCCTCGTTGCTGCTGTCATCCTTGCTGCCTTGTTGAAAACAGGCGAGAAACGCACACTGGCAGGCCTGGCCCTTGCGACTGTCGCACTCGCGCCGGCCGGCATGATTGTCATCAGCGGCCGGGATTTCATTACTGCCGACCGCTATGGCTACATGGCAATGATCGGCATCGGCCTGGCGCTCGGCTCTTTACTGAGGCAGCGGCGGTGGTTGCGAATCGGCTGCTTTCTGTGGCTGTTTTTTGTCGCCGTTCAGGCGCATCTGCAGGTACTGGTGTGGTCCGACAGCGAACTGCTTTGGGAGGAAGCCCTGGAGTATGCACCCGACACCCCCCTCATCTACAACAACCTGGCGCTCACCTACGTCGACAAGGGCAGGCTAGACGCAGCCCGAAAGACGCTTGAACAGGGCCTCGAGAAGGCGCCGGACAACGGCATCATGCGCGCCAACTACGGTCGCGTCCTGCTGGACCTGGGCGACAAGCAACAGGCAACCCGGGAGCTTTTGCGTGCCATCGAGCTGGATGCCGGCAATGCCCGTGCCTGGAAAGCCCTCGGCGACTGTCAGGACAAAGATAAAGCCATTGTTGCCTACCGCCGGGCTCTCGAACTGGACACGTCATATACCGCCGCCCGCGAGGCGCTACAGAAGCGCCAGAGCGAGGATGGCAATTGACAGGCAGCAAACGACAAACTCAGTTAGTGCCGCCGTGTTGAGAAATCCGCAGTCCCTTAACCGGACCTTCTGCCATATCCAGCCAAGAAGATCATGAAAAAACTGAAACGCATTATCATCGTTCTCATGATACTGGCGCTGGTGGCCGCCGGGGGGGTGGCGTGGTTGTATTTGTCGCTGGGCTCGGTGATCAAGGCAGGCATCGAAAAGTTCGGTCCGGAGATAACGCAAACATCGATCACCGTGGAATCCGTGGAGGTTTGGCCTTTGACCGGCAGCGGCACGATAAGAAACCTGGTCATCGGCAATCCGGAAGGGTACAACACCGACCACGCCCTGGTATTGCCAGAAGTACGCTTCCGGCTCGACGTCGCCAGCCTGAAGGCCGACACAATCGTGATCGAGGAGATCTATATCGACAGTCCGACACTCACCTATGAAGTCGGGTTTGGCAACAGCAACCTGACGACGATCCAGAAGAACATTGAAAGTTTCTCGCTGGAGTCGGAAGACAAGCCGGAGAAATTTGTCAAAAATACAAACATCAAATCCGTCGTCTTGAAGAACGGCAAGATCGCCTTGAGCGCCAAAATCATGCTGGGCAGAACGGTGACTGTCGACCTGCCGCCTATGGAACTGGTGAATATCAATACCGATTCACCCGTGAAGGCCGGCGCCAAAGTTCTCGGTGCCGTTTTGCACACGGCGATCGGAGCAGTCGATGGATCGGAGTAGGCACAGATGCCGTGAAGGTCGGGCCGAGGTTGAGCCATCGGCAGCACGATGTGGAGCACCAGCGCGCTTGTGCATCTGGAATGCGGAAGGCATACGTCTATACACAGACCATGAAATGGGCGACAGCATGCAGATTTACGAGATAACCGGACTCGATGGGGATACTGTTACCTCAGTGTAATGCCGAAATGAACGTTTCAATCGGAGACTATCATTGGAAGAGAACGAACAGAGCGAACAGAGCGAACAGAGCGAACAGTATGAAAGGCAGGAAGTCCCGGTCAAGCAGAAGGGCCATCCTCTGAAATACTTCAAGCCAATCGTCATCCTCCTGCTGGCGATTATGGTGGGCTTTGTCGTGTGGCAGAATACCGAACAAATGGAAATCCATTTTTTCTGGAAAAAGGTCTATCTGCCGGGTGCGGTGCTGCTGGCCACGACGACGGCCATCGGTTTCGCGTTGGGCGTCCTGGTGTCGGTGATCGTTAGCTACCGCCGACGCCCACGCGGATAACGCCTGGCAACGCCCTCCCGGGGCCGATTCAGAGGAAGTGGCACCGGCGTTCGCTGGGCCTGTAAAAAAAATAAACAAAATTACCCTTCCATCATTGATTCCATACATTTGTGTGTTATTATGGCATCGTCGTATCACGATTAACCATGACCCGGAGCGCAGATGAAACGGGGACCGACAGGGCATTCGAGGGAGCGGGTATTCCGCTTTGTGCAGGCACGGTTGCAGGCGGGTGAGCCACCGACGATCCGTGAGGTGCAGGACGCCTGCGGCTTTCGCTCGATCCAAACTGCCCGTGAGCACCTCGAGGCGCTGGTCAATGAAAATCGCCTGACCAAACAATCCGGCAAGTCGCGCAGCTATCGTCTCCCCAACGAAACCTCGCAAGCCAGCATGGTGCCGATCCTCGGCCAAGTGCAAGCCGGTTCGCTTACCACCGCAGTACAGGATCTCGATGGATATTTGCCCGTCTGTTCAAGGGATGCGGACCACTGCTTCGCGTTGCGGGTCAAAGGTATGAGTATGATCGGCGTGGGCATCCTGCCAGGAGACCTCGTGGTAGTCCACCAACAAAACACGGCCAACAGCGGCAACATTGTCGTCGCATTGGTGGATGGCGAAGCCACTGTGAAGACATTCCGGCGCAACAATGACCGGGTTGAACTGCACGCCGAGAACCCAGCCTTCGAACCGATCGTATCGGATGGCGAGGACGTCCAGATCCTTGGCAAAGTCGTCGAAGTCCGGCGCATTTTTGACCAGTCGGTCGGCAACTATCAATCTGCTTAGTCGTGTTGCTGCCGGCCGTGATGCTTCCTTGCCCTCAACGGGCAGGCAAATAGCACCCGTGCTCACAATTCCGAATCCGTTCCCAGCTACAGGATTCGGGGTTGTGGGCGCTTTTTTTGTCGCACCGACGCCGTATCGTAAAAGCCGCCCACCGAGAGTTCCGTGCGGGCACCGCAGGTAAACCACCGGGAACTGATGAAGCAAACCCCGCCGCAATCGATCTGCCTCAAAGATTATCGTCCACCGGATTATCTGGTGCCGCGGGTTGAACTGCATTTTTCTATCCACCCCGCCGTCACCCGTGTGCGCTCCGTCCTCGCGGTAACCGCCAACTACCCGGAGGGCGAACCGGCGCGTCCGCTCGAGCTCGACGGCGAAGATCTCCACCTGGTGTCGCTGTATCTCGATGGCGTTGCCCTGATGACCGGTGACTACATGCTGAGTCGAGAGAGACTGGTGATCTCCAATGTTCCGCGCCAGTTCAGGCTCGAGATCGAGACCGAAATCAAGCCGTACGAAAACACCGCACTCGAAGGCTTGTACCAGTCCGGCGACATCCTTTGCACCCAGAACGAACCCGAAGGCTTCCGGCACATCACCTATTTTCCTGATCGCTCGGATGTGATGAGCGTTTATACCACGTCGATCGAAGCAGCCCGCGAGCGATATCCAGTCCTGCTGGCGAACGGCAACGAAGTGGAAACACGCACACTCGACAATGGCCGCCACATGGTGAAGTGGCACGACCCATTCGCCAAACCCTGTTATCTCTTCGCGCTGGTAGCCGGCGACCTGGGGGTAGTCGAAGATACTTTCACCACCCGGTCCGGTCGCGAGATCGCCATTCGTTTTTTTGTCGACAAAGGCAACGAACCGCGCTGTGGCCATGCGATCGAGTCACTGAAAGGCGCGATGGTCTGGGATGAGCAGCGTTTTGGCCTGGAATACGATCTGGATATCTACATGGTCGTCGCAGTCGACACTTTCAATGCCGGGGCCATGGAGAACAAGGGTCTCAATATTTTCAACTCACAATATGTTCTGGCTGATCCGAAGACGGCAACCGATGCCGATTACCAGGGTGTCGAACGGGTTATTGCACACGAATACTTCCACAACTGGACGGGCAACCGCGTCACCTGCCGCGACTGGTTTCAACTGACACTCAAGGAAGGACTCACCGTCTTTCGCGACCAGGAATTCTCCTCGGACATGTCGTCACGCGCCGTCAAGCGGATCGGCGACGTCCGCATCCTGCGCGAAGCCCAGTTTGCGGAGGACAGTGGTCCGACCTCGCACCCGATCAAGCCGGCGTCTTATATCGAGATCAACAATTTCTATACCGCCACCGTTTACAACAAAGGCGCGGAAGTCATTCGCATGATCCATACGCTGATCGGCGATGACGCCTTCCGGCGCGGGATGGACCTGTATTTTGAAAGACACGATGGCCAAGCCGTGACTACTGAGAATTTCGTTGCAGCGATGGCCGATGCGTCCGATGTCGACCTGTCGCTGTTTCAGCGCTGGTATCACCAGGGCGGTACGCCGACCTGTGAAATCACCATGGACTGGAACGCCGAATCGCAAAACTGCTGCCTGACTGTGCGGCAACACTGCCCACCCACCGACAATAAGCCGGCCGCACCGTTCCATATGCCAATGGCCTTCGGACTGCTCGGCGCCGATGGCAGTGATCTCAAGGCTACGCTCGTTGGTGGAACCACGGCGTCGGACATGGTCGAGATCACCGGGACCGAACAGTCATTCACCTTTGATAACGTCCCGGAGCGTCCAGTGCCATCACTCTTCCGGGAATTCTCGGCGCCGGTACACGTGAACTTCGATTACAGCCGGGATGACCTCGCATTCCTGCTGGCGCACGACAGCGACCCGTTCAATCGCTACGAGGCCGGCCAGCGCCTGGCCATCGTAGAATTGGAGCGACTAATCGCCAATGGCGTACTGCAAGCAGCAGCGGTAGCGGAAGACATTACAGATGCTTTCGGGCGTCTGCTCGATTACGGCAAGCAGGATCCGGCATTTGTTGCCGAAGCGCTGGTGCTGCCGAGCGTCACAACGCTGGTCGAGCGTATGGTCGTCTGTGATTTCGACGGCGCGCACGCAGCGCGGCAGGCCTTGTCCATGGCCATCGCCGAACGACACGAATCGAAAATGACGGCGTTTTACCGATCTCTGCACGGCGTCGAAGGACCCTACACGCTTGATCCGGAGGCAATGGGGCGGCGTGCCCTCAAGAACACACTGCTCGCATACCTCACGCGTGTTGAATCCTCAACGCACCTCGAGACTGCAACATCGCAGTTCGAGCACGCCGACAACATGACCGACGAACTCGGCGCGCTGCGCGCCCTCAGCCAGGTTGCCTGCGCCGAACGCTCAATGGTGCTCAAAGCATTCCGTGCACGTTGGCACGCAGAGGGATTGGTCATGAACAAGTGGCTGGCAACCCAGGCCGCTGCAACATTGCCCGACACTCTCACTGTCGTGCAGGCCCTCGAGAATGACAATGTCTTCGATCCGATCAACCCGAACAAGATCCGGGCGTTGTTCGGCGCCTTCGGTCGGAACCTGACACAATTCCATCATGCCACCGGCGAAGGCTACCGTTTTCTGGCCGACAAAATCATTGACATCGACAGTTTCAACCCCAGCATGGCGGCGTCGCTGACGGAATGCTATCGTAAGTACGCGAGGTTGGATGCGGGCCGCAAAGATTTGATGAGACCGGAACTCGAACGTATCTTGGCGCGACCGGGGTTATCGAAGGATGTTTTTGAAATCGTCACCAAAACGCTGCAAAACGGAGCGTGAACGTCGAATTGTGCCCTGAGATGTCCAACACCGAAAAATTCAACGGCCAACGAGCACTGATCACCGGCGGCACCAAGGGGATCGGCAAAGCGACCGCATTGCGACTGGCAGGGCGAGGTGCGCATGTATACCTCAATTACGCGTCCAGCCAGGCCGATGCGGAGGAAACACTGGCCGAACTGCAAGCGCTCGGGCACAGTGCTGAACTGTTGAAGGCAGACATCGGCGACCCGGAACAGGTGGCGACGTTGTTGAAAAAAGTTCATGCGGACGGTCCGCTGGACATGCTCATCTGCAACGCCGCGTACAGCACCAAGGTGCCATTCGTCGAGACCGAGTTTTCTCTGCTGCAGCGCAGTCTGGAAGTGAATGTTCTGGGCAATTTCAATCTGATCCAGCAAGCCGGTCGCGTCATGAGTGAGGCTGGCGTCAATGGCCGCATCGTTATCTGTTCGTCGCCGCACGGCACCTTTGTTTTCCCCGATGCCTTTGCCTACGACGTTTCGAAAGCGGCGCTCAACCATCTTATGCGCGGCGTTGCCCTGCCATTGATCGACGACGGCATTCGCGTCAATGCGGTGGATATCGGCTGGACCCTAACACCCGGAGAGCGGGCCTTCACGACCGAAGCTGAGCAACACGAAATCTCGCAGACGATCATTCCGATCAAGCGCTCCGCCGAAGCCGATGAAATCGCTGGGGTGATCGAGTTCCTGTGCAGTGACGAGTCGAGTTACATTGTCGGTTCACTGGTTGGCGCCGACGGCGGCTTCGCCCTGCGTCCAAGTACACAGGTGTGAGGACGGGCGCAGGGACCGTCCTGCCGAATCGGACCCATTCGACAACCCTGAGCGATTGACGTAGCGGTTTTTCGGTTTATCTTACAGTAAGTGACATACAAACTCGGTGTCTTCGGGGCAGGGTGAAATTCCCGACCGACGGTGAAAGTCCGTGAATCCTGCAGTTGCAGGATTGAGATGGTGAAATTCCATCACCGACAGTGACAGTCTGGATGGGAGAAGACGCTGGACCGGCTGAAATATGTCGTGTCGTTGGTGCATTCCTCTATGCGTCGCCGATACTGTCGGTCTTTATCCCGGTCTGCCGGCTGTTGCTGCGGTGGACTAAACGCTCCCGAAGATGCCTGAATCTACTGGAGCGTTTTGCGTTTATGGCAACACCGTTGGATAACTTGATCGATAAAGAACCCCTGCAATTTGCCGGGCAGGTCAAGATGCCAAGTCATTACTCCGATCAGGATTTCGACTTGCACTGCTTCGTCGACACGTGCGGGAGCGAACACGTTGCACTGGTCCACGGCAACGTCGCTGGTGGCGAAAATGTACTGACTCGCGTCCATAGCGAATGCCTTACCGGGGATGTCTTTCATTCAGCCCGGTGCGACTGCGGCGAGCAGTTGGACAAGGCAATGCACGCAATCGTGGAGGAGGGCACCGGCCTACTGATTTACCTGCGGCAGGAGGGGCGCGGAATCGGACTGATCAACAAGATTCGAGCTTACGGACTGCAAGATCGGGGTTTCGATACTGTCGAAGCCAATGAACATCTCGGTTTTCCACCGGATTCCCGGGTATATACGGCTGCGGCCGAAATTGTTGCCGCCCTGCAGGTGAACAGTATTCGTCTGCTGACGAATAATCCAAAGAAGATGGCTGGCCTGGCCGACTGTGGGGTGAACATAACCGAGCGCATTCCGTTGATCATACCTGCAAAGGCACACAACGAGTTCTATCTGCAGACGAAACGAGACCGGCTCGGGCATCTCTTGTAGCAACGCCGGTCTGTATTATTGACGGCAACGTATTGCTCACCGAGCGCAGGCCGCAAGCAGCAAAGCCCCCGGAATTGCCAGGCTGTCACCGCAACCGCGACGCTTACACCGTCAGGATATCAACTTCCTTGGCTTTGGTCTGGTCGTCGATCTGCTTGATGTAGTCGTCCGTGAGTTTCTGGATATTCTCCAGCAGATCGTGCATGCCGTCCTCGCTGATCTCTGATGTCTTCCTGGCATTCTTGGTGGCGTCGTTGGCCTCACGCCGATGGTTGCGCATCTCAACCTTGGTTTCCTCCGCCCGTTTTTTCACCTGCTTGGCCAAATCCTGACGCCGCTCTTCGCTGAGCTCAGGAATCGGCAGGCGGATGACACGGCCATCGTTCACCGGCGTGATCCCGATGTTCGACGATTGGATCGCCTTCTCGATTTCGCCAATCACGTTCTTGTCCCAGGGTTGGATGACGATCAGCCGTGGCTCCGGTGTCGTGACACCGGCGATCTCCTTGACGCGAGTGACCGAGCCGTAGCATTCAACCGAAATATTATCAACCAGAGTAGTGGAAGCCTTGCCGGTGCGGAATCCATCAAAGGCCTCGTCAAGAGCCTCCATCGCCGACATCATTTTCTCTTCGCAGTCGTCCAAAAGCACACTTGCAGCCATTCTCATTACCTCCTAGTCTGAGTCAATGAATGTAACAAAACCCCAGTCGTTTACAAGATTACGGCGGTGCCGCAATCAGGGAAGGGGAGAGTATGTCGGCGAGGCGTCGTCACCGGTGAAGTTCTGCAGGGGAAACACTGTCCCGAACAACGAATCGACCATGTACAGGGCCTTGCCGCTCCGGTTCGTGGTCCGTGAACAAACAATGTGCCGGCCATCCGGGGCCCAGGACGGCGATTCCCAGTCTCCCGACTTGTCAACGAGCACCTTGAAGTTGTCTTTCGGCAACGTGGCGTTGGACATCTCGACCATGGCAATGACATAGCGGTTCCCCTGACGCATCGAGAAACAGATCTTATTTGAAACCACCGACCAACTGGGCGATACACATTCGCTCGGATCCGCAAGCAGACGTTGTGGCGCACCGCCCGCCGCGGGCATGAGATACAGTCGGGGCCGGCCCTGGCGGTCCGAAACAAAACACAGCTTACTGTCGTCCGGAGACCAGCATGGTGACGCTTCGAGTCCGTCGGACGTGGTCAGTTGTCGCGGCTCGTCCTCGGGTAGATTCATGACGTAAAGGTCGACGTTGCGACCACGACTCAGGGTCATGGCGACACGATCGCCGCTGTTCGACAGCGCAGCACCCGAATTCAGCCCGATCGACTGTGTCAATCGGCGCCGCCGGTTCATTGCCAGGTCGACGAGGACAATGTCGGTATTGAACCGCCGGTACAGAGTGTAAGCCAGATAGCGCCGGTCGCCGCCCCAGTGCGGTTCGACCGAGAGGCTGCCGTTGGCAGTAAGTGGCTTCGGGTTGGCACCGTTGAAGTCGGCGGTGTAAATCTCCTTAACGCCGTCTATTTCCTTGACATATGCCAACCGCGCCTCGCAAAGGCCCGGTGTCTGAAACACGGCCTGGAGCAACTTATCGATCGCGTCGTAGGCCTGTATATCGGTGCCGCCGACAGAGACCGGTGTCTCCAGAGAGACAATTTCGGTTCCGGACTTGTCGGCCAACTGCAGGTGATGCGAATCGCCATCGTCGGAAACGGAAAAGGTCAGCACGTAATCAGCTGCGGCCTTTTTTCGCAGCGTACGAAACCAGTCGGAGTATGTCAAGGTCGATCGCAGCAGGTCGGTCAGTTCTCGATCTCCCCTGACCGGAGTCACAAAAACCGTCGGGTTGCCGATATGTGACTGGCCCTGGACATAGATGGTCGCATCGGCCGCGAGGCTGGCGTTGATGATCGTCAGGAACAGTAGAACGGCAAGATGTCGCATGGGGCGGAGGAGGGGAGGGGATGTTGTGGGATTTTTGATGGTGGCTAAAGGTCTTTCAGTGTACGAACGCCTCTTTCAACTATCTGTCCAGTTCAATCACGACTTTACCAATATGTTTCTGAGATTCCAAATAGCGATAGGCCATTGGTGATTCGTCGAAACCGAACGTCCGGTTGATGCAGGGGCGCAGGTCGAGAGTTTCGCAGGCGCGAACGAAGTTGCGAAATTCCTGCATCGACTCCATCATAATACCTTGCACCGACAAACGCCGCATGATGATACCAACGGTGTCAATCGTCGCCTCAACGCCATCGAGCACGCCGATCAAAACAATACGAGCATTCGAGGCACAGGCCTGCAGCGAATTGGCGAAGGTTTTGCCGCCGGCAACGTCGAGCACCACATTGACGCCGCCGCCAGTGAGCGCTTTCACCTGTTCAGGCCAGTCGTCGTCCCGGTAATTGACGGTGTGAGCAACGCCGTAGTTCTCCTTGACGATCGCTGCCTTCTCCGGGCTGGCCGTCGTGACAATCGTGTGAATGCCGAAGGCCTGCGCCAGTTGAGCCGCAAATATCGATACACCACCAGTGCCGTGCAGCAACGCCCACTCGCCGGTTCCTGCTCGTCCGTGAGTGATCAGTCCAGACCACGCAGTTAATCCGGCGATTGTCAATGTCGAAGCCTCGGCGAAAGAATAACTCGCCGGCACCGGCAGCAGGGCGTGATCCGGATAGGCGACTTGCTCCGCGAGAACACCGTCGACGCCGGCACCGCCGACGAATGTTCGGGTCCACTCGGGTTCCAGTTGCCCGGCTGGCCAGAAGCGAAACGGCGAGTTCACAACCCGATCCCCTGGCCCCAGCGTCGTCACGCCGTCGCCAACTGCCGTCACGACACCAGCCATGTCGGAAGCAGCGATGATCGGATCGTCACCGGCTGGACCGTACTGGCCTTTTGCTACCATGAGGTCGCGGAAATTGAGCGAAACCGCACGAACATCAACGAGTACTTCGCCGCGCCCAGGCAGCGGGGCAGGGCGGTCGCTGAGCTTGAGGCCATCGAGGCCCGAACCGTCAACGGTGAAACACTTCATGAAATTATTGCTCCATGTAAGAAATTCGGGGATCCACGCACATCGGCGTGCCGCACACTATTGAACGGCGTCAACAATTTGTCCACAGATTATCACTGACTTATCCACAAGTTATTAACTTTTGTTGACGATCGCAGAGATCTTGACAGGTTGTCCAATCGCCGCGCTTCGAGCAGCGCAGAGCACAATTTCGGTGTTGTGAAAACTGTCAGCGCCAGTGAGTAATGTCGGGGTACCGTCCAAAATGCAATCAACCAAATCCTGCGGATAGGAAGTTTCCGGCGCGATGTCCGGGAAAGTTTCCGGCGCTGCATCAGCGCATGCCAATGATCGGCGGGTCAGGCCATCGGTCAATTCAATCATGCCGCCGGTGCCATGCACGCGCAACTGCTCGTTGCCCCAGAACCCGATGCCCGGCGGATTGCAGTAATTGCAGACAATGGAGGTGAGGGCGCCGTTACTAAGTCGACCAGCGAGATTGGCGGCCATCTGCAGGTCACCCTCCAGGGGATTTCCCTGGCCGGTGTCCTGCATGAACACTTCGCTGAACTCGAGGCCAGTTACATACCGGATGAAGCTGACCGCGTGAATCATCGACTGAATGATGCCGCCGTCGATACCTCGATCCTGTGGGCGCCAGTCGTAAAACGGATAGGATTTCATGCCGTAACACTGCACAACCTCCCCTACGGCGCCACTTTCGACGATTGCCTTCATGCCGGAGAAGCACGGATCATAGATCATCGTGGTCATCGTCCGCAACTCGGTGCCGGCCTGTTTCCAGGCCTTGTGAAGCGTGCTGAGATCCTCGAGCGAAGTAGCCATCGGTTTCTCGAGCAGCACATGACGGCCAGCCTCGAGCGCGCAAATCGCTTCCGCACACTGGCCATCGCGACGGCTGCTGCAAAAACTGATAAGCGTGGCAGCCCCCTGATCGAGCATGGTCTCGAGCTCCGGATGCCAGGTCGTGTTGGCAAAGACGTCGGGAAAGTCGGATTTGAGAACGGCGTATTCTGACTTGGAGACGCCGGCGACATCAGTGATCCTGGCCCGCTGCAACTGCGGGATATGCCTGAAGATTTGATGTCCGGCAACTCCGTGCAGGCCGATATTGAGGATGTTCATGGTTGCGATCCGGTTCGGCCGTGATCGTTGGCGTGTGACCGGTTGGGTACTGTTGGGGCCGTTATCGGACCGTATGGTAGGACGGGATTCGGTCAAAGGCAAGTGTCGGCATCGGTTATCCACAGGTTATGCACAGCCTGGCGGCAGGATGCGTCGCGCAACGAACTGAGGTATTTATCGACGTTTTGGTACATATCCGGCCGGGCCGGGGCTTCCAGCGCACATGAACTATACATAATGTATATTATGCGACTCTTTGATGTATGTACCTTATGATCAATGACTTCCGACTCGGCGCGAGTTCTGGCAAGCTCCAAACTTCATATTGCACCCTACTCCACCGCCCAAATCTCG
>CEWR01021200.1_pt1 | contig 19033 bp, 17 predicted proteins | sample 356321 | NCBI WGS metagenome assembly CEWR01 (sample SAMEA2621551, study PRJEB7988) | marine metagenome | biome: marine biome (ENVO:00000447); feature: mesopelagic zone (ENVO:00000213); material: "saline water (ENVO:00002010), including plankton (ENVO:xxxxxxxx)" | depth 790 m
AAATTGAACTTACATAAATCTTGGTCTCTTTAATCTCTGGAAAAGATTCTCTAGCCATGCTAAAATAAGCTGAAACACCCATAAATAGCAAAATTATCATTGCCACATAAATATTCGTTTTATTGTTTATCGCCCAAGACGATAACCCAAATTCCTTTTCTAATTTATTTTTTTGCTCTGTCATTTCGCCTCTATTTTTGAGTGATAACCTTTACTTCTTGCCCGTCCTTGATACTTCTCGATCCTTCTAATATTACTTCAGCTCCATTTTTAATTCCACTTAACACTTCAATAAGATCTCCTTCTGTTTGGCCTGTCTTAATAATTGTTCTTTTAGCAACTCCAACGTTTTTAACTTTCTTCTCTATAATGTACAAGTACTCATCTCCATTAGCATTTTCTGAAATAATACTTTGAGGAATTAATAACGCTTTTTCATTCGTGTAATCGTTAATTCTAATTTTTGCAGTTAAATTTGGTTTTATCATTTTACTCTCATTTGAAATAGGAATTTCAACTTTAAAAGTCCTATTTGCGGGATTTATAAAACTTCCAACCTGTACAACTTTAGCTTGAATTTTTTTTCCTAAAACAGGAATTTCAACCTCAACATTTTTCCCTTTAGTAACCGTTGCAATATGTCTTTCAGGAACAGCTGTTTCAATATGCATTTCATTAAGATTTATTATTCTAAATAACTGGTTCATTCCTGGGCTAACCATATTTCCTTGTTCTGTAATTACCTCATCTATTGTTCCAGAAAAAGGAGCTATTACTTCAGTCTTAGCAATTTGCTCTTCAACTTGTTTTACTGCCTTTTCTTGAGCTTCGTAATTAGATCTAGCTTGTAAAAATTGCATTTCACTTCCAATTTTTTGTTCCCACAAACGCTGTTGTCTTTCAAAAGTAGTTTTAGCTAATTCCGCCTGAATTTTCATTTGAGCTAATTGAGGAGCCATTCCTGCATCATCAATTTTTGCCAATTGCTGTCCTTTAGAAACTTGCTGCCCTTCTTTAACAAAAACTGATGTTAAAATACCTGGAACTTCTGGCATAATTACCACCAAGTTATTGGTGCTCACATTTCCTTGTAATTCTAAGTAATGATTAAACACTTCTTCTTTTGCCGAAAATGAAGAGACTAATACAATCTTCTTGTTAGTATCTAATGTTGTAATTTTAGCATTTAATAACTCTAGCTGCTGTTCATAAGATGTATGTAACGCAGAAATTGCTTCTTTCTTTGCTCTAATTTCTGTTAAATTGCTTGAGGCAATAACTTCTTCAACAGTCTTTTCTTTATCCCCTCCACAAGCAAAAAGAACTACTGATAATGTTAATATTGATACTGTTTTTTTCATTTTATTATAGTTTATTTCGTTGTACTATTTACTTCCGTAAGATTTTTGTAGCTCTGACTTCGATTTTAATAAATCTAACAGTGCTTTAATATAGTTTCCCTCTGCTGATAAATACTGGTTTTGTGTTTGAGATAAGTCTAAACTTGAAGAAACCCCTTCTTTATATTTCATAAGAGTCTTATCATAAATCTTTTTAGCTAAAGCCATATTTGCTTTTTGATTCAAGTAAGTTTCGTAATTTGTTTCGTAGTTCGATTGAGCTACTTGGATCTGATAGATCAAACCTTGCTCAACTTCTTTTGCAGAAATTTCAGATTTCTCATATTCAATTTTTGCTTGGCTCATCTTAGATAATCGAGAGCCACTTGTTAATATTGGCAGTGTTAACTGTGCTCCAAGCACTGTCATTGGATACCATTTACCACCACTAAAAGCATCAAATTTATTATTCATGTTTTGCTGTTCATGAGTTAAAAACAGGTTAATCGAAGGTAAAAAAGAATACTTTTCTTTTCTTAAGTTCAGTTTCTGTAAACGCATGTTAGTCTCTACCAAATTATAATCTACATGGTTCTCTACATTAAAAGCTTGTTCTTCCTTTTTTGTTTGAACCTCTCCAATAAAAACAGCTAAACCTTCTGTTAAAATTAGCTCAGTAGCGATATCCATTCCCATTTGAAGATTCAATAGCTTTCTAGAAAACATAATTTGACCTTGTGCAATGCCTACCGCAGTAGCTAATTCATTTACCGTAAGCGTTAATTGATCAACACTTTGTTCGTCAACCATTCCTTCTTTATAAAGGGCATTTGTTTCTTTAAGGATGACATCAACAGCTTCTTTAGATTTTTTTAAAATTGCCGTATTTTCTTCAGCAACTAATATTGTAAAATAGGCTTGTTTAACTCCTTCATTTAATTCAATTTCAGTTTTAATTTGATTTGATATTGATAAGTTTTTGTAGGTTTTAGCGGCCTGCAATCCAACAATGTAAGACCCATCAAAAACAAGTTGAGAAGCAGTTATTCCGTAAGAATTGTTATAATCCAAACCAAACTGAAGTTCTGTTAATTCGCCCGCTGCTGCTGCTGTATTAAATGAGTTTGCAGGAGCCAGACTAACAGGAATATCTATAAATTTTTGCAATTTAGCATTTGCAGATACTTGAGGCAAACCTGCTGCTGTAATTTCCCAAACCTTCTTTTTAGCAATGTCTATATCTAACATTGCATTTTTATTCTTATAATTATTTTCAATAGCGTAAATCTGAGCTTCCTTTAGATTAAAGGCAGACTTCATTGTGTTTTCATCCTGAGCAATTGCTAAACCAGAAACGAAAAACAATCCTATTACTAAATTCTTTTTCATCATAATTAATCAATATCTAAATGATTGTTTTCTTCTTTATTTAACGTTTCCTTTAACAAGACCAATCCTTTTTCATTCGCAACTCCTCTAACATGATATCTAATCATTTCAAGATGTAACCCTTCCAGTCTAACATCTTTTCCAAACGTTTCTTGTGCTTGAAAAAATCCATCCATCATTAACATATAAAGAGAAGTGATAATTTCTGGATTCAAGTTTTCCCGATAAATACCTTCTCGAATTCCTCGTTTTGAATTTTCTAAAATAGAATTTCGAACAAACCCCTTCTTATGATCTTGTATCATCCGCCAACTTTCTGGATGATACTTTTGAATATCATAAATAACAGATGCATGCAAATCGCTTAACCTTGAATTAACAAAGCGAGTAAAACCAATCAGCTCGTCAATTGCATTTTCGCTATCTAGAGTTACCTGAGATAAAACCTGTTGCTCTTCTTCTAAACAAAGTTTCATTCCTTTGTTTACTAAATCTTTCTTATCCTTAACAAACTGATAAAGTGTCTTTTTAGAAATCCCCATTTTTCTAGAAATATCATCCATTGTCAAACTCTTTATCCCGAACTTCATAAAAAGATCCAAACATCCACCAATCAATTGACAGGATTTTTCTTTTTCTTTATCTTTCATTTAACAAATGTAGGAAACATTACTCTACCCGGAAACGTTTTGTGTTATTTTTGTTTCCTGACGAAACATAAAAAAACCCTGAATTAATAATTCAGGACTTTTAGAATAAATTATGTTCTATACTGTTTCTAAGGTTGGAAGTGATATTTGCCCAACAACAACTTTAAACTGTTGTAATTCATTATTAAATTTAGCTTTAAATGAATCAGACTCTCCTTTCATTTCTTTAACTAAACTCTCATAATATTCAATACCAGAATTTAAATTAGCTTTAAACTTAATAAAGTATTTTACCTTTTTTCCATTTAAATTTAGAACTGATTCTTCAATCTCATTATTTAAATAATCAATATACATTCCCAACTCTTTGATAAACATATGTGGTCGGTAAGAATCGTTTAAAACATTGATTTTCCCATAGATGTGATCTACCATTTCATGTAAAGTAGATTCTTTAGAAAAATAAGCCATATTTGGTCCAGGACATAAAGAAATTCCTTTACCATCTGAACGCTTTATAATATCATTTTCTGAATATGCAGTCATTACTAATCCAGCACAAATACAAGATTTAACCGTAATCTTATCATAAGCTTTTTGATGTTCTACTTCAGGAAGATTCATTCCGTCTAATTCTTTTATTTTAAGCTTTTGATATTGACGAGACGCAACACAAATTGGCCTATCCGTAAACTCTGTGTTGTAAATTTTCAAGAATTGACTAGGACAGGTACTTCCCGGTTTTCCAGATTCTATTTTCTCATCCTTTTCTTCATCCTTAGTATTTCCTTTAACTGAATTAAAAGGAACTCCAATTGGTGATATATCACTCAAATAAAGATCTCTCGGGCCAGATTCTGAAAGAATTTTAAAAGAATTATCATCAATATTAACGGCTTCAGGAACCAATAAAAAAGGTGTTCCCCACCCAACTAAATCAACACCATAATTATTTAACAATAAATTATGTTCATTATTTGTACCTACACCACCTTGTGCTGTAAAATCCATATGTAAAGGTTTAGAAAGTCTTTTCTTACCTAAACCCTCTAAAGCATCGTTCAAAATATCATGAACCTGTTCAATTAATTCATGCTTCTTTTGTTTAAATTCTTCTAAGATTGGTCCCATTAAAAACCCATCGGTAGCAAAAGCATGGCCTCCACAATTCAAACCAGATTCAACTCTATATTCAGTAACCCAAATCCCCTTTTTAGCCAAAAATTTACCTTGAACTAGAGCTGAACGATAATCACTTACTTTTAAAATAATTGTTTTCTCCAACTGCTCCTCATCATCCGGAAAAAAAGTGTCAAAATTAGCAACGTAACTATATAATCTTGGGCTTAGTCCTGCAGATAAAACAACTCCAGAATTTAAATCACTTTTTGCAAAACCTCTTAAGGCTGCATGTGCATCATTCATATCTTGAGGCAACTGCTCTCCAGATTTCGTAAAATTGGCTTTGTCAAGTTTAGTCATGATATTTACATCAATAGCTCCAGGTTCCATGTTATCCTTAAGCCATTGTTGACTTTTTTTAACAACAGAAGAATCACTTTCTGCTCTCATACTCTTATACTCTTTTTTAAGGTCACTCATATCCGGAAGCATTTCAAAATACTTCGTCAACTCACTACTCTTGTCAAAAGAGGCATTCTTTAGTTCCTGAAATTTATTTTTAACTAATCGATTCATCACATTTAAATATAATGTGATTCTCTTAGCTCTTTTATCAAGATCATCTTTTGCAATTTCTATATATGGAATATCCATTTTATTACAATAGAAAGCTCTCATCCTATCTGCCAATAAATCATCTCCCAAAGATACAACAGAAGAAATTCCAAACGGAGCAACTTTAAGCGGAGTATCAATGGTGAAACCAATCCCCATAACAGGAATCTGAAATGTATGTGTTTTTTTCATGTCTTAATATAGGCTATAGAAAAATTCAGACTACAAATATAAGCAACTTATCCGGTTTCTTTAGAGACTTTAACCCTAAACCTTGGCTTTATAAGATTCCTTTTTTTAAATTTACAACTGTTTTTTAATCTGTTTCCCTGAAATAAAATGCTTAATTCGTATATTTGGCACATTATAACGTAATGTAAAAATATGAAAAGATTAGTATTGAGTTTTATAACCACTTCTGTTGTTTTTCTAATGTCATGTGGCAATGGTAAAAATGATCAAACAGATAGTAATGTTGAAAGTGATGATTCCGAAGAATCTACTATTTCTTGCTTAGATTTTGCAATTAGCGAAACGTATAACACTTTAGATCCCATCAAAATAACAGACATTGTATCTTTTCATGTAGCAAGTCAAATTTTTGAGCCCCTGTTGCGTTTTGATGATAAAGATCTATCCTTAAAGCCTTTATTAGTGAATTCTTGGATTATTAGTGAAGATTACTTAACCTATACTTTTTCTTTAAAAAAAGGAATTTATTTCCAAGACAATAACTGCTTCCCTGATGGGAAAGGAAAGGAATTAACTGCAAATGATGTTGTTTATACTTTTAAGAGAATTTATTCTGAAAAATCCAGTTATGCCTACAGTCTTTTTAAGAATCAAATAAAAGGATCTGAAAATTATGTTGAAGGCAATATAGTAGGTCTTAATGCTATAGATAATTACAAAATTGAATTCACTTTAAACAAACCATCTTCAAACTTTTTAAACCTTATTGCAAATGCTGTCTCTGCAATTGTTGCTAAAGAAGCTATTGAACAAAATGCTATTGTTGGTTCTGGGCCCTTTGCTTACAGCAAAGAAAACGATACAGAAACTGCGATTACCCTATTAAGAAATAAAAATTACCACTTGTCAGATAAACAAGGTAATCAGTTGCCTTATTTAGAATCTGTAGCATTTAATGTTGCTAAATCTGGCCAGGAGCAATTAGATTTATTCATGGCTAATAAACTTGATATTATTACTGGAATTCCGCCAGAATCTGTAAAAGATTTGGTAGAAACTCAAATTGCTGACTTCCAAGATACCCCAACAAAATATATTTTAGGACGGTATCCTCAGGTAGCTACCTCATTTTTAAGTTTAAATACAGCAATTGCACCTTTCAATAATAAAAAAGTAAGACTAGCCTTAGGAATGGCTATTAACAAATCTAAAATTGTAGATAACATTCTTAAAGGTGAAGCTTATAGCCCAGGAAACAACGGAATTGTACCTTCTGCAATTAAAGGATATGACTTCTCTTCTGTTGTTGGATTAGACTTCAATTTAAGCGAAGCAAAGAAATTGTTGTCGGAAGCCGGATTCCCCAACGGAAAAGGATTTCCAACAATAAAGTTTGCTTCTTTGAAAAGAAACACTAATCTTAGAGTTGCTCTTGAAGTTCAAAAACAGTTGTTATCGAATTTAAACATCAATGTTGAAATTTCTTCTGTTTTATATAAAGAAATGATAGATTTAAATGCAAACTCAGAGGTTGATATGTGTTTAGGAGGGTGGTTAGGGGAATTTCCTGATCCTGTTACATTTTTATCTTTATTTTATGGTGCAGATGTTCCTACTTCAAATCAACAAATGTCTTTTCCAAACGAATCTCGCTATAAAAATGAGAAATTTGATAAAATTTATGAAGAAGCTTTGATTACAATTGATCAGACAAAAAGATATGAGCTCTGTTTAATCGCAGATCAAATAATTGCTAATGACGTGCCTGTGATTCCATTATGGTATCATGAAAACTATCAACTTATTCAATCTGTTGTAAGCGGTTATCAAGCAAACTCTATGAACATACAATACTTAACTTATGTTAAAATCAATCAATTAGAGAAATCCTCTAAATAATTTTTCCTTAAAATAAAAAACAATACTGCTTACGGTGTTTATATATGTGGTTTAAATTCTCTAGAATAATATTAAGAAATCGGCTATTTATCCTAATTGTTTTAGGGTTAATAACAGCTTTTATGGCTTACCGTGTTCAGTTTGTGAGTATGAGTTATCAGTTAGCTCAAATGCTTCCCAAATCTGATAATACACACATCGAATATGAAAGTTTTAAATCTATATTCGGTAAAGATGGAACTGTTGTTGTTGTTGGTATTAACAATGAAAATCTTTTTGAACTAAGTAATTTCAACGCTTGGTATGATTTAACACATAAAATTAAAAACATAAGGGTTGATTTTAAAATCAACAAAAAAGATACGATAATGAGTGGTGTTAAAGAGGCCTTATCAGCCGCGAGTATATACACTTTAGTGAAAAATAAAAAAGGAAAAAGATTTGACTTTGAACAGATTGTCAAGCAAAAACCTCAATCGCAGGCAGAACTGGACAGTATAAAAAACGTTATCTACAGTCAGCTTTTTTACAGTGGTTATTTATTTACTGATTCTACGAATACTTCAGTAATGGCGATAACTCTAAATACAACTATTTTAGATTCGAAATATAGGAACGAACTGTTTGAGAAAATTGACTTAGAAGTTTTAGCTTTTGAAGAAAAAACAGGGCTTAAAGTTCATAAATCTGGTCTACCCTATATTAGAGCAAACTCAACGACCAAAGTGAAAGATGAAATCTTAATCTTCTTAGCGCTTTCCGTTTTCATTACCTCCCTAATTCTTTATTTATTCTTCAGATCATTCAAAGCAATGCTTTATTCTATGCTTGTTGTTATTATTGGTGTAGTTTGGTCTGTAGGTATTCAATCTCTTTTTGGATATAAAGTCACCATCCTTACTGGTTTAATTCCTCCATTAATTATAGTAATTGGAATTCCAAACTGTATTTTCTTGTTAAATAAATATCATTCTGAATTTAAAAATCATGGAAATCAAGCAAAAGCACTAAGCCGAGTTATCCAAAAAATAGGTAATGCAATTTTCTTAACTAATACAACAACAGCATTAGGCTTCGCAACTTTTATTTTTACCAAAAGTGAAATTTTAATCGAATTTGGAATTCTAGCTTCTATTGATATTTTTATCGTTTTTATATTATCGATTCTTATTATTCCGGTTGTATTTAGTTTTTTAAAAGCACCTGAAGAAAGACACATCAAACATCTAGAGAACAAAATGATGATTAAAATTGTTGGATTTTTAGAATATCTAGTCAAATACCAACGAAAGGCTGTTTACATTACTACTGTAATAATTATTGGGTTGAGTATTTATGGTGTTTCCTTAATTACAACCACTGGTAATATTATTGACGATTTACCAAAAAACGATCCTATTGTAGAAGATTTAAAGTTCTTTGAAACAAGCTTTAATGGTGTAATGCCTTTTGAAATTGTTATTGATACCAAAAAGAAAAATGGTGTGTTTGCTGATAATGGTAAAACTTTATATAAAATTCAAAAAATTCAAAGAGAATTAGCCAATTATAATGAATTCTCAAAACCTATCTCTATTACTGAATTCATCAAGTTTAGCTATCAAGCCTATAAAAAAGGAAATCCTAAATACTACATTTTACCATCAGCCACTGAGCTTAAAAAGCTACAGAAATACGCTAAGAATGATTCAAAGAAAACAAGATTTGCTTCATTTATAGATAGTACAAATCAAATAACTCGGGTTAGTTACCAAATGGCTGATATTGGAACTAAAGAAATGGATGTTCTACTAAATGAAATTAGACCTAAAATTGACAAGATTTTTCCCCCTCAAGAATATAATGTGAGTTTAACCGGTACAAGTGTTGTTTTCTTAAAGGGAACTAACTACCTGGTTGAGAATCTTTTAACCAGTTTGATTTTAGCTATAATTTTAATTGCTTCACTAATGTCGATACTATTCTCTTCTGTTAGAATGGTTTTAGTTTCATTACTTCCAAACCTACTTCCGCTATTAATAACAGCAGGTTTAATGGGTTATTTTGGAATACCAATTAAACCATCTACAATCTTGATCTTTAGTATTGCCTTTGGAATTTCTGTTGATGACACCATACATTTTTTAGCTAAATATCGACAAGAACTCAAACAGCAACAATGGAACATTAAAGAGGCTGTTTATTTAGCTTTACAAGAAACAGGAGTAAGCATGATTTATACATCAATTATCTTGTTTTTTGGATTTGGAGTATTTACAGTTTCAAGTTTTGGAGGAACAATTGCATTAGGGATCCTAGTTTCTATAACGCTTGTTTTTGCAATGTTGGCAGATTTAGTGCTGTTGCCCTCATTACTACTTTCACTAGATAAAGCATTGACAACAAAAGCATTTAAGAGAGAGCCATTAATAGAAATATTAGATGAAGAAGAAGATATTGATTTAAATGAATTAGAAGTAAAACCAATTATTCATAAAGAATTAGAAACCGAATAATATGAAAGGAATTGTTTTAGCCGGAGGTTCTGGCACAAGATTACACCCATTAACTTTAGCTGTTAGTAAACAGTTAATGCCTGTTTACGATAAACCAATGATCTATTATCCGATCTCTATTTTAATGAGTGCGGGGATAAAAGAAATACTAATTATTACTACTCCAGAAGATAGTTCAAGCTTTAAAAAGCTATTAGGCAATGGCAATCAATTTGGTTGCGAATTTACGTACGCCATTCAAAAAGTTCCAAATGGGTTAGCGCAAGCTTTTGTTATTGGAGAGGAGTTTATTGGAAATGATAGTGTCGCTTTGATATTAGGAGATAACATTTTTTACGGAACAGGCTTAGATGCCTTATTAATGGAAAACACTGATTCCTCAGGTGGTGTTGTGTTTGCTTATCACGTTTCAGATCCAGAAAGATATGGTGTTGTTGAATTTGATGAAAATCAAAATGCAATATCTATTGAAGAAAAACCAAAAAATCCTAAATCAAACTATGCTGTTCCTGGTTTATACTTTTATGATAATAGTGTTATCGAAATTGCCAAAGGTTTAAAGCTTAGCCCAAGAGGAGAATACGAAATAACAGACATTAACAGCATTTACCTAGAAAAAGGTCAGCTAAAAGTTGGTGTTTTAGATAGAGGAACTGCCTGGTTAGATACAGGAACACACAACTCTTTAATGCAAGCGTCACAATATGTTCAAGTTATTGAAGAAAGACAAGGTTTAAAAATCGGCTGTTTAGAAGAAATTGCTTTTAAGAAAGGATTTATTTCTAAAGAAAATCTAATCGCATTAGCAAAGCCTCTTGTAAAAAGTGGCTACGGAAACTATTTAATGCAAATAGCCGAAGAATCTAGTAAAGTTTAAGGATGAAAGATAAAACAAACATATTAGTAACAGGTGGTGCAGGAAATGTTGGCAGCGCTTTAGTTGAAGCTCTAATTGAAGATGCTAATAATTTTATTGTTGTTGTTGATAACCTTTTAACAGGTTCTCGCGCAAAATTACCAGAAGCTCCACACAACAATTTAAAGTTTATTCATTGTGATGTAAATTTTGAAGATCAAATTAGAAGTGTTTTCCATACTTTTTCTTTTGATTATGTTTTTCATTATGCCGCTTTGGTTGGCGTTAAAAGAACTTTAGAAAACCCTCTAAGCGTTTTAGAAGATATTAGCGGAATAAAGCACATTTTAAACTTATCAAAGAACACGGGTGTTAAACGAGTTATTTATTCTTCCTCGTCAGAAGTTTATGGGGAACCTGTAGAATACCCTCAAAACGAAGAAACAACTCCTTTGAACTCAAGGTTGCCGTATGCAATTGTGAAAAATATTGGTGAGGCATTTTTAAAATCATACCAACAGGAGTTTGGTTTAGACTATACCATATTTAGATTCTTTAATACTTATGGCCCTAAACAAGCAAAAGACTTTGTTATCTCTAAGTTTATAAACTTAGCGTTAAATAACCAAGACATAACGATTTACGGTGACGGCTCGCAAACAAGAACATTCTGTTATATTGATAACAACATAAATGCCAGCCTTGCTGCTGCCTTTAGCGAAGTAGGAAAAAATAAGACCATTAATATTGGAAACAATGTTGAAACGGCTGTTTTAGACTTAGCAAAAACAATTATTAAATTAACTGATTCTAAATCTGAAATAAAGCATTTACCAGCGCTAGAAGAAGGAGATATGACTAGGAGAAATCCGGATATTACAATAATGAAAAGCTTATTGAATCAGGAAATCTATACTCTCGAAGATGGGTTAAAAAAAGTATTACAAGACACCTCTTTTATTTTGTGAAATAAGAATGCAGAAAATTATCAATTACATCTCAATTATTGAGGAAGCTTTAAAAGCAATAAGTCAAAAAAAAGAGCCTGAAAAACTTTATGAACCAATAACTTACACCTTAAATTTAGGAGGAAAAAGAATTAGGCCAGCACTATTGTTATTAGCAAATAATCTGTTTGGAGGTAAAGATGAAACGGCTCTGGATGCAGCATTGGCCATTGAGGTTTTCCATAATTTTACTTTAGTTCATGATGATATTATGGATGACGCTCCTTTAAGACGAGGAAAACCATCTGTTTACAATAAATGGAATACAAATATTGCTATCCTTTCGGGAGATGTAATGTTAGTACAAGCAATACAACTATTAGCAAAAAAGAATCATGGCAGTTTACATGAAGTTTTAGGCTTGTTTAACACCACAGCTATTGAAGTTTGTGAAGGTCAGCAAATGGACATGGATTTTGAAACTTCATCTACCATTTCTATAGATGATTATTTAAAAATGATTGAGCTAAAAACTGCTGTTTTATTGGCAGCAAGCTTAAAAATTGGAGCTGTATTAGCAAATGCTTCACAAGATGATGCTAAACATATTTATGAGTTTGGCAAAAACTTAGGAATAGCTTTTCAATTAATGGATGATGTATTGGATTTATACGGAGACCCAAAGAAAGTAGGAAAGCGTGTTGGTGGTGATGTAATTGCCAACAAGAAAACTTACTTGTTATTAAAAGCACAAGAACTAGCAACAGGTAAAATACAAAAGGATTTAGACTTCTGTTTAACCACTAAAGTAATTGATGATAGCACTAAAGTAGAAAGAGTAACAACTATTTTTAATACACTAAATATAAAAGAATTAGCTGTTGATGAAATGAACCTATTCTATAATTCTGCTATTTCTCACTTAGATAGTATAGAAGCTGATTATGAGAAAAAGAACGTATTTGAGAATTTTGCAAAGAGTTTAATGAATAGAGAAAATTGAAATTCGAGAAACACATATTTGTATGCATTAATGAGCGTGCCCCTGGTGCTCCAAGGCAATGCTGCGGAGAGGCAACGGGAATGGCAATTGCCAATCGTTTTAAAGAGTTAATTAAAGAACATAAGTTACGGTTTAAGGTAAGAGCACAGCGCTCTAGCTGTTTTGATATTTGTGAACAAGGTCCGGTTGCTATTGTTTATCCTGAGGGTATTTTTTATAAGGGAATTAGTGTGAGTGATGTTGACGAAATATTTGAACATCATATTCTCAACAACAAACCTGTAGAACGATTAAAGCTAACTTTTCCTAAAAAATGAACATTCCTTCATTAAGTGAACTTTCGGCCTATTACAGCCGTACAGATTTGCTCGAAAAAGTTGTAGAACAGTTAAAAAAAGATTTTAACTGGTTTAGTTTTAAAATCACCTTTAAAGGAGATCAAGAAAGTCCTTATCAAGAGTTATACAATCAAATTTTACCGTTAATTGATAAGTTACTTAATGATGATTATCCGAAGCTAATGGCGATGCTTTATAGAATAGATTTAGATGAAGAATTCCTAAATAGAAAACTAAAAGAAAATTCGCAAGCAGATACTGATGAAGTTATTACCGACTTGATTTTAAAAAGAGAATTACAAAAAGTTATTATTCGGGAGATGTATAGTTCATAAAACTGACCACTTATCAACTCAAACCCACCGTATTTAAACTGGATATTGCCAAATCAAAACAAAAACACTATTTTACATTTAAATTGAAATCTCTACAAAATATAGGATTAATATTTATGCTGTGCTTAAGACTAAACTCTTATTCACAGCAACCTGCTTTCGAAAATTTAAAAGCGATTAGCAATCCCTATCTTCAATTTAACGACTTAATAGAATATAATGGAGAAATGCTTTTCGTTACCAATGAAGGGATTTACAAACATATAAGCGATCAAATTAAACTTGTTATAAAAAAAGAAAATTTAGCTCGATTTATAAAGGTTAAAAGTGAAATTTTTGTATGGTCAATCTATGGTGAATTCTATAAGTTAGAAAAAAGAAGTCTTATCCCACTTCCATTTAATAAGATAGTAAGTAAAAGACTTCAGAACAAAATCATTAATAGTGTTGTAGCTCATGATAATACTTTTTGGATTAGTACGGTAATTGGTGGTGGAGTTGTAAAAATTAATCAGGATCAAGAAGAAGTTAAAACAATAGAGCTACAGGGTGACTATCCTTATTATGTGGTAGAGTTTGGAGGCCAGTTTCTTTCAGGAAACAATTCCAATGCAAATCAAAAACAACTCGCTGTTGACTTTAATAATGAGCCATTCTTTATCTCGCTAGCTGAGAATTTAAGTTCTTCTAAAACGAATGTGCTTAAACTAAACGATGGTAGCTTTATTTTTACGAGGCAATACGAAGCCATACGGTTTAATAACAAAAAGATAATTAATCGTGTATTTGCCGAAAAAAACATAGAAAAAATTTACCAAAGTAAAGATGGGAAAGTTTGGTTTGCTCTAAATAATGGAGGTGTTGTTTGTTTCACTGATGGCAAATTTAACTCTAGTAGTTCTATCAGGTACTTAGGGAACAAAACTGTTATATCCCTAACGGAAGATATTAAAGGGAATATGTGGTTTGGAACTTCTGGAAGTGGCATTTACCGCTTAAATAAAACTATTAAAATCAATTATAGTACACCCAAAGTATTCTCAACTACGAACACGGTAACTGAGGAATTTGCTGGTGTTTCCATTCTTTCAAGTTTACCAATAAGCGATAGTAATTCCAAAGTATTAAGAACAGATATTTTAAAAAATGATACAATTCCGCCTGTTGTTTTTGTCAACAACATTAAAATTAATGGGGTTGATACTTCCATACTCAATTATTACGAACTCAACCATAATGAAAACACGGTTGAACTTAATATTAGTGGTGTTTTTGGAGGGAAGTCAGAGTTACAATACAAATATATTTTAGAAGGAAAAGAAACAAAATGGAATTATACAACAAACACCAACATGTATTATACCTCTCTAATACCTGGCAATTACACCTTTAAAATTGTTGCCATGAGCGATGGTGGTGTTTGGAGTAAAGTTCCTGCTGTAATTACATTTAGTATCACCCCCCCTATTTACAAAAGCTTTTGGTTTTTGTTTGCTATTATCTTTTTAGTAATTGCACTATTGTTGTTAATTACATTTTTTAGTTACCGAAAAGCACAAAGAAGAAAAACGCTATTTGAAGAAGGAAAGAAAAAAGTTTTACTCTCAGAATTACATGCACTAAGATCACAAATGAATCCTCACTTTATATTTAACACATTAAGTTCTATTCAGAGTTTTATTACCAAAAACAATAGTAGAGAAGCTGTAAATTACCTTTCTAAGTTTTCTAAATTGATGCGGGGTACGCTTGAAAACACTCAGAAACAAAAAATTCCTATTAAAGATGAAATTGAAACCTTAGAGCTTTATATGGATTTAGAAAAGCTCCGTTTAAACAACAAGTTCGATTATCAAATTATTATTGATAGAGAGATAGATATTCAGTTTGAGGAAATTCCACCAATGCTTATTCAGCCTTATATTGAGAATGCTATTTGGCATGGAATCTCACATAAAGAAGGTAAGGGAATTATAAAAATTTGTTTTATCTTAGAAAATGAAAACTTGTTAAAATGTGAAATTATTGATGACGGAGTGGGAAGGAAAAAGGCCTCTGAAATTAAAAATTCACAACGTCATCAAGAAAAAAACAAGTCGTTTGGAATGAGTATTACTAAAGATAGGCTGGAGATTATCAATTCATTAAAAGACAGTAAACTCAATGTAAATATTATTGATTTAAATAATAATAATAATACTCCTTCAGGGACAAAAATAGAAATCTTTATACCGTTAGATTAAAAACTAAAAATATGTACAAAACAATAATCGTTGACGATGAAAAAGGATGTAGAGATACACTTGAAAGTCTATTACAAGATTTTCCTGAAATCAACATTGTAGCTACTGTTAATTCTATCGAATTAGCTCAAGAAGCAATTGTCCAACTTCAGCCTCATTTAATTTTTTTGGATATAGAAATGCCTGGTGGCACAGGTTTTGAAATGTTAGAGAAATTGAACACGATTAACTTTGATATTATTTTCACAACCGCTTATGATCAATACGCGATTAAAGCGATTAAATATAGTGCGCTTGATTACTTATTAAAACCAATTGACCCAACAGAGCTAGAGGAAGCTATTCTTCGTTTTTCATCAAAAAAACATGATCAAGACCTAATTAATGATAAGTTTAAAACGCTCTTAAGTAACTTAGGTAGTGAAAATTCTCATCAAAAAATTGCAATCCCTGATGGTGAAGGGTTAAGTTTTGTAAAAATAAAAGACATTATCCGTTTTCAATCAGACGGAAGTTACACCTATTTGCACACTTTAGAAGGTAAAAAGCCAATTCTGATTTCTAAACCAATTGGCGATTATCAAGAAATGTTAACCAATGAGGCATTTGTTCGTGTGCACAGATCTCATCTAATTAACTTAGAACACGTAGAAAAATATATTAAAGGTGAAGGCGGTGTTGCTGTTATGATTGATAAATCTAAAGTCGAAATTTCTAGAAGAAAAAAGAATGATTTTATTGAAGCTCTTTCTTCGATTTAGTCAACCTCTTTTTGAAAATAGCATTTAAAAAAATAGTGGCAATAACAATAATTGTCCCCATATAAAATCCAAAAGACATTGTTTCACTCTCTGGCCAAATTATCAGCGCCAATATTATAGAGTAAATAGGCTCTAAATTAATCGAAATGGTAACAGTATAAGGCGATATTTTTTTCATTACCTCAACGCTCATAATAAATGCAAAAGCAGTACAAAGGGTTCCTAAAATGATTAACCATTTTAAATCAACCACAGGAACTACAAAGTGAGTTAAATCTCCTTTACTGCTAATCAACAGATAAATAGAAACAACAATAAAAGCTCCTAAAAGCTCGTAAAAAGAAATTAACTTGGCTTTAGTCTCTTTGATCAATATTCCATTACAAACGGTAAATAAAGAAGCTAAGGCAGCAGATATAACACTTAAAATCATTCCAACCAAATATTTAAATTCAAAACTGAATATAAAATACAAGCCAACAATAATTAGAATCCCAAAGATTAGCTCGTAAGCCTTAATTCTTCTTCTAAAGAAAAGAGGTTCAAGTATGGCGGTAAAAAGGGTGCTACTTGAAAAACACACTAAAGCCACAGAAACATTTGATTGTTTTATTGCCTCAAAAAAAGTAACCCAATGCACAGCAATAACAATACCTACAAGCAATATCTTAATCAACTCTTTTTTAGAGACTTTTAAAGAAAAATTTGTAAAAGCAAAATACGCTAAAATACAAACCAAAGCGATTCCTACTCTGTACCAAACTAACAGATATGAATCTGTTGTTATAAGCTTTCCTAAAACCCCAGTTAAACCAAAAATTACAATAGTAATATGAAGCCAGATATGATATTTGTATTTCGCCAACATTTCAGACAAATGTAAATCAAAAAGAGATACCAAAATCAATAAGTTTTACACTAAACCGATAAATACAAAAAATGTATATTTGACAACCATAAAAGATCTATTTATGAAAAAAATTCTTGTTAAAACATCCATAATACTAAGTACAATAATTCTTGTTTCTTGTGGAGGAGAGGGAACTTACTTTGAACAATTTTCTGAGAATAAAACAATTACAAAGCGAGTTTTAGACCTCAATAAAACAATTGATCAAATTAGGATTGAGGAGCAAGGAAACCTTATTAAAGAAGATCTTAATTACTTAGAGTACGTTTATGAAGTTGGAGAGAGCGATTCATACGTAATCTCCTATCACTTTGATGAGAAGGGTTGTTTTGAAGTTGGGATTGACTCTTATTTTGTTGAAGAAACCAATGCAAAAAATGTAGTGGATGGAATTATCTCGGAAATAAATGCTTCTAAATTCGGAACTCCAAAAGAAGATAATTTTTTATGTAGGTGGAAGAACGATGATAAGTCTGTTTCTATTGAACTGGATTACTCAAAAACCAAAAGAGGTGAATTTATCGCTACAATTTTTGCTAACGAATAACAACTACTATACACATAGATAATAAACTCTTAATCTTTTACCTCTTCAATTTCGGTAACTCCTCCAGATATAATAAACTTCATAATATCTGCTGAAGAACCATTTATTGATGTAATATTTTGTTTAGGAACAATTATTAAGTTTCCGGTTACAGCATAAGAAAACGGTATATAAACTCCAATTTTATTAGCTGAAATTCCAAGGTGAGTTAAATCTTTTTGAGTAACAAAACCTATTCTTTCAACATCGCCTTCCATTTTTACCAAAACGGGCTCTGTAAACCTCTTTTTTTTGCCAACAAATGCAGAAAGTAAATCCTTTACAGAAGAGTAAACAATTTTTAATAAAGGCACCTTGTCAAGAATTTTATTAAAGTTGAAAATATTTTTAATCAATAAAGAGCCACCTAAATACCCTGCGGCTGTTACGACCACTAAAATAATTAAAAGGCCAAGGCCGGGAACTCTTACAGGAACTAACCCATCAACGATAATTACAGCTTTTACAACTACATAAACTGTTGCTGCAATTGGAACTAAATATAAAATTCCTTGTAAAAAATAACTTATTAATTTCTTCATCTTCTCTCCTTTAGAGCTCTATCAACTCTTTTTGTAATTTCTTAGTCAACGAAGATACTATCAAATCATAAGAATCATCAATCCATTGATAAATTAATTTATCAGATATATCTCCTTTTATAGAAACACTATTCCAATGAACTTTACTCATGTGGTATCCTCCAGAAACACCATCAAACTCTTCACGTAGTTCAATTGCTTTTTCTGGATTGCATTTTAGATTAATAAATTCAAAATTTTTGATTACGGTTAAAGTGACTATTTTGTTCATCACCCTAAACACCAAAGTAGATTCATCAAAAGGAAAACTCTCGGTTACTCCCTTTTTTACAACGCAACAATCTCGATATTGCTCAATATTCATTAGTTTCTTTTATACTTATATGGAAGTACTTTTGAATATTTATCTTTAGAAATAACCATCATTGAGTGCATATTTCTTATCTCTTCAATAGGAGTTAACTTTTCTTTTACCAGCACATCAAAACCTGCGATATCTTTTACCATAATCTTTAAAAGATAATCTGCTTGACCAGTAACATTGTAACATTCTAAAACCTCCTCAATTTCATTAATTTGAGCAATAAAGTTATTAATAGCATTATCTCTTTGTCTGATTAAAGAAATTTGCATAAAAGCTGTAATCCCTAACTCTAACTTAGATTCATCAACTAAAGCATGGTAACTTTCAATAAAACCATTGCTCTCTAACTTTTTAACACGCTCTAATGTTGGCGCAGGAGATAACCCAATATCTTTAGATAATTGAAGGTTTGTAATTTTCCCATTTTCTTGTAATCTCTTTAAAAT
>CEWR01052538.1_pt1 | contig 18988 bp, 10 predicted proteins | sample 356321 | NCBI WGS metagenome assembly CEWR01 (sample SAMEA2621551, study PRJEB7988) | marine metagenome | biome: marine biome (ENVO:00000447); feature: mesopelagic zone (ENVO:00000213); material: "saline water (ENVO:00002010), including plankton (ENVO:xxxxxxxx)" | depth 790 m
AGATTTAACCCCAGCCTCAGAAGCCCATAAAACACCTTTTTCACCGAGTGTGAGAATAACATTCTCAGGGCCCAATTCTAATAATTTTTGTGCCACTTCTTCATCGCTTATTGGATTATTGGGATCTAAACCGAGGCAAACCCTTCCTTCAGTTTCATTTGGGGTAATTACAAAAACTGATTCTAAATTTTCATTTGTTAAATCAATAGCTGGCGCAGGATTTAATATCGACTTGATACCATTTCCCTTAGCCAGTTTTGTAGCATGAATAGCTGTATCAAAGGGTATCTCTAAAGGAGATAGAATAACATCTGATTGTTCAATTATAGACTTATTTTTATCTATATCTTCAGGGTAAAATTCTCCATTTGCAGCTATATCAATAATAATAATATTTGAGCCAGAAGAGCTTGAAACAATAAAACCAACGGCAGTTGGCAACTTATCGGAATATAAAACGCCATCATTGTTTACACCTTCGTCCTTAAGCAATTCTAAAAAAGATTCGCCAAACGAATCTCTACCTATCTTACCCATGAAAGTCGAATTACCGCCCAGCCGAGAGATACAAGCCGCCATATTTGACCCTTTTCCACCATGGGTAGTGTGATAATTATTACCAATAACAGTTTCGCCTTCAAGTGGAATACGGTCTGTATCCATGACAAGAGCAACAATGTAACTTCCTACAACGGTAATATTTCCCATAAACAAACTTATTTAATCTATTTTTACAGAAAAATAATAATAAACCACTTTATAAAACATCGAGAAAAAAAAGGGTAAGAATACTTTAGTAAATAATATTCTTACCCAATCTTTGAATTAGTAATTGAGTATTTAGCTCGATATACTATTAACTAATTTAAGCTAACACCTATAGTTACAACCTGAACAGAAGAAAGTTTACCGTAATCAAGATAAGCATAATCTACGCGGCCATTCATATTGCCCATGTTGAAATTTACTCCACCACCAAAAGTTAATCCTTGCTCATCATAGCCCATTTTATATCCACCACGAAGACTCAGCATTCCCATTACTTTATACTCAGCTGCGAGATGTAATCGTTCTGGACCATCATTGGGATGTACGCCTTCTGCAAATGCTGATAAGTTTTCGCCAAAGTCATATCCAACACCTACCCTAAAATTAACTGGCATACGTACGGATTGTGGAAGACCATAAAGATCGGTAAATCCAGTATATTCCGCATCCGGGCCAAAATTACGTGCAACCATAGATATTCTTAAACTTTCAAATCCAGTTTCATAGTAAAGCCCGAAATCAAAATTAGTATTTGATACTTTTAGATCGGCGAGATCCTCTTCAATACGACTGACATTTCCACCTACAGATAACCGATCGGTTATTCTTCTTGCAAATGAAACCCCCATCATTAAATCGCCAGCTGTAAAAGTACCTAAATCAGCGCTTCGCACAGTATTACCGGTAGCTACGTCAATTTGATTTTCCGTTCTATACATGTCAGCAGTTCTTAAATTCGAAAAATAAAATGCAATTGTACCCGTAGCCCCAAGATTCTTACCAACTGCAGCTGTCATGTAATTAATACCTGCAACATAAGTTATCTGAGTAAAATCCGCATCGATATTCTGCACATCGACCAGGTTTGCTGGATTATTGAATAAAGCTGTAACAGTATTATTCCTAGGCCCATTCATTATGCCACCCAAAGCAGCGGATCTTGCATTTGTTGGCAAGTTCAAAAACTGCCATCCAGTTTGACCAGTTCTATTAAAATCTGGTGGATCGATCGAAGAGATAGGATCTCCAGGAGTCTGTGCCACTATTAATGAACAGCATAGAACTAAGCCGAAACCCACTATAGTATTTTTATAAGATTTAATAGTAATCATACATTCCTCCGAATTGTTATGAAAGATTTCAATTCTGCTTACTTTATAATTACAAAAGTACCAGCTTTATCTTCGCCTTCATGTCCAGAGACATTGGATTCCACATGCCAAATGTAGATCCCTGGCGATACAGATTGTAAATATTTATTAACCTGGTAATCACCAAGAGTTTTTGACCCCCAAGATACATCACCACTACCATCATTATGCTCTATCGTTGTCAGAAGATCGCCAGCCAGAGTGTATAGACTAATCGTACACTGGCCTGGTATATTTACAAATTCAATTCTTTTACCTTCACCTTCTCCTAATAGCCCACTATCTTGAACAAATGGATTAGGATAAACACGAACATCATCAAGATTATCGCTTGGATCGGCCATAGGATACACTGGATCTGTGTTGACATTTACTTTACCACTTTCCAATGATCCAACCCCAGTACATCCGCTGCAATCCCATGATGGTGCCGTATTATGGCCTGTATCGTATGAACTAACAACATAATAAACACCGACACCCAAACTGAGATTAAGATCTTGATAGGTTACCAAATTACCTTCCAAAGTTTCCGACCCTACAGCAATATCAACTATTTTTGTCCAAGGACCGGTATTTTTGAACGTAGAACGATACACCCTATAACCAGCTACATCATTTACCCCATAATCAGGATCCGTATAAGTACTGGCAATCTGTGGCCATTGTATTTTCACACCCGTTGGCACAGGAGTTAAAGTTAAAGAATTATTCCCATTAGTCGGGGTTGGTGACGGATCAAACATTTGATATCCGCGTGCATACAATTCGGCAGCTGCATCAACATTTTTCCACAAGCTATCGCGACCATCAATAAGGTGCGCTTTGTTTTCTACGCCGCCTGCAGCAACCCGCGCTTCATCCATCATTCCAACAGCAGAAACCATTACAAATTTAAGATCTTCGCCCGGAGACATAGCGTAAGGACCAGTAGTATAAAGATAATCTATATATTTTTCATAGGGTAATTGAACTGGAGCTGTTGTCAGCCCTAGCCGAGCAGCTTCTGCTGTAAGGTCAACGCCATCCTGGCTCTCTGGGGGTAAAGGGTTATCATATTGTAGTGCAGCTAAAATATATTCGTCTGTATCAAAATCTACCTCGGGGTTATCATTCATTGGATCTGGCTGTATTCTATTTGAATGCTGATTTAGATTAGCTTTATCAACAATATTCATGTGGTCTCGCTCACTAGGGTCACTTTTTGTCGGTTTATCCAACCAATAGGTAGTGAAATAGTGTGCTGCTCTAAAGTTGTGGTTTAATGAAGCTGAAAATTCAAGGTCTGCAGGTGCACCAATATCATCACCAGTTAAGCCATAAGGTGAAGTAATCAGTTCACCCGCCGAATTAACGCCCTGACCATCATGGAAATAAAAAGCCTCATGTGCTATATCCCACTCTAGATCATCATCACTAGAAGTAACATCACTTCCACCGGGATGAGTCATCGTTAACTCAGTAGTTGGGGAAAAATAAAAGTTGGTGATTTCATGACTGCCAGAATTGGTAAAAGTATACTCCCAAATAATGAAATCATCGTATTGCGGGTAACTCCAAGTCATAGCCTTAAATGTCATATCAACATCATATTCGACTATCTTGGCACCGCCAGTAATGATTTCTTCAGCCAGCAAACTCGGATCAGCCATATTATAATTGGTTACCAGAGTTGCATCGGCTATCGGTGAAATATATGCCGGGTTCGGATCATAGGCCATACATAAGCGGAAGGGTGTGCCTACACCATCTACATTTGCCCAAGTCATCCATCCTGCCCACATTGTAACTCCAGTATGATCATATTGATCTGAAGTTAATTCATGGCCAGGATAATCATATTTAAATAAATCAGTACCACTTAATGTAGGCAGGCCAAGTCCAGCTCCATTCCATATACGAGTCCATAATTTAGCTCGTTTAGTATTTTGGAAATTCCAGCCTTGGCCATAAATATCTGGCGAAACTGCGATCATAAGAATGGCAATTCCTACTTTTAGAAGATTTTTTCTAGAAATCATTTGACGCTCCTTTTTTTTCGGATTGAATACTTTTAGAAATCAACGTTTAACGATAGATAAATCATCCGTCTTGGATTACTGATTGAATTACGGAAATTCCATACATCATCCTCTCCGGATTTACCTACTTTAGGTATCGTACCGTCTTCTTCCCAAGCTTTAAGATTATCACCGCTTGGAATAATTAGATCGTAATTATCCAAAAGATTGATTATTTCAACTGCGAGAGATGGTGCAAATGTACCAAGCTGAAAACTCTTTGAAACCTTCAAATCAGTTCTCTTATGTGGGAACCAACGCTTGTTATTAGGAGTCCTTAAGCCAGTAAAATCATCAGCGTAATATGTGTATTCAGCACCTGAATAATATTCATTAAATAAACCAAAGTTAACGGACCCCAATGATTTCGGCGTAGTATAATTCAGGGAAGTTTTCATCATAGAATTACTCAACCAAGTTGCTTTTATTTCATCAAAAGAGTGCGGAGCGCTGGCGCGAGAAGCATCTTCATAATACCAAGCATAACCAGCAAGGCCTCCAGAACTTAAAGAGTAATTATAGTTTAAAGTTAATGACCAATTATTTGCATATAACTTATCTACAGCTATTTCTATTCCACGAGTGTCTTTATATCCATTGTTCGTATAGAATATGTTATCATGTCCATCGCCAGCAATATTACGGGATCTGCTATAATTGTCCCTGAAGGCTGTTACGCCCCAACTATTAGCATTCATACCGCCGCCACCTCTATTATAAGTACTGGTATGATTCCACCTATTAAGTCTCGAACCATCCTTATAGTAAAAGGCACTTGATACACGCCAAACATCGGCAAAGTTCAAATCATAACCGATTTCATACTGAATTGTTCTCTCATAGGTTACCCCTGGCTGACCATACCAACCCTGCCACTGGTCCATGCGCACTGAACCAAATGGATCACTGTCATACCAACTTGTTGGAAAACCTAAGATTTTCGACCAGTTTGGCCTTTGATAAAAATGGCCATAATTGAAACGTAATTTCGATTTTTCCGTAATTGGAAATGAAAATCCAAGCCTTGGGGAAATAGCAGTTTTTAATTCAGACGCAACTGTCTGACCATTGTTACGAACTCCGTCAAAAGCCGATAAATAGTCCTGCGTTACACCCGGAAGAACTGCAAACCAATCCTTTTTATCCATGTACGACTGCCATATAGGTTCTGTGTTAGATGGTTGACCATTAACACCGCCACTCCATGTCTGGAACCCGACCGGATCAAAGATATTTTCCGAATAGTTATGATTGGCATTAAATCCATCGAATCGAACACCAATATTAACAATCATACCTGCAAATTCCATCTTATCCTGAAAATAGGCCGATATTTCGGTTGGTTTAGCATCATAAACATTATCCAAATGCCACACGTCACCAGCGGCGAATTCCATGTAATAATGCTGATAATCTAAAGTACTCAATACTAACTCAGCCCCACCTTTTATTTGATGCGTTTTTGAAAATTGACTAGTTAAATCAAATTTCGCAGTTGTAGAAGCACTTTCTGTATAATTATTTACCTGGATTTGGCGCGCTTCGACGCGAAAATTTCCAGCCAAATCAAACATACTGCCACCCCATGGCATCTGGTCGGTTGTTGTTTTGAATCTATCATAATCCTGTTCTTCCTTCATATTATCACTTAGGCTAGATACATGAACCGTGTAGAAAGTCGAAGGACTGACCGTATTTTGATATTTTAATGAGAACATTTGAATGTCCTTGGTTTGTGGACCTTTATGCCAGTATCCACCCCAAGGAGCTAAAGCTTTACCATCATAAGGATGGCGTACATCCGCATTAGGCTGCCATGCCGCTTCCTTTGAGCTTTCTCTATTATTCCAATTACTCTCAGTATAGGTATAAGAAGTGTAACCGCCATTCATTACATCAAGGGATAACTTCTGTTTATCCGATAGATAATAATTTAATTTTAATTGAATATTACGTTCTGGATTATACTCTCCACCTTGAGGAAAGATATTCACACCTTTCTTTGTCCGAAACGATATTAGATAATTTAATTTAGAAGAAGGCGAACCATAAACAGTAGCTTCAATTTCATTTTCAGCACGTTTATCATAATCACCCAATACAGGATCTGGGGTTACCTGTGAATTATAAGTATCTAATAATTGTTGTGCAGTAGGTACTGTTGTGCCATCCCATTGATCAGGGTACCATAAGCCCATGTACGTAGCAAAACCTGTTGCTTTTGTTTCACTTTGTAGTTCGGATTCCCAATGAGAAAGTGGATAATTAGTACGATACCACAGATCTTCACTATATATATGGTCACCCCAATGATATACACCTGCTGGACGATGTCGAACTCTTACATTACCATGAACTCCAGATCCAGCTGCTGCTTCTTTGGATACAATGTTAATAACACCTGACATTGCATTGCCATATTCTGCGTTATAACCACCAGTTAAGATTTCAACTTCTTCCATAGAAGTAGTATTTAAACGCGACCAGCTGTCTCCCAGTATGCCACTAACCATAGAAACACCATCTACTATGTAGGAAACCTCATTTGCTAGCCCACCTCTTATATACTGGGTCTCTCCCATGTCCGCGAATCCTGTCTGCTGAGAGAGTGCATCTTCTAAATCAATAATAGCAGTATTTTTTAAAAACTCAGAAGTTAAAACTGATTTACTACCTGTTACATCCGGTTCAATAATTGCACGCTTTGCTGTCACATTAACCTCGGATCCTTCAATAACAGAGGGGGATAATTGGAAACCCAAATTGGTAGTCTGATCAACAGAAACACGCACATTCGAGGAAGTATTTGTTTCGTAGCCAATATAGGCAACGGAAACTTCATAGGTTCCAGGATTAATATTAATGATAAAATAATAGCCAGTTTCATCTGTACTAGCACCAAAGATGGTGCCGGCAACCATTACGTTGGCACCAGCAAGTCCTTCCCCAGTTGACGCATCTGTTACAGTTCCTGATAGTTTTCCAGTAGTACCAGCAGTTAAACTACTAGAAACCAGGGAAAAAATAGTTGTTGCAGTTAAAAGTAAATGATAAGCATTATGACGTACCTTCATTTATTAACCTCCTTTTGAAATAATTGCATTTCTTTAGTTAAACTAAAGATTCGTAATCACTTGAACAAGATATTGTTGTTCCTAAAATTAATCTACTTTATTGAAGTTTATAAAAGCAAGATAATTATATGCACCGTTGTTTATTGATTCACAACTTTTAATATTTATAATTTTACATACTGTAAATTTCCTTACATTTCCGATGTGATATTTTTTCAGAAAAAGGGCATCAAAAACGACTGTACAATAATGGCTTTTCACTCGATAAACTTCAAATCCACACGATAGGATTTGACGCGTGACCACATGTATAAGAAACTAAAAGAAATTATTTATTAAACGAGCTTAATTTATAATTGAAATTGAAATGAAAATATCTTCTTTGTGCAGGGAAATAGAATTGAACATTTTCTTGAAGCATTGGATCAAATAGCAAATACCCGCTACTGTAATAAAACTTATCTGTCAAGTTAAACAAAGAAAGATCAATACTAAGGTCTTTGATAATGAATTGCAGCTTACAATTAAGAATAGTATTGGATGGCAAAGATACAGTATTAGCATCATCTAGATAGACGGATCCAAAGAATTTTTGCGTTAATACTAAATTGGAAAAGGCACTGGTTTTAATAGAAAACCTGTTTGTATAGGTTATTTTCGGAATATTTTTTAGCATATTTCCTTCATAATCACCGCTACCAAATGTGACTTCTGCAATATCAATAGTACTATTTAGTCTTATTCGGTTTGATTTATATATGCCCAGGAAACATTCAATGCCTTTATGCTGACTCTTTAAAATATTACCGTATTTAAAAGTAGCCATATCAAAATCAATTTCATTACTTATACTCATTATATATATAGCTAAACTTAGTTCTCCAGAATAAATAGAGTTGGAGGGAAAAATCTCCTGGTTTAAACCAATATCAAGATTAGTCGATGTCTGTGGCACCAAACCTGTGTTTGAATAATTAAATTCCTGACCAAAGAAATTGATTTCACGAGTATCATATAACTGATCTAAGGTGGGCGCTTTAAAAGCCTTAGACCAATTTGTAAAAAGGTGTCCATCAAGAACATCAGAATTAAGATATTGATAATGAACTCCTATTCGAGGTAATACTTGACTAATCTTCATGTTATTTTTTGTATCAAGATTTATAATACCATCATTTTTTATGATGTCAATACGGGTACCAATAGTTGTGCCAAATCTAGTATTATAATCATGTTTTCCCTCTAAATATAGACCTAACTTAGAACGCGAACCTTCTCCTTGGGATAAAATATCTCCCTGTTCTATACTATAGTATTTACTATCGAAGATTCCATGCTCAGTATCCAGCCCAGCAATCAATTTTGTAATTCCAATCTCATTTCTGTATTGAAATTGACCCCATAAAACAAAATTATCCTGGTCTTCATATTGAGTATCGCCAATTTCTGATGTTAATTGTAGGGTGCGGGTTTCTTTTTGGTTGAAAGATCTAAGTCCAAGCTGAATTGAGAAATTGTTATTCTGGTCGCCAGAAGATCGGATCTTCAGATTAGTGTCGAATTGATTTCTATTACGGTTGTCATTAGCGAACATCAAGTTACTCTGGCGATAGTTGTTTTTTACCATTTTTTGAGTAAGGGGGCCCGCTTGGTCTGAATCTAATTGGCTATAATTTACTCCAAGCTTAAGATTGGCTGTGGACAGAAATGAATAACTATATACTGCACCATAAGCTTGTTTCTTATACTCAGAATGATCTCTATATCCAGAAGACTCCTCAAGGTTGACACTCATTCCAAAACCTTTTTGCCCTTTTTGGTGGTTACTATTGATATCAACTCCTCTACGGCCATACCGGCCTAATTTGAGACCAATATCTAATTTTTGATCTAGAATATTTCTGCGAGTTATAACATTAACTACAGCACCAAGTGCTAAATCACCATAAATCGCTGATCCACCACCACGGGTAATTTCAATTCGTTTAATATCACTGACAGATACGAGATTCCAATTGATTAATCCAGTATTCAAATCATTAGCTGGAATACCATCAATATTTAATAATAAATATTCAGCTTCACCGCCACCATAGAAGCCTCTGACAATAGCCATAGGCATATAACCCGAAGCATCTTGATTTACAAATGTTATCCCTGGTAAATAGCTTATTGCATCAACTAGATTATTTAACGGCAATGTACTCAACTCTAGCGCTGTCATTACACCTGAGGGTATGGTAGATTTTTTCAGTAAACTTTCTGATCGATCGCCTACGACTATTATCTCCTCGAGTATAAATTGGGGCTCTTGTAATGCTTCTGATTCTGACTGAGCATTGGCAGAATAATGGAGCCAAACAAACAGAAAAAGAATTATAAGAATTTCTTTCACATTAGACACATGCCTTTTCGTTATCATTTTTTACTTACTGATAATTTCTTTACCAAGCTGGTTGGTATTATTGACCTAAATATTCTGCATTACCTTCAGGATCTGTTAAAATTAACCAAACATCAGAATCTGATTGGCCTCCTATAACGATTTCCCTCCATCCTGCAATGACATAGCCGCCATCAGTTGTCTGTTGTACGGAACGACCCCAATCTAAACCAACGCCTCCATAAGTATGGTTCCATATTTCATTACCAAGTGTATCAGTTTTTATTAGCCAAACATCACCATGATCAGGAAGTACCAATGAAAAATTAATACCAGTAATAATATAGCCTCCATCTGTCGTTTGTTGAACACATGAACCTCCCTCCAGAGATTCACCACCAAAGGTTCTGGTCCATAACGTATCTCCAGCTGAATCTGTCTTTATAAGCCAGATATCACTATAACCATTACCATAAGATTGTGTTTGCCCAGTAATAATGTATCCTCCATCTGTCGTTTGTTGAACATAATTACCAAAATCATTGTCAAGCCCACCAAAGGTTCTGGTCCATAACGTATCTCCAGCTGAATCTGTCTTAATTAGTATAACATCTGAATAACCATCACAATCTTTACATCCAGTAATAATAAATCCATTGTCTGAAGTTTGTTCGACCGATCTTCCTTCATCAAAATTTTTACCATCATAGGTTTTAGACCATACTATATTTCCATTCGAATCAGTTTTTATTAATGAAATATCCTCAGATAAGGTACCAGAAATAATATATCCTCCATCTACTGTGATTTGGACGGCATTACCAGAAACTTCTTCATTAATCCAATCCTCCGACCCTTGAGAATGAGTTTTAACTAAATATGACCCTACTATTATAAAACCACCATTTTCAGTCTCTCTTACCGATGAACCAAAATCTTCTCCTACTCCCCCATAGGTCTGGTCCCATTGTACATTTCCTTGTGAATCAGTTTTTATTAACCAAATATCTGAACCACTAATTGCATAACTTTTTGTAAGACCTGTTATTATAAATCCGCCGTCTTCGGTTTGATGTCCAAAATACCCGACATCAATTTGGTTACCACCGAAGGTAACACCAACTTCAGCCATGTCATTTATCTCAACAACATTATCCTCATTACAAGCAATCCAGATCAATAATGAGAATATAAGTAATGCTATTAATTTTCTTTTCATTTCATGAATATTCCGTTCTATCCTTTACTATATATAAATAATTGTCTATCCTAAACCTGTATGACTTTAATAATCAAATAAATAAACTATTATTGATATTGTAAATATACTAATAACAGTGCTGATAACTACATTTGTCGAGGTAATCGAACGTAAGGCACTGTAACGATAGTTTAAATAATAGGTTAAAACTTAGAGCTTCAAGTCCTTTTTCTTGTCTTTTTGAAATAAGGGCTGTTTTTTTAAAAATAACCAATAAAAATAAACACAGGGATTATTATTTTTAAGACACTTTCCATATTTATAAGTCAATAATATTACACTGGTTAAAATCCTGTATTCTTTTCAATACTTAGTTGAAGAAAACCAGGTTTGACCTGTATTTCATCTCCGGCAGTGGATAACACCTTACTTCAACCCACGAATTGCCCTTATATAATTTATTATCTTGTAAGTGATTAAATGGCCATACACCTTTATCCCAATCGCCTCCACCCCAAGTATTTGGAAAGGTGATAATTCCTACATCCTTGATAACTATTCGATAAGTACTTTCGGGATTATAAGATAGAATTGCTGTTGCATCATTATATATAAATTCATGATGTCCTCTAATCGATCCTAACTTTTCTCTCCATATAAGTTCTCCGTTTTCATATAATCGAAAAACAACCGGGTAAGGGTTTCCATAGGTGTTCAAGTTGAAATCAACTTCAAAAAAGTTTAATGCTACAATTTCTACCGCATACATAGTAGGAGCATTATTAATTTTTACTAGGTAGGAATTACTTATTGCAACTTCATTATTTTTCGATTCACATGAAAAAAGAAATAGGAAAGATGCAATTGTTAAAAATTTACACATTGAACTGCCTTCTAAAATAAATATTGCACCCTATTATTATTAACCAATAAAAAAAACTAACTAAAAATGATTATCTTGGTTTAATTATGCTTAATTCTTGGTTACGCTACTTGAGCTGGGAATAATCGGTGGGTGTCATAAATTGAGATTTAATATTAGCAACAAGTGGCCCATTTATTCGTGATTCTTCATACACTTTTTTCCATTCTGGATCCTCAATAAATGCTTTCCAGCTTTTCTTGGCAGCGGCATGATCTTCATGTGCAATAATATAAAATAGTGTGTTTTCTTTTTCTATACCTTCATCTAATGTCCAGTATCCAACAAGAGTCATTCCATGTTTTACAAAAAAACGGTTCGTGTGTTTGCGAAAACGATTGTGCAAATCATCTAATTTACCAGGAGGTGTGGTATAGGTTCGCATTTCATAGATAAAATTATTATATGTATTGGCTTTTCCATCCCTAGCATCTCTTTCTTTTTCTATATTTTTATTTACACAAGAAAATATTACTAATAGTGGCAAAATAATGGCGATTCTATTCATATTTAAACTGTTTTTTGTTAATCACAAAACCAATATTACAACCCGCCAGTCCTAAATGCATACAAACAAAAAAACCCGCTACTTGGCTGGGCTTGATACTTTACTAATTAAAGAATCTATTTAGTCATCACTCATGCACCACGAAATACCGGCAAGTAAATGTCCTAAAAATAATTTTTCGCTATAAGATTCTTTTGTATGTCCAAGAGCAGTATAAAAGGCACGACCTCCTTCGTAAGAGTGATACCATGATATAGGATGATTTTCTCCATTCGTTCCTCCTTCGTAAGAAGACTCATCTAAATTAATAAGAATATTTATTTGGGGATTTAAATACCTGAAATTGTACCATTCATCTTTCCTTGACCAGAGATCTGGTAAATTTTTTGTAGTTGGATGGGATTTGTTTGTTACAATCAGGTCCGCATTTTGAATCCGCGGATGGCCATTAAAAAATGCTCCAGCTAGTTGTCCATACCAGGGCCATTCATATTCAGTGTCTGTTGCAGAATGAATTCCCACCCATCCACCACCGGTTTGTATGTAACGCTTAAAATGTTCCTGCTGTTCATTATCTAATATGTCTCCTGAGGTATTGAGAAAAATTACAACATGATAATTTTCCAACTTTCTTATATTGATAACCGAGGCATCCTCTGAGTGAAATACTTTGAAACCATGTTGCTCTCCCAATGTTCTAATTGCAGCTATCCCCGACTCAATAGAATCATGCCGAAATCCTAAAGTCTTTGTAAATATTAAAACATTTTTTACTTCTTTACCTATCGACTGGCAACTCACCGATACCAAGATAATTACTAAGCACAATATATAAGATATACTCTTATTCAACTTTTTTTTGCTTAATTACTTTATGGAGAAGCTACCACCCCCACAAATAAAAAACCCCACTACTGAGTGGAGTTTAATGTAGTAACATTGTAATTATTGTCAGCAGTACCATCTCCTTCGTCTGCAAATATTCACCAGCCTGTATCTACTATAAGGAGATACCAGCACTAACTGGTTGCACAGGATAGGATTCAAATGAATATAACCTATACCGTGTTACATCCATCATGGAACTGACTATACACCGATAATTACCAGACTATAAACTGTTTAAAACAAATGGACGAAAATAAGAATAGATTCTTAATGTAGTTTCATACCCGATCAATTTAAACTAATAGGAAATGTAATTATGCAGTATAAACTATTTTTACTCTCTCTTCTTTTTTTCTGGGGAAGCATAACCGTTTCAACGGCCGTGGCTCAGGTTATTGAGATGCCCGCAGATATTCTACGGGATAAAATCAGGGGTGGGCTATTGGGCCAAATGCTTGGGAATCTGAATGGTATTCCTCATGAGATGGATTATATAGAAGAACCAGGTAACGTTACAGAATATATACCAGCTCTTCCTGAGGGTGCCAGAACCGATGACGATACGGATTTTGAATGGGTTTACATCTATGTCATGCAACAAGAAAACGAGATTTTTCTGTCCCCACAACGACTGACTCAGTTATGGAAGGAACGAATTAATCGTGGTATCTGGTGTTCAAACAGGTATGCAAGACACCTCATGAATCTTGGATTTCAGCCTCCTCAAACCAGTATGTTTGCATTAAATCCCTGGGCAGATTTCAACATTTCCGGACAGTTCATCTGCGAGACATTTGGGCTATTGGCTCCAGCTATGCCACAGACTGCGAGTCGAATTGGATTGAACTATACGCGAATTACCATCGATATGGAGCCTGCCCAGACAACTCAATTATTTTGCACCATGATTGCAACTGCCTTTATTACAAATGACATAGAAAATATTCTTGCAGCAGGTACTGCAGCCCTCGACTCAAACAGTATTATCAGACAAATTATTAATGATGTTCAAAATTGGCACAAGCAATACCCAAACAAATGGCGCACAACTCGTCGCCTTGTCAAAGAAAAGTACACTAAATATAATGGAGGGATGCGTGACAAAAATGGTTATGAATTGAATACTGCATCAACTATAGCGGCTTTGCTTTATGGAAAAGGGGATTTTAGTAAAACCCTAATGACTGCATTTAACTTCGGATGGGATGCTGATAATACTGCTGCAACGGCTGGAACTATTATAGGTGTGATAAAAGGCCATAAATGGATGATGTCACAGGGCTGGAAGATTGTTGATCGCTATAAGAATACTAAAAGAGAAAATATGCCGAACGATGAAACCATTACAAGTTTTGCTGATCGTATTATTGATCTTTCAGAAATGGTTATCATTAGTAATGGTGGAGAAAGAATCGTAATTGATGGACATCCTGTCTATAAAATCTTTCAACAAAAGCCCCTTAATGTCCAGAAATTACCAAATCTTAAAAATCAGATGACAAACTTGGAAAAGGAATTTGGAAATGAAGTGAAACTGCATATAAAAAACAGCAAAATAAAGCAGGAATTAGCGCGTTCTGCGTATATGGCAATTTGTCTAAATATGGCATCTTCTCTACAAGAGAATTATCCAGAAAGGTGGAATGTAGCATTAGTAGCGCTTAGTGAATATTGGAGAGTGGTGCAAAATATTTTCTTTGATGATGAAATTCCTGGAATTCTGCCACTTCGGGAAAAAGCTTTAGCCGCTGGACTGAGAAAACCTGAAGCAAAAAGGGATGTTTGGTAAATTTTAATAGAGAAGATTAAAATAGCTAATGGATGCTCTATCATAATAATACAAGTGAAAATGATTATGGCCACCCGTCTAAAGGTATCGAGTAAGGAAATACCTTAAATAATTAAAATAATAAACAAAGAAAATTAATTAAACATGGTTATACAGATGAGGGAATTATGAAAAAATATAATGTCTTATTTATTTTTATATTATTTCTATCCGGTTGTTTCGATCAAAAACAAAAGATAAGAATTATTATGGATACGGATGCGAACAATGAATTAGATGACCAACATGCAATAGCATATTTACTCTTGAATGATGATTATTTTGATATTGAGGGTCTTACTGTGAACACAACATCAGATGGTACTGAAAATACAAGTATTGATCTACATTACGATGAAGCTAAGAGAATAGTAAAATTGATGGATAGACAAGAAAATACAAGGATTTATAAAGGCGCTACACAAACCTTTGCGGAAATCAAGGACAATGTATCACAATCAGAATTCGATGGTCATGAAGCTGTAAATTTTATTATTGAACGTGCGAAGAAAATATCTGATAGAAAACTGGTTTTATTACCGATAGGTAAATTAACCAATATAGCGCTAGCGTTATTTAAAGAACCGTCAATCATAACAAACATAAGGATAGTTTGGCTTGGTTCTAATTATCCTCTTCCAGGCGAATACAATCAAGTAAATGATCTCTCGGCATTGAAATATATACTGAGTACAAATGCTCATTTTGAGATTGCAATCGTTAGATATGGCAAACCTTCAGGCACAGATGCTGTTAAAGTAAATATTTCAGAGATCGAAGAAATTATGCCTGGTAAAGGACCTATTATAGCTGATCCTATCAATGGACGCCATGGTGGAACTTTTAATAATTTTGGAGATTATTCAGTTAATCTTTTTAGGAATTATAAAGAAAATGGCAATCCACCATCACGACCTTTGTTTGATATGGCCGCAGTTGCTATCTTAAAAAACTCATCATGGGCAGATTCAGTAAATATCCCGAAGCCAGAGCTCGTTGATGGTAATTGGATTGATAGACCTGAGAACTCAAGCTATGTAACCATTTGGGAAAATTTTAACTCTGATGAAATAATCAATGACTTTTTTTCATTATTTGATAGTAACAATTAATTATTATATCTTTCTATTTTGCTTCTTTTGCACAGTCAGAATCAAACCAACAATTAGAATTTGTAGTTCACTGAAATAAAATGTGGTTCACGAAATTAACTGAGTTAAAACCACTGTGCGTAAGTTACAAATTTTATTCGATGACGAAGAAATCCTAGGCTTTAGCAGAACCAATAAAATCAATGGAAAAATGGGAAATAAACAATGAAACTTTCGATATCGTTTACCAGACAAAAATATAATGTGCTGGTATCATTAAGTGGTAAGAGAATATTCTGGATTTCCATGTAGTATTTGCGCTACATCATGGTTGTTTAGATACAGAATAGTTACGAATCTCATCCTTAAATGAATTGGTGGTTACCATCCTAGTATTATACAATTCCATATAGTTTACATGTTCTTGGTCGTTGGGGTAAACATCATCAGGTCCGTAAGGGTAAGAGCTCATGCCATGAAATGGTAATGGTTCGGCGGTTTGTCCATGGGCTGTATTCAAGTCTCCATCTTTCAGCCAGCCATCATTATAAAATAAAAAATCACGACTCCAGTTATTCGGTAATTCAGGTAATTCAGCAGTAGCGAATTCCAGTGAAATCTCATCACCAGCATTCATGATTACAAATTTGCTATCTGATTCGAGCAATAGTGGTAATACATCGCCAAATTTTGTGTAAACACCGGTTAGGTCACGCCATTTCTGACCGGTAGTAATATCATAATAATCCGGTAGATGCGGACTACTAAAGTCTTTCTGTGAAAGAGCGGAAAATCCGCGATAATGAAGATCAGCTAAAACCGGCTGTAATCTAATAACTCCCAGATTACCACCGGTTACATCTGTAGAAATAAATATGTGATCCCAATAAATTTGCATATTGGTACGTATACGTATTTTATAATCAGGTACAATAAATTTATCAGTCAGATCAAAAACCATAGTTTTATTTTTACCTTTTGGAAAACCTAGGTTATCAATAACCGTTTCCCAAAATCCAGCAGCATTTATAACTTGTAACTTTGGGAAGATAATATTGTTGATGTTGGATTGGGATATATTCACATTAATACTCGCATCTGTTGGGAACAACCAGCCTTGCATAAATAAATAAATCGAATCTGCGTGGGTAAGGTCTCCGAAATCCAATATCAGATCGTGCAATTCCGTAATGCCCTGAAATGAAGTCGTTGTTAAATACTTCGTATATTCTTGATCCTGAACTAAGATAGCATTGTGCAAATCGTTTCTCGCTTGGTCAACCGCAGATAACGGTAAGTATTTTTTTGCTACACTGTAAATACGAAATGGAGGATAAGGTGGTGTTATAAATGTTTCATTTATATATACATCTACACTATCAGGGTGATCTAAAACAACTAATTTGACATTATCTAAATAGGAACTTTCCCATAATTCAGTAGTGAATTGCAATACAAACTTGCCACCTTTTGGACGAACTTTTTCTCCAGGAACACTGAGGTATTCATTAGTTGAATTGGGAAATGCATATATTGGTTCTCCCGCCATTATGCCCAGTGGCATACCTAGGGCACTAGGCCACAATACATCGTTCACAAAAACAAATTCCAGACCATTCCAAGCATATAAGTATGGACAGGATCCTTTTAAAATTTGTGTCTCAACTATTGTTTGGTTTTTCTGGGGCGCGAAGCGGTTTTGAGGCACCCCATTACTCCATAAAACCCTTACAACATCAGCACGTTTTCTTTCTCCAAGACCAAAGTGACTGACCGGTTTGTCCACTAGGCGCATTTGGTATAAACCACCGGATTTCACTTCCACTTTTGAGCCAATTCCATAATAATTATTTTTACTGCTGCCCATTCGCAACCCTACAAGCCTAATTTTCAAATAATTGTTTAGATTCCCACCTTCATTACGCAGTACCTGCACATGACCATGCTCATTAATTAGAATAATGTCAAGGTCTCCATCATTATCAAGATCAGCAGTATTAACCTGTTCAATAAACTCCAGCCCATTGGGTAATGAAGCAGATGCATCAGTATATTTACCAGAACCATCATTCCGCAACAAAATTAAGCCAGCTTGATGTTTATCGGCAGCAGGTGTGTTACTTGCCACTAATAAATCAAGATATCCATCATTATCAAGATCAGCAAAATTTGCTCGAATAGCAGGAAAATTACTTAGCCCTACAACTGCTGCAAATGACTGTTCATCTTTTATAAAAGTGCCATCTCCCCTGTTTTCAAATAACGCGTGATGTTTTCCCAATAAATCAGCAATAAAAATATCTAAATAACCATCATTGTTGTAATCTCCCGTAATTAAACTGATGGTCTGTCCTGCAAAATCCAAACCTACTTTGTCTGAAATATCAGCAAAAAACCCCTGACGACGATTGTCGTAAAACTTGCTTGTACCTTCCAAGTTCAACACGACCATATCCACATCGCCATCATCATCAAAATCACCAAATGCCATATCGCTACTAAACACCAATTCACTAACTATACCGGATTTTTCGGAGACTTCCGTAAACGTTCCATCACCATTATTCCTATACAATTGGTTGGCTGACTCTGAAGCAACGAACAAATCCAGGTCACCTTCCAAATCATAATCAAAAAAACCCGCTTGGACACCATCACTTTTGATATTAATCCCTATAGATTGGGACATATCCATAAATTTCCCCTTACCATCATTTTTATATAATCTTGATCTGTGGTTATTTAAGACCAAAATATCCAGAAAGCCATCATTGTCATAATCAGCAGTTAGCGCGTTGATATCCCGACCTTTGTGATTAATACCAATATTGAGAGAAATATCTTTAAACACGCCATTATTATTTACGAAAACTGATTGGCTGCTAAATTCTCCAGCTGGTGACCATCGAGAAATAAATAGATCTTCATCACCATCACTATCGTAATCACCAGGTACAACAATATTAGCCTGGCTAATCCCACTCAGTCCAATGTTATCAGATACATCAATAAATTGTACCGCAGTCAACATGGTTTCCTGCTTATCTATTGCTGGGGCTTTTAGGTTTATAAAACGATATAGTGGTGAGCCAGATATTGGCCCTGAATTGCCTC
>CEWR01015859.1_pt1 | contig 18880 bp, 19 predicted proteins | sample 356321 | NCBI WGS metagenome assembly CEWR01 (sample SAMEA2621551, study PRJEB7988) | marine metagenome | biome: marine biome (ENVO:00000447); feature: mesopelagic zone (ENVO:00000213); material: "saline water (ENVO:00002010), including plankton (ENVO:xxxxxxxx)" | depth 790 m
AATAGTGAAGCAACAATATTCTATCTTGAAACTGTAATAATTAAGATTAAGTTGAAAGTGTATAGGAGGTATTTAGTTTAACATAAAAAAAGCGATCTGAGAAAACTCTCAAACCGCTTTATTAAATTTATTTATAAGTTAATCTATTATCTAATTATTTCCGTAAAAATGTTGTCCAACACCAGCAGAATCAAATTTATACGCGATATCGTTGTCAGATTTATCTAATTTATTATTGATGGTTAATCCCCATAAAACGAGTTCCATGCAAAAGGCTTGATCTTCTTTATTTAGTTTAGATGCGAACTCTTCAATTATTGAAAATAAAGGTTTTACAGTTTTTAAACTTGTATAAAATTCATTATCTGTATCCGTATAGTTTAATTCAATAAAGTTGTTATCAAACCAATTAATTAAATCTGTGTAAGGAGTTTTTATGCCTTCTTTTTCTAATTTAGGTATTCTAGGAAATATCTTTTCAAACTGTGTCATCACGGCATTGTCAATCAGTATTTTGGCAACTTCATCAGCACCTTCTTGTTCCCCTTCATATACCAGCTCAATTTTTCCGGTTATAGATGGAATGATAGACATAAAATCTACTAAACGAATTGTTGTCTTTTCAGAATCTGTTTCAATCAATCTTAATTTTGCAGCAGCTATTAAATTTTCCATAGCACTAATCGTTAAACGAGCACTCACACCACTTTTGGCATCTACATACTCACTATTACGTGCTTCAAAAGCTACTTCTTCTAAAAGGTCTTTCGCTAAATTAGGAACTTGAATTGTTGCTTTGTCTTCTGTTGAAATCTTAGCTTCTTGTTCTGTAATTTCTCGAGCTAATGCAATTGATTTAGGATAATGCGTAAATATTTGTGATCCAATTCTATCTTTTAATGGCGTAACAATACTTCCTCTATTGGTATAATCTTCTGGGTTTGCAGTAAATACAAATTGAATATCAAGAGGCATTCTTAATTGAAATCCACGGATCTGAATATCTCCTTCTTGCAAAATGTTAAATAGAGATACTTGAATACGAGCCTGCAAATCGGGTAATTCATTCAACACAAATATAGAACGATTTGCCCTAGGAATCATTCCATAATGCAGTACACGCTCATCCGAATAAGGTAATTTTAGAGTAGCAGCTTTAATAGGATCTATATCTCCAATTAAATCAGAAACATTAACATCTGGAGTGGCTAACTTCTCAAAGAAACGGCTTGATCTATGTACCCAAGCAATTGGTGTTGCTTCACCATGTTCAGCAACTAAATCTCTTGCGTATTTGGATATAGGATGAAATGGACTGTCATTAATCTCAGAACCTTTAACAATGGGCATGTATTCATCCAATAAATCAACCATGCTTCTTGCAATTTTGGTTTTTGCTTGACCTCTTAAACCTAATAGGTTAATATGGTGGCCAGCCAAAATTGCCTTCTTCAATTGTGGTACAACTGTATCTTCATATCCCCAAAGGCCTTCAAATACTGGTTTTTTTGCTTTTATACGTGTAATTAAATTATGTTGAATTTCCTCATTAATGGATTTATCTGTATATCCTGAAGACTTCAATTCTTTAAAAGTGCTATCGTTTTTCATATCTTCTTAAATTCTTTTAATTCTATTTTTCTCATAATCCTCAAAAATCATTTCTCCCAAACCTGAAAGGCCCGTTAAAAATGCTTTTCCTTTATTTTGTGCCGTAAAAAGTTCTACAAATTCGCGTAAATATGGATCTTGGGCAATCATAAAGGTGGTGATCGGAATTTTTAACTTTCTAGCTTGTGCCGCTTTGTTCAAACATTTAGAAACAATCATTTCATCTAAACCATTACTATTTTTATAAAATTCACCTGATGGTAACTGAATACAGCTTGGTTTACCATCGGTAATCATAAAAATCTGTTTGTTAGTGTTTCGTTTTCTTCGTAAAATATCCATAGCCAATTCTAGTCCGGCAACAGTATTTGTATGGTAAGGACCAACCTTTAAATAGGGAAGGTCTTTTATTTTAATTGGCCAAGCCTCATTACCAAAAACAATAATATCTATGGAATCTTTAGGGTACTTTCTGTTAATTAATTCAACCAAAGCCATAGCTACTTTTTTAGCAGGTGTAATACGATCTTCACCATACAAAATCATAGAGTGGCTAATGTCTATCATCAACACCGTACTCATTTGTGCTTTATGTTTAGTTTCCTCAACAATTAAGTCGTTTTCTGTTAAACGTAAATCTGTAATTCCGTTATTTATTTGGGCGTTTTTTAAGCTTTCAGTCATATTGACTGTAGCTAAGTCATCCCCAAATTGAAAAGATCTGTTTTCGCCATCACGCTCATCACCAACACCTATTTTTGTTGTCCGATGATTTCCAACACCACTTTTCTTTAACTTACCAAATATTTGATCTAAAGCATATTTTCGCAGTGCAGACTCTAGTTTGGCGGTTAATATATTTTTGCCTTTTCCTTTTCCTGATTTACCATCCTCTGGATCAATTTCATCTTTAATATATCCTCGCTTTTTAAGGTCTTCTTCAAAATCTTCGAGAGAGTAGGACTCATTGAATAGGCTATATTCTTTATCCAATGTATCTAACCACTTAAAAGATTCATCAATATCTCCGGATGTGTGGGTTAACAACTCTTTAAAAATATCAAAAATCCGATCAAAAGGAGAGATTTCTTTAGGTACATGTTTACTTATTGTAAACCCTTTTCCAAAATTAAAATCTATTCCTGTCATGTTCTTAGTATTTTAGACTCGTTTTGAAATTTTATTATTAGAAATACTTCTTTGTCTGAAGCATTTAAAACGAGTAATTTCTTCATTTCTTTTGTAAAGATGTTATTTACTAACACTACTATGAACTCTTTTTCTCCAAAGTTTAAAAGAACTTAACTTTAGCTCTCTTCTCATCAGCTTAATCACGCTTGCTTCTTAAAATCCAAAGTAAAATTGAATGAAATTAAAAGGAGTTTTATCTTCCCAAGTCATTTCAATTATTCTATCAGTTAAAATCTTCATAATTTGAACTTTTTATATAAACTCCATTTTAATAACGTTTATATTTATTCTAAGTTTATTGTTTTATTTTAGAAAATCCACCATCTACATGTATTATTTGTCCTGTTATCCATGATGATTTTGGCGTTAACAAGAAGGCGGCTGCTTCAGCAACTTCTTTTGCTTCTCCAACTTTTTTTAATGGATTATTTTGTGCCTGCAAGTCAATTTTTGCTTGTGAGTTTAAAAACCTTCCTGCCAAGTTAGTATTTGTTAGGGATGGTGCTAGCGCATTTACTCTAATAGTTGGAGATAATTCTGCAGCTAAAGATCTTGTTAATCCTTCAATGGCACCTTTAGACATAGCTACTTGAGAATGAAAGTTAAAACCATTTTGTACTGCTACTGTAGAAAAAAGTAGTATTGATGCATCTTCACTTTTTTTGATTTTTGGCAAAAGGTGTTTAATTATATTTGTAGCTCCTAAAACTTGAAACTTAAAATCATCAATAAAATCTTGATCTTTAAAACGGTGGAATGGTTTTAGATTAATGCTTCCTGGGCAATAAGCTAAACCATGAATTTCTTCAGGCAAACTATCTAAGTCTAAACTATCTGATGTTACATCTAGTTTAATGTATTTTACATTTTTTCTATCTTGAACTGCATTCGTATTATAAGTTGCAATTATATTATTTCCTTGCTCCTCTAATAAACTTACTAGCTCTTTGCCTATCCCTGAGGAACCGCCAATAATTATATAGTTTCTCATTGATATTAATTTATTAATTATGTTTGTTTAGCTTTTATAATGTAAACTTAAACAAAAGATTTTAGCTAGAACTAATATTTTTAAATTATAAAAATGGTCACTAGAATCTTACCGTTAATTTATAGCTTTAATTAGGAAATAAAGTGGGTTTTGCTCTTTGATTATTGATACTGTTCAGAAAAATCACAAGTCTATATTGATTCAAATAGCTTTAAAGTAGGCTCTCTAATATTGAATTTTTAATCACAATCAAATAAACTGTTGTACTTATTCTGATTACATTTTTCTTAACTATTTAAATAAAGTATATTTTCAAAAAAGTCAATAGGAAGGATTAATGAATTATTGATCCTTAGTGTTGCTAGAAATTCTATTTCTTAGAATTAATTAATTTATTAATCATTCCTTCAAAAATAAAGCCGTGGAATGGAAATACCGAATACCAATATAATCTACCAAGCAAACCTAAAGGTCTAAAAGTGGCTGTTAATTGTAATTTATTTTCTACAATTTTAAATTCCAACCAAGCTTCACCAGGTAATTTCATCTCAGCAAATAAAATAAGTCTTCCTTCATCTTTATTTGCATACAATACTCTCCAAAAATCTAAAACATCTCCATAGTTCAAACTGGTTTTTGAAGTTCGGCCTCTTCTTGAGCCAACTCCACCTGCTAGTTTATCTATAAAGCCTCTAAATTTCCATAACCAATTGGCATAGTACCATCCATTCTTTCCTCCAATAGACCAAATTTTATTAAGACATGTAGCTCTATCAATAATTTTTTTCTCCCTATTATCTACAAAACATCCAAAAGAAGGTACATTACTAAATTCTGAGATGTTTGACTTAAAGTCACTACTAATAAAAGCATCTTTCCAACTAGAAACAACTTCGTTTCTTTCAATTTTGCTGAATGCACGTTCTATCGCTTCTCTGTATGTAATAGGTTCTATATTCAGAATTTTATTTATATCGTTATTCCTGCAAATAACTTCTATTTTCATACTATTTACCAAAGCAATAGCAAGCTTGTATGATGTTGAAGTTACAAAGTATAACCAATAGGAAGAAAGCTTTGGTGTCATTACTGGAACAGTATATATATAGCGCTTAAAGTTTCTTATTCTCCCAAATTCTAAAAGCATATCCTTGTATGTTAAAATATCTGGACCGCCAATATCAAAATCTCTATTGTAAGTATTAGTGTTAAGAATTGTTTTTGATAGAATTTTTATAACATCAGAAATACCTATAGGTTGGCACCTTGTTTTTAGCCATTTAGGCGTAACCATTACTGGAAGTTTCTCAACTAAGTCTCTCATTATTTCGAAAGAAGCACTTCCTGAGCCAATAATAATTCCGGCTCTTAATGTTGTTAAACTATAATTACCTTTACCCAGTTCTGATTCAACATTTTTTCTTGAAGAAAGATGTTGAGAAAGTTCAGTTTCATTAACAATACCACTTAAATAGACAACATGTTGTACGTTTATTTTGTTAAGTTGGTTTTTGAAATTTCTAGCAGACTTCTCTTCTAAAATATGATAATCTGAAGATGCTGACATGGAATGAACCAAATAAAAAGCAGCATCAATATCTTTAGGTATATTCTTAAGTGAAGTTTCATCGAGTAAATCAATCTGAATAATTGTTATTCTTGATTTAAGGGATTTAGGAGGATTAAACCTTTTCAGATCTCTTATACAGCATACTACATCATGCCCATTATCAACTAAAATAGGAAGTAACCGTTTTCCAATATATCCAGATGCACCGGTAAGTAATATTTTCATATGTTTAATTGTTACTCACAAACTTAATGATATTGTTTAACTTCTAATATTATTAAACAAATTTGCTTTAGCTATTGATTAAAACTAACTACCATATAATTATTATTGTAATGTATATAATTATATTGACACCTATAAATTTATAGAAATAGTAACTATAAATTAAAAAAGTAAGTAAGTAGTAATCGTTTATTATAATAGAATAGCGGTTTAGGAATTAACCTAAACCGCTATAGTTTTTTTAGCTACTTAGCTTAATTATCTATTTCTTTTCTCTACTGTAATAAGCAACTATACTTGCTTTTGCTAACGTGTTGTTCCATAAATAATAACCTACCACAGCTGCATTTGTAGTTTCTTTAAGACCAAGCTTATCTGTTTTTAAAGCATAAACTGTAACAATGTACTGATGTATTCCATGTCCTTCTGGAGGACATGGTCCACCATATCCGTTTGCTCCATAATCTGTTAGACTTTGAATAACTCCTTCAGGAGTTAATTTTAAATCAATGTTTCCTGCACCAGATACTAACTCACTTATAGTATTAGGAATGTCAAATACTACCCAGTGCCACCATCCGCTTCCTGTTGGTGCATCCGGATCATACATTGTAACTGCAAAACTTTTTGTTCCTTCTGGAGCATTTTTCCAGGATAATTGAGGGGATTGATTGTCTCCAGTACAACCAAATCCATTAAATTCTTCTATACTAGTTGCTTCACCACCAAGATCATTACTGGATAATGTAAATGTATTTTGTGCAAATACAGTACTAGATATTGTTAATAATAGGCCTAAAATAAAATTTGTCTTTTTCATAATATTTTTTTTAATTATAGATGCAAATTTATTGATAGTTGCAATACTAGTTGTGTTTTATTCCGTTCAAAAAGTAGTGCTAAAAGGTCAATGTGATTGGTACTGTTTTGGAGTAATTCCAAACTTATTTTTAAAGGCTTGAATAAAGTTGGATAGGTTTTCATATCCTATTTCCTCAAAAATGTCTGAAGGTCTTTTAGATTTGTTTTTTAATAGAAAAGCGGAATGTTCGAGTCTTTTATCTTGAAACCATTTGCTTGGTGAATTGTTAAAGTGTTTTTCAAATTCTCTTTTGAAGGAGGAAACACTCCTGTTGGATAAAAATGAAAGTTCTTTTATTGTAAGCTTATTTAGCTTGTTACTCTCAATTAATTGAATAAATTTTTGGTTTTTATTGTCTCTATCACTAATTAAGGAGTAAAGAAAATCTACTCCTTTAAATTCAATAAGATATAGCATTATTTCATCAAACTTAACCTCTAAAATGTTTTTTTGACTAGTTTTCGAAAGCTTTATTATGTCTAAAAGACTATTTGCAAATCTTGTTATAAATACATCATAATCAAATGAATAGGTAGAGTATAGCGCGCCAGATGTTGGTTGTGATAATTTAAATTTCCTTATAAAATTTAATACAGCATCATCAGAAAAAAAGAATAGAATACTTCTATAACTTTTTCGGTTATTAGAAAGTTTTTCGGTCATTAAGCAATGCCCAGACTTCATCAATAGAAATTGGGAGTTATTAATGGAATAGGAAGAATTGTCAAAAAAGACTTCTTTTGTTCCTTCTTGTAAAAAACTAAAAGTGTTTTTATTGAGTATTATTTCTTGTTTTGATATTTCTTGATTACTCTCGTAATCATAAATTTGAATAGACATAGATGAATTCAAGCTTAATTCATCTGGCAATGTGATTGTCTTCATTCTGTTTTAATTGTCTATATACTTAAAGTAAGGTTTATCTGTATCCCAAATATAGTATGTTATTTGAAGCCATATATGCTAATAGTTATAGGGGATTTTTATTTCTTGTTTTTTAAGTGATTTATAATAAAATAGCGATTTGGAAATTAATACCAAACCGCTATTTTATTTAGCTTAGAATTCTTATCTATTGGAATAATTAACTTTTACCAGCCTTTTTTAGTTTTTTTTCAGCTTTTTTTTCTTTTGCAGTTTTACCAGCTTCTTTTTTAACACTTTTCTTAGCATCTTGTCCTTTTCCCATAATATTATCTATTTATCAATGTACGTATTCACATCATCTGTTTTCAAATATAATAAAAATAATGGCGCTATTTTAGTCATCTAAAACTAAGATTTATTGAAAGTGCTGTTAATATTAAAGTTAGAAGCTGTAAGAATCTAAAAAATTATAGTGTCAAATCAAATTTTTGTCCCGTTAGTTTTTCTGAAACTTCCCACAATCTCTTCGCAATAGGTTTGTCTTTAGCATGTGGTTCAGGATTTACCTTTCCTGGATTGCCTATCATATCTCTAAATCCTGTAGGTCCCATATAATCAGCACCCTTTACATCTTTACCTAAAACTGCATAAAGCATTGGTAGTGCCGCTTTTTTTTGAGAGTGAGTAAAAAATGGCACTAGTGGACTAGTTAATAACTGTATAAGCTTAGGTAAATTATAAAATAAGTTGGTTTTAGATACTCCTGGGTGTGATGATAAAGCAATTACGTTACTGCCTGCCTCAGTCAATCTTCGTTGTAATTCATAAGCAAATATTAAACAAGCTAGTTTACTCTGTCTGTAAGCTTCCATTTTAGAATAACTATTTTCAGAATTTAAATTATCGAAATCAATAAAACCAGTTTTATGTGCAATACTACTTGTTGTAACTATTCTAGCATCTTCTGTTTTACCTAAAATAGGCATCAATAAATTGGTTAATAAGAAATGGCTTAAGTAATTCACTCCGAATTGACTTTCAAAACCATCTTCTGTTTTTGTAAAAGGAGGAATCATAATTCCTGCATTTTCAATCAAAAAATTTAATTGTTGGTGTTGGTCACAAAAAGATTTTGTAAAACTTCTAACACTATCTAAACTGTTGAGATCTAATTCCATAATCTCAATATTAGCAGATGGAATAGTTTTAAGAATTTCTAGCTTAGTACTTTCTGCTTTTTTAATATTTCGGCAAGCCATTATTACTTTAGCATTAAGTTTGGCTAAACCAATTGTAATTTCTTTACCAAGTCCAGAATTAGCGCCCGTAACTATTGCTATTTTTCCTTTTTGTGATTCTATTTTGTTAATGTTAAAACTCATGTTGCTGTATTTAGTATTTAATTTTTTAATAAAATATAAGCATTTAAAGAAGTTGCAATAAGTAGCCAAATTAAATAGGGAGCTATTAAAATAGATTTAAGTTTTATTACTGGGAAATAAAAAAACAGCATAAATCCAATTAATCCTGTAAGTCCACTAATAATGATAAGGCCACCCAACGCATTTTGGTAGTAAAAGAAGGTTGGATTCCACCCAATATTTAGTACTATCTGAATAGTAAATAGGCCTATAAGTAAGTTTTTATTTTCAGTATCAGGCCATAAATAAGACATGTAAACTGAAAAACAGATCATTATAAAAGTCCATGCTGTTCCAAAAAACCAACCTGGCGGAGTCCAGGGAGCTTTGTTTAAACTTACATACCAGTCTGATGGAACTCCTTTGCCTGTAAAGAAACCACCTAATGCAAGTGCACTAAAATTGATAGCTAAAAATATAATTAATCTGATAGTCATAATTTTTTTTTGTTTGTTATCAAATATACAGAACTTCTAATTCTATCTTTAGTTACTTATGCTTAATTCTACAATCAAATAATTATATTTAACGCTATGAAAATTACTATCAAATTATTACTTATACTGTTATTTTTTTCCTTTACAGTAAACGCTCAAGAAGGAAAACTATATCCTGAATTGAATTACGATAAACAGGAGTTTGAAATAGAAATGCGCGATGGAAAAACGCTTTTCACACAAGTGTATTCTCCAAAAGATAAAAGTAAAAAGTATCCTATAATGATGCAGAGAACATGTTACAATATAGAGCCTTATGGAGTAAATTCATTTAAAACAAACATTGGACCATCAAAATATTTAATGGAAGATGGATATATTTTTGTTTATCAAGATGTTAGAGGAAGATACATGTCTGAAGGTACATTTGATAATATGCGACCTAATATTAAAGGCAATAAAAAAAGTGATGTAGATGAAAGTTCTGATACTTATGATACTGTAGATTGGTTAATAAAAAATATAAAAGGGAACAACGGGAAAGTAGGTCAATGGGGGATATCTTACCCTGGTTTTTATACTGCAGCAGCTTTACCAGATGCACACCCGGCATTAGTTGCATCTAGTCCGCAAGCACCAATTGGAGATTTTTATTTTGATGATTTTAATCATAATGGAGCAACTACACAATCGTATTTATTAGCATATCCTGTTTTTGGGATGCAAAAAAATGGAAAAGTACAGGAAGGGTGGTATGGGGATCAATTTATAGATGAAAAAGTAGTTGATGGATATCAATGGCATTTAGATTTAGGTCCTCTAAAAAATGTTGACAAATATTATAAAGAGAACTTCTTTTGGCAACAAGTTGTTGAACATCCTAATTACGATGAGTTTTGGCAAGAAAGAGGAATAATTCAACATTTAGAAGGCGTTAATCACAATGTACTTACCGTTGGAGGTTTCTTTGATGCTGAAGATCTATATGGCCCTTTAAACATTTACAAAAAAGTTGAAGAGACAAGTCCAAATGCAAATAATATGATTGTTATGGGACCTTGGAGTCACGGTAATTGGGCAAGAGAAAAAGGATTTCAGGCAGTAAATCATATCTATTTTGGAGATAGCATTTCTACTTATTATCAAAAGGAAATAGAGTATGAGTTTTTTACATCCGTTTTAAAGGAAGATAGAAAACCTAATTTGCCTGAGGCTTCTATTTTTGATACGGGTAAAAAAGAGTGGAGAGCTTTTGATTCATGGCCACCAAAAGAAACCATAAAAACCAATTTAACTTTTGGAGCTAAAGAAACACTTTCAATTGATGGAGAGCAAGATGAAACTGCAACATTCAGTTATATTAGTGATCCTATGAAACCTGTTCCTTATCGGTCAGAAATTGAAGGGTTAAGATTTACACCAAAACCTTACATGAGTGATGATCAAAGACATGCTTCTAAACGTAATGATGTGTTAACATTTTCAACAGAAACACTTACAGAAGATGTAACGCTTGCTGGTGAAATTATGGCAAAACTAAATGTGATTATAAGTTCTACCGATGCTGATTTTATTGTGAAATTAATTGATGTTCATCCTACAGATCATCCAGAATATAAGCACAACCTAAAGAACATTAAAATGGGTGATTACCAGATGCTAGTTAGGGCAGAAGTGATGAGAGGACGTTACAGAAATGGTTTTGATAAACCAGAACCTTTTGAACCTAATGTTTCTGCAGATGTAAATTTTCAGTTACAAGATATCTTACATACCTTTAAAAAAGGGCATAAAATAATGATTCAAATACACAGTACTTGGTTTCCTTACATTGATAGAAACCCACAGAAGTATATTGAGAATATTATTAAAGATGCAACTGAATATGATTACCAAAAAGCGACTATCACTATAACTGGTGCTAGTAAAATAGAGGTGAATAGACTGGATTAAGAGTACTCCTTATTTCTATTAACAACCAATGGTTACAAAAGAAAAAACTAATGTTTGGGCTACTTTATTTACACTCGTAGTAATTTAAATCTTCTTTATATTAAATCAAAACTTCACTAATTTGAACTACAGGTTCAATATCTGTGAAGTTTGGTAAATCGTCCATAATTTGTTTGGCATTTGGTCCAAAAGCAGTCTGAAACTCTTTTATAGAGTTATAGTACATGTTTCCCATAGCAATATAAGATGCTTTAGAACCTGTAAATGCTCCCCCTAAACCTTTTTCAACCGTAGCTCCTTTAAGAGCATCTCCCAATAATTCTTTAACCATCGGAATATGAGTATTACAATAGTAGTCCATATCAAAACTCTTATCTTCAATATTTGTGTACAAAACACTTACTTTAATCATTCCTTTATTCATAATTGAGTCTGTTTTTATGTTTGTACATATTCTGAATACCAAATATAACAATATAAACAGTCGATTGATTTAGATTTTTTGAGATCAAATAAGTTTATTGGCTTAAGTTTCTTCTGGTAATTTCTTTACCAATATCATCAAAATATTCTTCTATAATTTTTCGCCAAACAACCATTCCATTTTCTGAATTACTAAAGATCAAGAGACCTTTTTTAGATTTGGGTAGAACTAACATGATTGTTTTTAATCCGTAATCTCCGCCACCATGCATAATTGCGTATTCTTTATCTTTATTTAAATCAAATAATAACTGACAGCCTAATCCCCAATCTATGCCTTCAGATTTGTTAGAATGAGGTGTTATAAATTGTTGATATAAACTATCTGATAGTCCAGCTCCATCTAATATATGAACCATAAAGTTTCCATAATCTTGAACTGTAGTTAGTAGGTTGGCAGCAGCATTAGCTTCGGTATATTTTTCATTAGTTATAATATTTCCATTTTCGTCATGAGAAATAGCGTAATCATTTTCATTTACCTTACTGTTCCAGTAAAAGTGAGTGTTGTTCATTTTTAGTGGTTTAAACAACAGTTCTTCGGCTAGATCTTCCAATCCTTTGTTAAACTTTTTTTCTAAAACTTTTCTTAAATATTCATAACCTTCACCCGAGTATTGGAATTTAGTTCCGGGCTCAAACTCGAAAGTAAGTTCGTTTTTTTCATTTAAATATCTCCAGTTAGGAAAACCTGATTGATGACTTAATATATGTCTTGTTGTAAGTTTCTCTAACTCTGGAGCATTCTTTACATCCTTATCAATATGATACTTGTAAATAGGCTCGTCTAAGTCCCATAAACCTTGTTCAACTAGTTTTAGAGTAATAATAGCAGTAATTGGTTTTGTTAGAGATGCAACTTTATAGATAGTGTTATAATCTACTGGATTTCCATTACCTTTTTCGCCAAACAATCTTACTTGTTGTAATTTTCCTTCGTTAATATATCCAATTCCTAAAGATGGAATCTTATGTTGTTTTATTAGTATTTCAATATCATTGTCGCTAATAAATAGTTCTTGATTAAAATTTGATTCAAATTTAACTCCGTAATTTGGTTTAGGTATTTGATGATCGTAACTTAAAGATCTCTTAAGTTTCCATGTTTTACCATCCAATAACCATAAATGAGTGATAAGAGCTAAATTCGTTTTGTATAGTTCTTTTTCTGGTTCTTTTATATAGAAATCATGTGTTGCATTTTGAATTGCACCATATATTTCTCCTTCGTTATACAATGGAAAGACCTCCATACTTCCATCTACTAATTTTCTAATTGGTTTTCTATTAGGTGTAGAGCAAATACTTTCTTTAAAAGTAGTTAAGAACATTTTCTTATTCTGTTTACCGTTTTTATCATGGTAGAATTCAAAATCTTCAGTTAATAAACTGTCAACTAGTTGTAAGTTACAATTATTGAAACCTTCTACAAAAAGTAAACTATCCAGTTTATAAATGGTATTATAAAGATTTGAATCTTTGTTTGATTGCGCTTTACTAGTATTAGTTATTACTAGTAATACGATAGTCGAAATAATATTGAAATGTCTCATTGCTATTGAAAATTGAGTTTGGTTAAACAACAATGCAATAGTCAGAAAATATGAATTAGAATAGATGCAGAATTGCCTGACATTAAGCCGACAATTTGCTGACAAATACTATATGAAGCTGAATTTCAGTTTAATATATAGTTTTCTGTTCTTATCAATTTCTATTGTATTTCTAATGATAATGTAAATATTTGAAAGGATAATCACCATCAATACCACTAGAATTAATTGTCTGCTTAGCGAAAACCATTTTTGAATAAATGGTGTGATTAAGAATAGAACAAGAGATGCAATTGTCCACATGATTTGTACTGATACAATTTGCTTCGTTAAGATATTCTTTTCCTTTTTTAAATGGATTATTAATAATGGGGCAATAATATTTGCTAATGGAATAAAGAATAGTAAAGAAGAAAGGTTAATGAATTTAATAAGTGGGTAGTTGATTTTCTTTTCTTCTTCTTGTAATGAATTAGTTAATTCATCCGGGTTTATTTCTAGCGCTAAAGCAATTGATTTAAGTGTATGCCCTTTTAAATTTGCTCCAGCCTCAATACGCTGAATAGTTCTAACAGAAACTCCAGATTTTTCAGCTAGCTCATCTTGTGTTAAAAGCTGTTTTTCTCTAAAAAATATAAGGTTAGACATTGTTTTAGGGTAAAATAAAAGCCGTTAAAAACGGCTTATGCAACTATTTGTATCAAATAAGTTTCTATAAGTTCTTTTGGAAATCAACCATTTTAATAGCTGTAATGGCTGCTTCATCACCTTTGTTTCCATGTTTTCCACCAGAACGATCAATTGCTTGTTGTTCGTTATTATCTGTTAATACACCAAAGATAACTGGTTTGTTGTATTTTAAAGATACATCCTTAATCCCAAGAGCAGCTCCTTCACATACAAAATCGAAATGTTTTGTTTCTCCTTGGATAACACTTCCTAAACAGATAACAGCATCAACATTTGTTTTTTCTAACATGATTTGAGCACCTAAAGGTAGTTCAAAAGCACCTGGGATAAACTTAACATTAATGTTCTCTTCTGTTGCTCCGTGTTTTAAAAGGGTAGTGTAAGCACCATTTAAAAGGCCTTTAGTAATCTTTTCGTTCCACTCAGAAACAACAATTCCGAATGCCATTTTACTAGCATTCGGAACTGAATTTATATCGTATTCTGATAAATTATTATTTACTGTAGCCATGTTAAATTAATTGAGCAATTTTTTAATGTAACAATACATGGTTACATCTTTAAATTATAGCATTGAACAATTTTAAAGTGATTTTTACTTTAAAGCTTCAACTCTTGCAATATATTTATCTACTGTTTGTGCTTCTCTAGAGTCTGGATAATCAGCTTTGATAGCTTTGTAGTTTTTTTCAGCTCCAGAAAAGTCTTGAGCATCTTCACAAGCAATACCAGCTTTAAATAAATAGATTGGAGAAGTTAATTTGTTATCACCGTGTTTAACAGCTTTTCCATAATATTTGATTGCAGCATCAATATCTCCTAATTCCATATAAGAATCACCAATTGCACCTAAAGCAACAGTACTAATCATAATGTCATCAGAGCTAAAACTCTTTAATTCATCAATAGCAAATTCGTACTCTCCAGTATTTCTATAACAAAGACCTAAGTAATAGTGAGCTAAATTTGCAGCTTTTGTTCCGCTGTATTCATCAGCAATATCAATAAACCCGTAATTTAAACCATCTCCGTTAATTGCTAATTGCAAAGAATCTTGTTCAAAATACTTTTCAGCCATAAACATTTCAGATTGAGCTTCTAACTCCATTGGAGCTATAACCATTTTTTTATATCCAAAATAACCGCCAACAACAACAATAACGGCAAAAATAACTCCTGACATTACTTTTTTATTGTTTTCGATAAAAGTCTCTGTTTTACTATAAACTTCCTGAACGTCTACAATTAACTCTTCGTTTTCTTCTGTATTCTTACTCATTTCGTGATTCGTATTTTTAAGTAAGCAAAAATAGCTTTTTTTCACTCGATTAACAATTTTAACGGCTAAATTTGCATCATGTTTTTAAAGCAACTTTCTATACTCAATTTTAAAAATTATGAGGAAGCTCAATTAGAGTTGTCTGATAAGATAAATTGCTTCCTAGGCAACAATGGTGAGGGTAAGACTAACTTGTTAGATGCTATTTATTACTTATCTTTTTGTAAAAGTTACTTTAACCCAATAGATAGTCAGAACATTAAACACGAATCTCCGTTCTTTGTTGTTGAAGGTTATTATCAAAATAAAGATAAAGAAGAGGTTATTTATTGCGGATTAAAACGAAATCAAAAAAAACAGTTTAAAAGAAATAAAAAAAGCTATGAAAGATTAGCCGATCATATTGGTAGCATCCCCTTGGTAATAATAACACCATTAGATATTTTATTAATTATTGATGGAAGCGAAACACGAAGAAAGTTTGTTGATGGCATTATTTCTCAGTATGATAGATCTTACTTAAGTAGCTTGTTAGCTTATAATAAAGCATTAAATCATAGAAATTTATTACTAAAATCCTTTTGGCTAAATAGGAACTTTGATCAAGAATCATTGGATGTTTGGGATGATCAATTGGTTCAGTATGGCAATTCAATTTACCAGTCACGTAAGAGTTTTATTGATGATTTCACTCCAATTTTCCAGAAATACTATACGCAAATTAGTAAAGATCAAGAAAAAGTTGAATTAGAATATAGGTCTCAATTAAATGATGGTGATTTTATTGATTTGTTAAAAGAGAACATAGCTAAAGATAGAGGGAATCATTATAGTAATATAGGAGTTCATAAAGATGATTTAACATTTAACCTTGGTGGTTTACAGTTAAAAAAGTTTGGTTCTCAAGGTCAGCAAAAAACCTATTTATTGGCATTAAAACTAGCTCAAGCAGAGTTGATTCAAAACATTAGTAAAGAAAGTGTAACTATATTACTTGATGATATTTACGACAAATTAGATGGCAGAAGAATGGAGGAGCTGATGGGGATTGTTGGTAGTGGAGATTTTGGTCAGGTATTTATTACAGATACTAGTTTAGAACGGATTCCAAAGATTTTAGCAAAAGAGAATATTAATTTTAAATCCTTTAAGATAGAACAAGGGGAGGTTATTAGTGTCTAAAGATTCACCATTAAAGAAAACAATTGATCAGTTGCTGAAAGCTTATGGTTATCAAGATCAGCTAGATGAAATTGAAATTATCAAAATATATGAAGATTTGGTTGGGCAGATGTTTGCTAATCACACTCAGAAAATAGCTGTTAATAAGAGAATACTTTATATTAAACTAGATTCTGCCTCGTTAAAGCAAGAACTAAATTATGTTAAAGAAGGTATTGTAGAGAAGCTAAACAGAAAAATAGGACGAAACTTAATCGATAAAATAGTCCTAAGATGATCGCAATTAGTAACATACAAGAAAAAATTGGTCGTTTTTGGTTAAACAAAGAAACTAAACGTTTAAAGCGAAAGGTTAAAGCATTTAGTATAGAAAAAGCATCAACTATTGGAGTGATTTATAATGCAACAAATCGTGATGACTCTGAAATAGTAAAGAAATTTATACAATACTTAAAAGAAGAACGTAAGGATGTGATATCCTTGGGGTTTATTGAATCTAAAGACTCTTCAGATATTGTTAAACCACATTTAAACTATACTTTTTTTGATAAGAGAAATATTTCTAAAGCTTTTATACCCAAAGGGAACGATGTGGAAAGTTTTATTAAAAAACCATTTAGTATTTTAATTGATTTGAATACAGAGGCTTGTTTTCCTATTGAATACATATCGGCATTATCTTCGGCTAAATTTAAAGTTGGAGTTAAAGGTTTTTATCATAATAATGTTTGTGATTTAGTTATAGATATTGAAGAGAATAGAAAACTTAAATTCCTTATCATACAGATCAAGCATTATCTTAAGATGATTAAGAATTAAATTTAAAATTTATAGCAAACAAAAAAGGGACTTCAATTTGAAGTCCCTTTTTTGTACTCGTTATAATTAGTTAAACCTAGATGCAGTCTCTGTTTTAGTTTTTCCTATTACAAGGCCTAAATGGAACTCATGAGTTCCAGAAGAATAGTCTTTAATGTCTGTCATAACAAAATCGTAAGCATATCCAAATTGAATGTTTTTATATGTTAGACCAAGCATTCCAACAATTGCAGCATCATGTCTGTAAGAAAGACCTAACCAATATTTTTTTTGATAAATAGTTTTTAGATTAATATCGAATTGCATTGGAGCTCCAGAAACTGCTTTTACTAAAGCACCAGGCACTAAATCTATTTTGTCATTTACTTCAAAACTTATTTCTCCATGTAAAAGATAGTGTCTTGTTAAATTGTTTTCATTTACACTTGTATAGTTATCGTAAATTTTGTTTTGAAATATTTGAGGTATAGATAATCCTACTTTATACTTTTTAGTATAATATAAAATACCAAAACTAGCATCTGGTGAAATAGCCTTTTGTCTAATATTACTCAGAGCGTTATCATCAGGTTCATCAAATTTTAATTTAGCTGTGGAAATAGAGTGGTTAAAAATAATTCCTCCTAAGCCGAAAGATAGATTTGAATTTTCACCTACACTTAAATGGTATGAATAGGACAACTGGATTCCTTGTTCTGAAATAGGTCCAGTTTCATCTTTAAAAATATAACCTCCAACACCTATTTTATTTCCTATTTTGGTATGACCACCTAAAAATTGTGTTTCAGGAGCTCCTTCCAATCCAGACCATTGTGATCTAACAGAAAGTGCAATAGGCGTATAATCTAAACTTCCTCCAACAGCAGGGTTTAATAAGTAGTCGTTAAACATATATTGACTCGTTATCGGAATTTGTTGTGCAAATAGTCCAGTAACCATAAACACTATTGATAATGTAATTAATATCTTTTTCATGATTTCTTATTTTATCTAATTATGTTAACTGTTCCGTTAATTGGATCACTACCATCACCTAAATCAATAAAGTAATAGTAAGTTGCCGCAGGAGAGTTTGTTCCGTTATATGTACCATCCCAAAAGTTTTGAGTATTGGAAGTGTTAAATATTTCACTTCCCCATCTGTTAAAAATTGCTATAGTTGCATCAGAATAGTCTTCCATACCTCTTAATACCCATGTATCATTTTTACCATCACCATTTGGTGAAAACACATTAGGGATATTAAAACATATGCTATTATCTATTGTTACTAGAATAGTATTCGTTGAACTACAACTATTAATATCAGTTCCAATAACAAGATAAGTTGTTGTCTCGTTAGGTGAAACAGTTTGTAATTGATCATTTCCAATACTATTATTCCAAAGATAAGTAACAGCACCGGTTGCAAATAAATTCGCAATTTGATTTATACAAATTGAAGTATCATTACTAGTAGTAATAATCGGTAAATCGTTAGTGGTAATAATAGTTGTAGTATCGAATGCACATTGTCCTTGATCAGAAGTGAAATTATAAGTTATTGTTCCAGCAGCCACAGTAGAGATTGTAGCATCCCAAGTTCCAGCAATACCGTTATCAGATGTAGTTGGTAAATTAGGAGGTGTATCGCCAACACAATAAGGTCCAACTTGTATAAATGTTGGAGTTGTATAAGCTCTTACAGCTACATTCATAGTAGCGTTAGTATTACAACCTGTTGTTGGAGTAAAGTTATAAGTAATA
>CEWR01008491.1_pt1 | contig 18854 bp, 18 predicted proteins | sample 356321 | NCBI WGS metagenome assembly CEWR01 (sample SAMEA2621551, study PRJEB7988) | marine metagenome | biome: marine biome (ENVO:00000447); feature: mesopelagic zone (ENVO:00000213); material: "saline water (ENVO:00002010), including plankton (ENVO:xxxxxxxx)" | depth 790 m
AAAAACTAAGGAATGATAGGCCTTTATTGCATTTATATCATCGGTTGTAATAGTTAGAAGTTTCATTTGATTATAAAGTTTTATTAAATAATTATTGGAATGCTAGTACTGGAAGATTCAATTTAGAATTTAAAAATATTTTATACATTAAAACAATTTCTGAGTCAATTATAAACCTAAGAATAAACACTCATCCCAAAACACCTACTTTATTTCAATAGATTTTCAGTATAATAATTATTTTGTACTGATAAAATTAATATTCCTTTTTAACCCTTTAAATTTGGTCCGTTTTACTGGAGACTTTTTAAATACTTCTTGAAATATATCTTCTGTTAGTTCTTCCCACTCCCCTTTAGAATAATTGATAAGCTTATCATTTGGCATAAACTTTGGTTCATTATGAGCTAATGAAAAACGGTTCCAAGGACAAACATCTTGGCAAATATCACAACCAAAAGTCCAATCATTAAATTTACCTTTTACTTCATTCGGAAGAATTTCATCCTTTAACTCTATTGTAAAGTAAGAGATACATTTACTTCCATCAACCACTTTATTGGGTAAAATAGCTTCAGTTGGACAAGCATCTAAACATGCTGTACAAGTTCCGCAATGATCCGTTACTGGGTTGTCATAATCTAATTCTAAATCTATAATTATCTCTGCTAAAAAGAAAAAAGATCCCTGCTGCTTATTAATTAGCATCCCATTTTTACCAATCCAACCTAGCCCACTTTTCTTAGCCCATGCCCTATCTAAAACAGGTGCAGAGTCAACAAAAACACGACCACTAACCTCTCCTATTTCATCATTTATAAAATGAACGATATCTTTTAACTTATCTTTTATTACAAAATGATAGTCTTCTCCATAGGCATACTTAGAAATCTTAAAGGTATCTTCTCTTTGTTTTTCTTCGGGATAATAATTGAATAAAAGAGAAATAACGGATTTAGATCCTTCTACTAAAAGAGTCGGGTCTAATCTTTTATCAAAATTATTTTCCATGTAATGCATTTCTCCATGCATTTTTTGATTTAACCAACTTTCTAACCTTGGAGCTTCCTCTTCTAAAAACCCAGCTTTAGAAACACCACAAAAAGAAAAACCCAAACGTTGTGCTTCGGTTTTAATTTGTTGAGTGTATTTGGTTTTAAGGTTCATTAAAATCTTAGTTATTTATTTCTACAATAATTTGTAGAATCTTTTACCGATTCTATATTAGAATAATCAATATCGTTAAAACTTGTTTCGTCTTCCCAGCCAAACATCTTAAAAAAAGGTAACAGTTTAGAATCTTTTATTTGATTTAAAAAATAAACCTCATGCTCTTTCTCTTTAACACCCATTTCAAATAAGACCTTGTCATGTTCATTAATCCCAATAGATTGAAAATAATGCATTATTATAAAATATTCGCAAACATTCCCACTTTCTAATCTACCTGCAAAAAAATGAGGCATAAACCAACCCAAGACAAAACAAAATCCAGAAATTACTCTTCCAATAATATGAAACTGAAATTCATAAAGCTTAGAAATTGGAATATCATATTTCTCCATAATAAGAAGTACCTCGCTTCTATGTTCCCATTCATCCTCCTCAATCTGTTTAATTGCAATTTTCTCTAAATTTGTTTTAACAGATCTTGCGTGACCAATATAAGCAAAGGCAGCAGCTTTTTCAGCTGAGTATGCCTTTTGAAGTAATTTAACAAGTTTTGGATGGTTTAACTTCATAATCGTAATTAAAAAAGATTAAAACAGCTGACCTTGGTCAGGTCCTTTAACCCTACCTAAATGCTTGTAAGCTTTTTCTGTAGCTTCTCTACCTCTAGGTGTCCGCATTAAAAACCCTTCTTTAATTAAAAAAGGTTCATATACTTCCTCTATAGTTCCTGCTTGTTCGGATACTGCTGTTGAAATTGTAGTTAAACCAACTGGTCCACCTTTAAACTTATCTATAATTGCTAAAAGAATACGGTTATCCATATCATCTAACCCATTTTGATCTACATTTAAGGCGTCTAAACCAAAAAGGGCAATATCTATATCAATTCTCCCATCTCCCTTAACCTGAGCAAAATCTCTTACTCTGCGTAGCAATGAGTTTGTTATACGAGGCGTACCTCTACTTCTTCTAGAAATTTCATCAGCAGCACTAGAATCTATACCAACATTTAAGATGTTAGCAGAGCGTTTAATAATTGTGGCTAATAACTTCGCATCATAATACTCTAATCTAGAAGTTATTCCGAAACGAGCTCTAAGTGGTGAAGTCAATAACCCTGTTCTAGTTGTTGCACCAATTAAGGTAAATGGATTTAATTCAATCTCTACACTTCTTGCATTTGGACCAGAATCGATTAAAATATCTATTTTATAATCTTCCATTGCAGAATATAAATACTCTTCAATAACAGGCGTTAATCGATGAATTTCATCAATAAATAATACATCTCCCTGTTCTAAGTTCGTAAGAAGTCCTGCCAAATCACCTGGCTTTTCTAAAACTGGACCTGAAGTAACTTTAAAACCAACATTAAGCTCATTCGCAATAATATGTGCTAATGTAGTTTTACCTAATCCAGGAGGTCCATGAAGCAATACATGATCTAAAGCCTCACCTCTTTGTTCAGCTGCTTTAACAAACACCTTTAAATTTTCAATAACTTTAAATTGACCAGTAAAATCATCAAACGAAAGTGGTCTTAACACCTTCTCTATTTCTCTTTCAGTAGAATTTACATTCTCGTTATCTGCATCAAGGTATTCATTCATAAATCAAAGGTAGCTTTTTTTGGCTTTACAACGTTAAACTCTAAATGTCAAAAATCATTAATCAATCTTGAATTCTTTCCCAGTAATAGTTCTTACAATTTCACCTAAATAGACTTTAAGCTTAATTACATATTCTGGTGATGAAAATTGCTCTTTTATCACCGACTCTTTGTAATAAACCAATCTATATCCAACCCCTGTTCCTATACCAACCCATCGAACTATCTTATAATCAATTAACATTGCTGGTTCATAAGATAGAACTGTACTTTTTTGAAGCTGAATCTTTTTCCCTTCAAAATTTGTAAACCGATAGTTTGCTGATCCAAAGCCTAATTGAGTTGATAAACTAAATTCCCAACGTTTTGAATTATGAAAAACATATTCAAGGTATGGTGAAAAATAAAAGTATTCCAAATCAACAGGAACTTCCTCACCACTTATATTAGTAGTTGTTGTTTCTATAGGAACCAACATCTGATTAATTCCTAAACCAACTTTAAATTTCCTTCGAAAATTTAATCCAACTTTTACTCCAACCGTTTTAAGAGTGTTATCACGAATAAATGAAAATCGATTATCAAATTTGACATCTAATTTTGGTTTAGAGTTAAAACTTTTACTAAATTCTTGTTCAAATAACAAATCCTTTTTTTGTAGTTCTTGACAAATAAAAGGGTTGAAATAAAAAAAAAGAAAACCAAAACATAGAAATCTCATGCAAATTAAACTTCCTCAGGTTTTTGATTGCTTTTATAGTGTTTATAAATAAAATATCCTACTGTACCAATAAGAATATAAGGAATAAACATTAAATAAATAATACCATTATTAATTCCTGCACCAGCGGTTCCACCATTTTGCATGTTGGATTCTAAAACAGCTTTACACATTGCGCATTGCCCAAATAAAGAAAGTTTAATAAAAACTAATAAGAAGAATAATGTTATTTTATGGAAAGAAATCATAGAGTTAAAATTACGAATCAAATTAATAAGAATTACATCTATTTACGCTGCTCTACTTTATTTTTGTATTGTCCTTTTAAAGGAACAATTTCTTCTTTATAAAGTATATCAATAGCATCAGTTAATTTCTCTTTAATTTCTTTGTGTATGGTTCCATCAAAAATACCTCGAATATGTGCATTCTTATCAATCAACAAAAAGTATTGAGAATGTAAAAATCCACCAGGGGCAATTTCATCTTTATCTGCATTTACAAAGAACCCTTTAAAAGCAATGTCATAGATGTCCTCTTTTTTTCCTGTTAAGAAATCCCAATTACTATTATCTGCATGAACCATTTCTGAATAAGCTTTTAAAACCTCTACAGTATCATGTTCAGGATTTACTGTGATTGATATAAATCTTAAGTTTTTCCTATCATCAAATTTCTTTTGAACGTAAACCATGTTAGTTGTCATTTTAGGACAAATAGTAGGGCATGTGGTAAAGAAAAAATCAGCAATATAAACACTACCTAATAAATCATCACGAGATACTTTAATGCCATCTTGGTTTGTAAATTCAAAATAAGGAATCTGGTGATATAGTGTATCAAAACCTCCTGAGTCATTTGCTACAGGCTCTTTAGGACCAATATAAGGTAATTTAGAATAATTATGATCACCTGTATACAACATCAAATAAAAAAATGATGGTAATAATAAAATTGCAACTAGAAATAATATTTTTTTAATCTTTGATGACATAATATACAAGATATAAAAAAAGACCACATGCTATGTGGTCTTCAAATGAATTAAACAACTCTAAAATAATTTATCCATAAATTCCGAGTAGGTAGCTTCTGTAACTATCATATAAATAAGGTAAACACCTAAAAATATGTAAGGAACAATAATAGTATTTTGTAACGATGTTTTTTCATGTTTAAGGTGCATATAATAAGCTACAATGAAATAAGCTTTAGCTAAAGTTAAAATAATAAAAGTCATTTTAACTGACAACCAAGCAATACCGATTTCTTTCCATATTAAACCTAAAGTAACCTCTACAGCAGTAATAGCAAGAAGTACCCAAAACATATTCCAAATCATTTTACGGATTTTTATACCTTCTTCTTTGGAATGATGTGCTGCGTACTTATACGGTTCGTTTGAATGTTCCATAATAATTTTTTAAAATATTAATAATTATACTAAGTAGAAGAAAGTGAATACAAATACCCATACTAAATCAACAAAATGCCAATATAACCCGACTTTTTCTACCATTTCATAATGGCCTCTTTTTTCATAAGTTCCCATTAATACATTAACGAAAACAATAAAATTTAAAATCACTCCACTAAATACGTGAGTTCCATGAAACCCAGTTATAAAAAAGAAGAAATCTGCAAACAAAGGATGACCATATTCATTGTGAGTTAAATTAGCCCCATATACAGCTTCCCCATTAGCTAAAACATTTTTTAATTCATCACCTGTTAGCGTTAAATATTCCGAAGTAATATCACCAGCTACAGATCTCCAAGGTAACATTAAGACATCTTTAGAATCATTAACCCATCGGCCAATAATACCTTGAGTTTGTTCTACAGAACCATTAGGTAAAGTGTAAGTTCCTATTCCTAATTCAAATGCACCTAATTCAGTTCCATGAATAAAATGGTACCATTCCCAAGCTTGAGAGCCAACAAATATTAAACCACCGATAACCGTCCAGAACATCCATTTAACAACTGCATTTTTATCCATTCTTTGGCCAGCTTCTACAGCTAATACCATAGTTACTGAACTCATAATTAAAATAAAAGTCATCATTGCTACGTAAAGCAATGGTTGATGACTATGGATAAAAGGAAAGTGTGTAAACACATTTTCAGCTGTTGGCCATATTGCATTATAATCATGACGATAAAAACCGTAGGCTGCTAAAAATCCAGTAAAAGATAAAGCATCCGACATGAGGAAAAACCACATCATTAATTTTCCATAACCGGCACCAAAGGGAGAATTATTATCTCCTGCCCAGGTTGTTTTACTATCTACTACTTCTGTCTGAGACATATTTATTAAATTTTATGCTATTGAATATCTTAAAAAAAAGAACAAGTAAACCCAAAGTCCACCTAAGAAATGCCAGTAAGTTAGACTTACTTGATACCCCACAGAATCATCTGAATTATATCTTTTTTTAACTGTTTTAACTAATACAACTATTAAACTTATTAATCCACCTATTAAGTGCGCAATATGTAATCCTGTTATTAAATATAAAAATGAACTCTCTTGAGTACTCTCTTTACCTGTTAAATAAAAACCATTATCATGCAAGGTTACCCATCCCATATATTGTGTGAAAACAAATGATAATCCTAAAATTAATGTTAAGACAACACTAATTTTAGCCAAACCATAATTTTCCTTTTTAATAGCTATTAAACCAAAGTGAAAAACAAAACTACTTACTATAATTATATACGTACTTATAGTAAAGCCAATTGGCATTGGGATAGGTATAAAACTACCTCCACCTTGACTTACAATAACTGCGCTAGTCATTCCTCCAAAAAACATAACGATACTAACCAAAGCAATCCATAGCAATGGTTTAGAGTTTTTTCTCTTTAGTTCATCTTTGTAATGTGAATTATTTGAAACTATTGTTGCCATTTATTCTATTAAATCATTTAATAACACTTAAAATATCTCACTGAGACACATGTTTTTTTGATTAATGTTCTCCTCCGTCTTTTTCATTATCTCCTAAAGGAGTTGTTTGAGGAATAAAATCTTCTCCATAAACAAATTCACCATTAGCATCAACTTTGCTATAATCATAAGGCCATCTGTGTACTGTTGGAATGTCACCATACCAGTTTCCATGAAAATGCTCGACAGGTGTAGTCCATTCTAATGTATTTGATTTCCATGGATTCATTGGTGCTTTTGGCCCTCTGAATGCGCTATAAACAAAATTAAAGAAGAAAACCAATTGACCAATCATTGCCGCAATTGCAAAGACACTAATCAATTCATTAATATCTACCATATTCTCAAACATTGGAAATTCAGAGAAAGTATAATACCTTCTAGGAACGCCAGCAAGCCCTAAGAAATGCATAGGAAAAAATACTCCATAAGATGAAACAATTGTGATCCAAAAATGGAGAGATCCTAATTTATTGTTAATCATTCTTCCAAACAATTTAGGAAACCAGTGATAAACACCGGCAAACATTCCAAATATTGCGGATAATCCCATTACAATATGGAAGTGACCAATTACAAAATAGGTATCATGAACATTAATATCTAAAGCGCTATTTCCAAGAACTAATCCGGTAACACCACCAGTAATAAAAGTAGAAACCAAACCAATACTAAACAATGTAGCAGGCGTAAACTTGATATTACCCTTCCAAAGGGTTGTTAAATAATTAAATACTTTTACTGCAGAAGGAATAGCAATTAATAGGGTTGTAAAAGTAAATACAGAACCTAAAAAAGGATTCATTCCTGTTAAGAACATGTGATGTCCCCATACAATAAAAGATAGAAAGGAAATAGCCATCATAGAACCTATCATTGCTCTATATCCAAAAATAGGCTTTCTTGTCATTGTAGAAATTACCTCTGATGTAATACCTAAAGCAGGTAACAAAACAATGTATACTTCAGGGTGTCCTAAAAACCAAAATAAGTGCTCAAATAAAATTGGACTACCACCAGTATGATCTAATACTTGACCTCCAATATAAATATCAGATAAGAAAAAACTTGTACCAAAGCTTCTATCAAATGTTAGAAGTAAAGCTGCAGATAAAAGAACAGGAAAAGATAAAACACCTAAAATAGCCGTTAAGAAGAATGCCCAAATAGTTAAAGGTAATCTAGTCATAGACATCCCCTTAGTTCGCATATTTAAAACTGTAACAATATAATTTAAACTTCCTATTAGAGAGGATACAATAAATATAGACATTGCAATTAACCACAAAGTCATCCCTGCACCTGAACCAGGTATTGCTTGTGGTAAAGCACTTAATGGCGGATAAATTGTCCAGCCAGCTGAAGCTGCTCCACCCTCTACAAATAAAGAACATAACATTATAACTGAAGAGATAAAAAAGAACCAATAAGACAACATATTCATGAAACCAGAAGCCATATCTCTTGCCCCAATTTGTAGTGGTATTAATAGGTTACTAAATGTCCCACTTAATCCTGCAGTTAGTAAGAAAAAAACCATTATAGTACCATGCATAGTTACCAATGATAAATATTTATCAGGAGCCATAACACCATCTTCTTGCCAGCTACCCATAAGTAACTCTACCACTTCAAAACTTTCTCCAGGCCAACCTAACTGAAGTCTAAATAAAGTAGACATAATTAACCCAACAAATCCCATTAAAAAACCAGTTATTAAAAACTGTTTAGAGATCATTTTATGATCTGTGGAAAATATGTACGTAAATAAAAAATCTTTTGTATGATGTGTGCTCATTCTTATCTTATTAAGTAATGTTCTTAATTCTTTTAGTTTCTAAATTCCTTTTTGTTCTGCTAACCAATTATCATAATCTTGTTGGCTTTCAACAATAATATCCATTTGCATATTATAATGTGCTGCTCCACAAATTTTATTACATAATAAAATATAATTAAAATCTTCATTATTAGTTAGTGCTTTCATCTCTTTTGTAGTTTTAGTAGGTACAAAATTAAATTGAGTAACCACACCAGGAACACAATTCATTTGAGATCTAAAATGAGGAAAATAAGCACTATGAATAACATCTAATGATCTAAACACAAATTGAACTGGAACTCCTACTGGCAAATGAAATTCTCCTTTAGCTAACTTATCATCTTTAGAATTAACGTCATTCGTGTCAACTCCTGTACCGTTTACACCTCCAATAAGAGTGACATGAGATCTACCTAATTTTTTATCAGCCCCTGCATACCTTGCTGTCCAGTTAAATTGTTGACCAGTTAATTCTATCAACACATGTTCCGCTTCTTCAGCAATAGGTGTAGTAATTTGATTCCAACTACTTAATCCCATCAATATTAATACTGTTAATACTAAAGAAGGAGCAATTGTCCAAATCATCTCAAGTTTGTTACTGTGTGAAAAGAATAATGCTTTTCTTTTCGGATCATAAGAATACTTGTAAGAAAAAAAGAATAATAAACCATTAGTTAATATAAATACAGGAGTGATAACCCAAAAAGTTAACGCCATTAGGAAATCAGTTGCGACTCCATGTTCAGAAGCTGAAACAGGCAATAAACGATCTCCCCAAGCAAAGATTTGCCAAGCGAAAAACCCCATAAAAACAAAGAAAAACAATAATAACATAGCACCTTGTGCTTTATTTTCTTCCTGAGTTAATTCATAGATTAACTCCCCTTTACTCTTAGCTCTTAGCTCAGCCAACTTCAGTAATTGTGATGCTGTTATCACCACTAATATTGCTGCTATTACTACTATTATAGTCATCATAATTATAAGACTTACTTTATTATTATTCTATTTTTTTATTAATGATGTAAGTGTAAACTTTCATCATACATTGGGTGATTCTTAGTCTGTAATGGGGCTTTAGATAATGAGTTTAAAACAACATAAATAAATACACCTGAAAACATTAAGAACATTCCTATTTCAACTAAACCTAAAGTTCCTTCTTCAAATAATGTGCCCGGTAAAACCATAATCAATACATCTAACCAGTGTCCAACAAAAATTACTAAAGCTACTGGAATTAAGAATATTCCATTTCTTTTAGCATCTCTAGACATCAATATAAAAAAGGGCATTAAGAAATTTATAAAGAAAGTTCCAAGGTATAAGCCTCTATAATCATTAAAACGCTGTACGTAATAAGTTACCTCTTCAGGAATGTTAGAATACCATATTAACATAAACTGACAAAACCATAGATAAGACCACAAACAACTAATTGCAAAAGTCCATTTTCCAATATCATGTACATGACTAGAATTTACTTCTTTTAAATATCCATTCTTTTTTAAATATTGAACAATTACAACAGCAACTACCATCATCGAAATCCACATTCCAGAGAAACAATACCATCCAAACATAGTACTAAACCAGTGAACATCAATTGCCATTAACCAATCCCATGCAGAAGATGAAGATGTATATGCAAAGAAGGCAATAAATAATACAGATTTAACAATCGCCTTTTTATAGATAGGAGATACTGATCCGTCTAAATTTAATTTATCTTCTTTAATTGAGTTTTTTCTAAACCAATTTGCAAAGTAAAACCATACAGCCATATAAACTAGAGTTCTACCCCAAAAAAATGTTTGATTTAGATAACCAGACTTACCAGCAATAATTTTATCATAATTTTCATGTCCTTCTTCCATAACCCCTTCAGCCATCCAGTGGTATAAATGGTTCCAATGCATTGAACTTGCAAAAAAGACAATCAAAAGCACTACAGCTCCTACAGGTAGGAAAGCCATAATTGCTTGAAATACTCTTTGAGTAGTTACTCCCCAAGCCATCTCTGCAACATATTGTAATGCTAAAAAGAAAATAGCAGCTATGGACATACTAAAAAAGAAATAACCATCAGCTAACAGGTTCGCCCAAATTCTTCCAGATACACCATGATGACTATGATCTAAGGCTATACCTGCGAACAGAGACAATAGACCTACAACGACTAGTGTTATCGCTGTTAATTTCGCTTGTTTTGATACTTTATATTCCATTTTATAAGAATGTTTAATTTCCTTTAAATTTAATGTCCGTTTGCTTCGGTTTGAATTACTTCTTCAACAGTCTCTACTGTTTCTACTATCGCTTCTTCAACAACTGCAACTTCAACAGAAGCAGTAATAGCAGGTACTTTTTCCATGAATTTAGCTCGTATAAAATGAACTAGCTTCCATCTTTCTTCTTTGTTTAACTGTGGAGAATGTGACCCCATCAAACCTTTACCATAAGTAATCGTATGAAACATCTTTCCTTCAGCTAAATCTAATGTTGGTAAAAATTTAACTGGTATTGGTGGAAACTTTCCTCTTTGAACAATAGTTCCATCACCTTGTCCTGTTTTACCGTGACAATGAACACAAAACATTCCATATAATTTTTTCCCATCGTCTAAAATATCATCAGAAAAAACAATAGGATTTTTCAAGTTTTCACCTGCAGCGGCATAACCTTCAGGAGTGTTTTCATATCCGTATGGTAAAAACCCTCTATGAATTGTACCTTTTACAGGTTGGCGTGCAGACATCTTATTTGTATAGTTGGTATCACTATAATTCCCTCTTAATTCTCCATAATCAACATATGTTTCAATGGATGGAGAACGATACATATCTGGCATATATTCTGGTGCTAGTCCACCCTCTTCTTTACATGAAGTAAAGGAGAAAACAACAGCAACAATAGCCAGTTTCGATAATCTATTTAGATACTTTTTGCTCATCTGTATTAAATTATTTTTCGTCAATTTCTAAAACGCAAGTTTCATCAATAAATGCTACTATTTCTTCGGCACTTAACTTAGAATCTTCAGCATGAATTTCCATTACAAACCTATCGTCTGTAGTTCTTGGATAAGGATTTCTTCCTTTAAATCCTGGTAAAGTCCAATTCCTTAAAAAATAAGTAAGAGCCATACCGTGACCAGCACATAAAACACCAAATTCAAAAGTTATAGGAACAAATGAAGGAATGTTATCAATCAATGAAAAGTTAGGCTTTCCACCAACATTTAAAGGCCAATCATAAATCATAAAATACCACATTCCTGTAAGTGCAATAGCAACACCACACATTCCGTAAATAAATGCAGTCATTGCAATTCTTGTTCTAGCTAATCCAATTACAGGGTCTAGTCCGTGTATTGGAAAAGGAGAGAATACGTCTCTAATATGAATCCCTTTCCCTACTAAATGCTTAGCACTTTCTAGAAGCACATAATCATCATCGTATATTGCGTATATCGTTTTATCTGACATAATTAGAATATATAAATTATTATTTTATATCTTTTTTAAATACTGGATGAAGTGTTTTAAACTCCTCATCTGTCATGTTCTTATATTGTTCTCCTGAAGATTTTAAAATAGATTTAACTTCATTAAAAGCTAAAACAGGGAAATACTTTAGGAATAATAAATAGAAAACACTAAACAACCCAATTGTCCCAACAAATACACCTATATCAACCCATGTTGGATAAAACATAGACCAACTTGATGGCAAGTAATCTCTATGAACTGAAGTTACAATAATTACAAAACGTTCAAACCACATCCCTATGTTTACGATGATAGACATCACAAAAGTAAATGCTAAATTGGTTCTTAATTTGTTCGACCAAAATAGGTGTGGTGAAACAACATTACAAGTCATCATAGCCCAATAAGACCACCAGTACGGTCCGGATAATCGGTTAATAAATGCATATGATTCATACTCAACACCAGAATAATAAGCAATGAATAATTCGGTTAAATAAGCAACACCAACAATAGAACCTGTAACGATAATTACAATATTCATATACTCAATGTGTTTGATCGTAACATAATGTTCCAACCTCATTGCTTTTCTTACAATTAACATTAAAGTTTGAACCATTGCAAATCCAGAGAATACTGCTCCTGCAACAAAATAGGGTGGAAAAATTGTTGTATGCCATCCAGGTATCACTGATGTAGCAAAATCCATAGATACAATCGAATGAACAGAAAACACTAATGGCGTAGCTAAACCGGCAAGTACTAAAGAAACTTCTTCAAAACGTTGCCATGCTTTTGCATTACCTGTCCATCCAAAGCTTAATAAACCATACATTAACTTTTGAACTGGACGAGTAGCTCTATCTCTGATAGTACCAAAATCAGGAATCAAACCTATATACCAGAAAACTAATGATACGGATAGATAGGTACTAATTGCAAATACATCCCATAATAATGGAGAATTAAAGTTTACCCATAAAGATCCAAATTGATTCGGTAATGGTAATACCCAGTAAGCCATCCATATTCTACCCATATGAATCAATGGAAATAATCCTGCCATAAAAACAGCAAATATTGTCATAGCTTCTGCAGGTCTATTAATTGCCATCCTCCATTTTTGACGAAATAAAAGAAGTACCGCAGAAATTAAAGTTCCTGCATGGCCAATTCCTACCCACCAAACAAAGTTAGTAATATCCCAAGCCCATCCAACTGTATTGTTCAATCCCCAAGTTCCAATTCCAACTCCTAATAAGTAAGTGATACAACCAATACCCCATAGGGCTGCGATTGAAGCAATGACCATAAGAACCTTCCACAACTTGGTAGGTTTATTTTCTATTGCGAATAGTACATCATTAGAAATATCACTGTACGTAGGACTTCCTAAAATTAATGGTTCTCTTATTGCGGCTTCTTTATGCATTTTATAATTCTTTAATATAAAACTATTAAGCTTTTAAATTCCTAACTTTTGTTTGATAATATACATTGGCATCTTGACCAACTTCTTCTATCACTCTATATGCTCTATCTTTTTCCATTCCAGCTCTTACGTCACTTCCTTTATCATTTAAATCTCCAAAAATGATTGCTTCAGAACCGCAAGCAGTTGAACAAGCACAATCAACATCTCCATCTCTTACTGGTCGACCTTCATTTTTGGCTTCTAATTTAGCAGCTTGTATTCCCTGTATACAAAAACTACATTTTTCCATTACACCTCTTGATCTAACAACAACATCAGGATTTAATACCATTCTTCCTATATCGTCTTGAGATGGATTAATATCTTCAAATTTGCTATTAGCAATATAGTTGTACCAGTTAAATCTTCTTACTTTATAAGCACAATTATTAGCACAATACCTTGTTCCAATACACCTGTTGTAAGTCATCATGTTTAACCCTTCATTACTATGTGTAGTTGCAGCTACTGGACAAACAGTTTCACATCCTGCATGATTACAGTGTTGACACATCATAGGCTGATGAACAACACTTGGATTATCTGTATCTGCACTTTCCATTGCAGTATAAGCTGAAATGCCATTTACATCTAAAGCTTCTTTGGTTTTCTCATGAGTTGAACCAATATCACCTAATGGTTGATGCTCACTTGAATAATATCGATCTATTCTTAACCAATGCATTATTCGACCTCTTCTTACTTCATCTTTACCTATAACAGCAACATTATTTTCAATATTACAAGCAGTAACACATGCTCCACATCCAGTACAAAGGTTCATATCAATTGACATACCCCATCTGTGACCTATATTTTTTACAGGTTGATCACCCCATAAATCAAATTCTGCTAATGGCTTTGGCTTTTGATGACCATGTTCGTCTGTTTCTGAAGAAAGCAAAGTCAAAACAGGGTTATAATCATCTCTATTTCCATTTTTGAAAACGTCAATAGTTGTTTCTTTAATAATAGAACCCCTCCCCATAACTGTTTGCTGAGTTTGGGCAGCAGCAATAGGATAAGAGCCTTCTAAATCAGTAATTGTTGCATTAGCTGTATATAAAGGGCTTCCATCTTTATCACGAACTACAAAAGGGTAAGCATTTTTACCAGTTAGTTCTTTCATTTTGCCAACTGCCTTTCCATAACCTAATGCTATACCTATGGTACCTTTGGCCTGACCTGGTTGAGCAATCACAGGCAATTCGATTGTTTTATCTCCTACAGTAACCGCAATTAAATTTGCTGGACTTTCCTGTCCAAATATAGTGTTGTAATTTTTATCCTTCATTTCTGAAGGATTCATAGTTACATAATTATCCCAAGTAATTTTAGATACTGGATCAGGTAATTCTTGCAATACAGGATTATCAGCTCCAACTCCATGGCCTATACCTTCTTTAATATATAAAGTTAGTTCATAAGCACTTGAGTCAACCTTAATATTAGCAACCTTTGTTGCAGCCTTACTAACATTTTCAGTTAGATTAATCGTGTTAAGAGCTTTTTTCTCAATTTTTGTTTCAACAACACCATCATGTATGGATAGATTCCAAAAATCAATAAACAATAGAGCCTCTGTTTTTGGGAATACATTTTCCTTCCAATAAGCTTTAATATAATCGTGATATGAACCTTCAGTTCCTGTCCATTTCATTAAACTCTCTTGAACCTGTCGTGTATCAAACAATGGAGATATAGTTGGTTGACCTAAAGAATAATGACCTAAAACGGGGTTAGCATCATTCCAAGATTCTAAAAAGTGACTATCTGGACAGACATAATTACATTCTGCAGCGGTCTCGTCCATTTTAGAAGCAAAGGAAACAGTTGTTTTAACTTTTGACAAAGCTTTCTTAAAACGATCTCCAAAAGAAAGTACAGGATCGATTCCATAAATTAATAAAGCATCTACATTACCTGACTCCATTTCATTTACTAGTGACATCATCTCTTTATCATCACCTTGCTTAGTATTAGAAATTTTATCTAAGTCTATTGTAGAGTTATAATTCCCTAACATTTCATTCAAACCATTAACCATAGTTTGAATATCTTTATCGTTAGAACTACAAACAACAATCGACTCCTCTTTATTCTTTAATAAATGCTTAGCAACCTCTTCAACCCTTTTAATATAATTTTTATTTAAAATTGAAACTTTCACTTTATTTAAACCTAAATCAGTAGCTACCAAATTATATAAGGAAGCTATGATTACTCCATAATCAGATGGCTTTACGGGAATCCTTACATCAGCATTGGTTCCAGTTAAAGACATATTTGCTTCAAACTGAAAATGTTTAGACATCCATTCTTTCTCTGGACTTCTGGTTTCTGCATACCCAACATTATACTGAATTGAATCTAGCCATCCTGATAAGAAATCAGCACCAATACTTACTATTACTTTTGCTTTTTGAAAATTATATGTAGGTATACTCCTTTTGTTAAAAGATTCTTTATTAGCATCTAAAATTCCAGAATATGAAATCATATCATATTGTATGATATTGTTTTCATTAACATTTCCATCCTCATTAGGGGAAGTACTTGCTCCAATAAATGAGTTAATAATTGACTTTGTTGATGGACTAATAACAGTTCCAGTCAATATTTTCAGATTCTTTGCTTCTTTTAATGCTTTTCCTAATCTATTATCAATAGCTGCCCAAGTTTTACTCTCTCCATTAATCATTGGAGATTTCAACCTATTATTATCATATAAGGACATTACTGATGCATTTACTCTTGCACTAATCTCCCCTTTAGTTAAGGGTGACAATTTATTTCCTTTAATAAAAATTGGCCTACCTTCTCTTGTTTTAATTAAGACAGGACAGTAGTCATTTCCATCAAAATAAGTGGAAGCATAATGATTTGCAACACCAGGGGTAACTTCTTCAGGTTTGTTTATATATGGTATAGCTTTAGTAACAGGAGTTTCACAAGCAGCTAAAGATGCAGCAGCTACACCGAATCCTAAATACTTCAAGAAATCTCTTCTTGATGTTGATGAATCTTCTAATTTCTCTTTATCGCCTAAAAAATCAGCTATAGGCAATTGTTCTGCAAATTCATTTTTATTTGAATCTAAAAAACTAGATTCATCATCTAATTGTTCTATCCCTTTCCAATATTTTTTTGTATTAGCCATATTCTCTTAGAGCTTTATTTAAAATATATTAATAATGACATTTTGCACATTCCCAACCACCAATTTCTTGAACGGTTAAAATTCCATCATTTAAAACCTTCTCCTTAAACTCAGGAGTCATTCTATTGTGCATTTCATCATAATAACCATTACCTTTTGTTGCAACGGCAGTTTCTTGATGACAATCAATACACCACTTCATTGTTAAAGGCGAGTGTTGTTCTAAAACATCCATCTCTTCAACCGGTCCGTGACATGTTTGACACTTTTGTTTACCTGCAACAACGTGTTGTTGATGGCTAAAATATACGTGATCTGGCAAATTGTGAACTTTAATCCACTTAACAGGTGTTGGGTTGTCTCCATAAACCTGAGTTTCTGTATCGTAATCTAAATGGTCATAAATCTTCTGAATTTCTTCTACCATAGAATATTGCTCACCATTATACATGAATGTCTTACCATCAGATCCATCAATATAAGTATGACAATTCATACACAAATTTAAAGATGGTATTCCTGACGATTTACTGTGACGTGCACCTGAATGACAATAATTACAGTCTATCTGATCTTCTCCTGCATGAATTTTATGAGAAAATTTAATTGGTTGCTCTGGCTTATATCCTTGATGAACTCCTATTTGAAAAGCTCCATCAACTAAATTCAATAAACCTCCAAAGAAAAGTACAATTACAACTGCAGCAACAATCCCTTTATTGTCGGCCATCAACTTACTTAAATTCTGACCTAATGTTCTTGGCCCCATATAAGTCTCTCCAGCATCCTTAGCAATAACTTCTTTTACGAAAACTCCAGTCTTATTTAGTGTAATAATTAAAATTAACAATAAAATAATAACACCAAAAAACATGAACATCAGCATTGAATTATCTTCCTCAACAACCTCCACTGGAACACCCGATACAACTGCTGGTCCCTTAGCCTTTTCAGTTCCTGGGTTAGCAATATAAGCTAATATGTTATCAATCTCTTCATCATTAACTGCCTGAGGGGGCATAATAGATTTGTTGTACTCATTATAAATTTCATTAGCAGCATCATCACCAGTTGCAATTAAAGCTTGAGAATTTTTAATCCATTTACCTAACCACTCTCTATCGTATTTCTCATTCACACCCTGAAGTCCGGGACCAACAACTTTTTTAGCACCAACATTGTGACAAGCCGCACAATTTGCTTTAAATAATTTTTTTCCTTTTTCTGTATCCTGTGAAAATGAATCAACATGAAAAAACAGAAAAGAAAGACAAAATAAAGACACTCTAATTAGTGTATTTGCTTTTGTTAAATTGATTATCTTGTTCATACTAAATAAGTTAGAATTACTTTATGATTTTTTTGAAATATACCTTCGTATAACACTCTACAAATGTATAAGAATCGTACGTTTTAACTAAATCTTTGGATAAAAAAAAATTGGAAATTATCTAATTTAGAATCATTCCAAATAAGACTATTTAAGAAAATGAATCTTTGGTTCACTTCTTGTTTTAAGATTTATGTACATTTGAAATCTAAATTGAATACAAACTATAATGAAGACTCTTTTAACAATAAGTTTAATACTATTTTCTAGTAAAATTACTTTCTCACAAGACGTAATTGATACTAACTCAATCAAACCAATTTCAACAATTAAGGTTATTGAAGATGACAGAATTGACAAGCTAAACAAAGTATATACCTCGACATACAAACTAGATGGATATAGAGTTCAAATTTATTCTGGAAATAAAAGACAACCAGCAAACCAAGCAAGATCTACCTTCTTAAGAGTTCACCCAAAAACAAAAGCACACTTAGATTATAAACAACCTCATTACAGGGTAAGAGTTGGTGACTTTAGAACTAAGCTTGAGGCCTTGAAATACAAAAATGGGATAACCAATGAGTTTCCAAATTGCTTCATCGTTAAAGATCAAGTAGATATTAACGAGCTAGACTAACTGCCACCAAATTTGACTTATAAAAAAAGTCCCGATCAAATATTTGATCGGGACTTTTTTTATACTAATGATTACTTATGATTTCGCTAATTTTTGTTTTACTGCAACCTCTTCGTAAGCCTCAACAATATCATCAACTTTAATATCGTTAAAATTGTTAATATTCAATCCACATTCATAGCCCTTGCCAACATCTTTAACATCGTCTTTAAAACGCTTTAATGAACCAAGCTCTCCAGTGTAAACAACAACTCCATCTCTAATTAAACGAATTTTACTATTTCTATTAATCTTACCATCTTGAACCATACACCCTGCAATTGTTCCTACTTTAGAAACTTTAAATATATCTCTAATCTCAACAGTTGCAACAATCTTCTCTTCAATTTTAGCCGCAAGCATACCTTCCATTGCATCTCTAATCTCATCGATAGCAGCATAAATGATAGAATATAATCTAATATCAATT
>CEWR01293279.1_pt1 | contig 18842 bp, 12 predicted proteins | sample 356321 | NCBI WGS metagenome assembly CEWR01 (sample SAMEA2621551, study PRJEB7988) | marine metagenome | biome: marine biome (ENVO:00000447); feature: mesopelagic zone (ENVO:00000213); material: "saline water (ENVO:00002010), including plankton (ENVO:xxxxxxxx)" | depth 790 m
TTAACCGATTTCAAAATAATGGCAAAAGCAAAATCGGTTTCTAAAAACACTATTGTGTTTAATAATTTAGTTAATACAAAAATAGACTACATCGAAAATTGGGAAGTTCCTGCAAAAGATAGTTGGCACAACAGATTTCTAGCATAGTTTTTGTAATCTTTTTTTTATGAAAAATCTTTTTGTAACCTCATTATTTCTTTTCTTTTATTTTTCAGGAATTTCTCAGCAATCATATCCTCTTCTGGTTGAAAAAGACCAATTAAATCAAAAAATATGGGTGGATAGTATTTATAATTCGATGACTCTTGAAGAAAAAGTCGGACAATTATTTATGGTGGATGTTTTTTCTAGTGATCCTAAATCTAAAAACGATAAAATTGATTCTTTAATCAAAAACCAACATATTGGCGGAATCATATTTTCTAAAGGAGGCCCAAAACGTCAAGCAAAACTAAATAATCATTATCAGGATATTTCAAAAACTCCATTAATAATGGCAATGGATGCAGAATGGGGATTGGCAATGCGTCTAGATTCTACTTTTGCTTATCCTTGGAATATGACATTGGGAGCCATCACTAATAATGAAATAATTTACAAAATAGGAAAACAAATAGGTGAGCATACCAAAAGAATTGGAATGCACATTAATTTTTCACCTGTTGTCGATATTAATACCAATCCAAATAACCCTATAATTGGGAATCGTTCTTTTGGAGAAGGCCGTGATAATGTTACTGAAAAAGCATTGGCATATATGCGCGGAATGCAAAGTACTGGAGTATTGGCTAATGCTAAACATTTTCCTGGACATGGGAATACTGAAAAGGATTCACATAAAACCTTACCAACTATTTCTTTTTCAAAAAACCGATTAGATAGTATAGAGTTATATCCATACAAAAGATTGATAGAAGGAGGACTGAGTAGTGTAATGGTTGCTCATTTAAACGTGCCATCACTAGAAGTTAGATCTAACTTTCCTTCTTCTTTATCCAGAGATATTGTTACTAATTTGTTGCAAAAAGAAATGAAATTTAATGGATTGGTTTTTACTGATGCATTAAATATGAAAGGAGCCTCCAATTTTAAGGAACCTGGAGAAATTGATTTAGCTGCATTTTTAGCAGGAAACGATGTGTTATTAATTTCAGAAAGTATTCCAAAAGCACACCAAATCATTATGAATGCTTGTAATGATGGAAGAATAGATGAAGCTCGTTTAGAACGTTCAGTTAAGAAAATATTATTTGCAAAATATAAGGTTGGATTAAGTAATTATCAGCCTGTAGATTTGAATAATTTAGTAGAAGATTTAAATACTCCATTAGACAAAATGCTTTATGAAGAGGCAATGGAAAATGCCTTAACGGTTATAAAAAATGATCGTTTACTTATTCCAATTAAAAAATTAGAGAATACTAGAATAGCGTATGTTGAATTTGGTGATGATTCAGGAGAACACTTTTTAAGTCAATTACAAAAATACGCTAAAGTTGATTGGGTAAAAGCTAAGACATTAGATGAATACAATGAAAAATTAAAAGAATACGATCTTACCATTATTGGTTTTCATAAATCGAATGCAAATCCTTGGAAAGGATATAAGTTTACTGAATTGGAGTTGACAAGACTCTACGAAATTGCTAGGAATAACAAAGTAATCTTAGATGTATTTGCAAGGCCTTATGCATTATTAGACGTTACAGTGCCATCAAATATAGATGGCATTATAATGTCTTATCAAAACAGTAAAGTATCTCAAGAGCTTTCTGCTCAACTAATTTTTGGTGCTATTACAGCTAAAGGCTCACTACCTGTTACTATTGGTAAGAAATTTCCGTTGCATACTACTTTTTTTACAAGAAAACAGAATAGGCTGCAATATGGAACTCCTGAAAGTGTTGGAATAAGTACAATTAAGTTAAAAAAAATAGATTCATTAGTAATCACAGGCCTGAATGGAGATATGATGCCTGGTGCTCAGGTTTTAGTAGCAAGAAAAGGGAAAGTTATCTACCATAAAACTTTTGGATATCACACTCAAAAAAAGAAAATAAAAGTTTTAGAAGATGATATTTACGATGTTGCTTCTTTAACTAAAATATTAGCGACTTTACCAATGGTAATGGAATTAGTAGATAATGGAACGATTAATTTAAATACTAAAATTTCAGAATTATTACCAGAGTATATGGGTTCTAACAAAGAAGGCATAACACTTAAAAAAATGTTATCTCATTATGCGCGTATAAAAGCTTGGATACCATTTTATGCGAAGACATTAGATACATTAAAACAACCTGATGTTAAGTACTATTCAAAAAATAAATCTTCAAATTTCAGCATTCAAGTAGCCAATGATTTATTTATACGGAATGATATGAAAGATTCTATTTATGTTCGGATCATGGAAAGTGATTTATATCCCAAGCTTAAATATAAATACAGTGATTTACCATATTATATTCTTAAAGAATATTTAGAACGGTATTATAATAAACCGATGCAAGATTTGGTTCAACAACATTTTTATCGACCTTTAGGAGCTAATAACACTACCTATTTACCTTTAGAAAAGTTTCCTTTAGATAAAATACCGCCTACAGAGGAAGATAACTATTTTAGAATGCAGACGATTCAAGGTTATGTTCATGACCAAGGAGCAGCTATGTTAGGTGGAGTTAGTGGACATGCTGGGATATTTAGTAATGCTAATGACATCGCTAAAATTATGCAAATGTATCTTTGGAAAGGGAGCTATGGAAATATTACTTATTTAAAACCAGAAACTCTTGATTTATTTAATACTTGTAATTTTTGTGATACAGATGTAAGGAGAGGAGTTGGTTTCGACAAACCTCAATTAGAAGATGTTGGACCAACTTGTGGTTGTGTTTCAATGGATAGTTTTGGACATAGTGGATTTACAGGAACATTCACCTGGGCAGATCCAGAAGAAGATATCATTTACGTATTTTTATCAAATAGAACTTATCCAGATGCTACAAATAGGGAAATCATTAAAAATAATTTAAGAAGTGATATTCAATATTTAATATATCAAGCTATTGAAGATAAAATAGAACAATCAAATTAATATTTATTAATTTTAAAATTCCGATAAACCGGGTATTTATATGAAAATTGCTATTGTTTGTTATCCAACATTTGGAGGGAGTGGAGTTGTAGCCACTGAATTAGGAATTGCTTTGGCTGAAAAAGGTCACGAAATTCATTTTATTACCTATAAACAACCAGTACGGTTACAATTATTACATAGTAATATGCATTATCATGAAGTAACAGTACCAAGTTATCCTCTTTTTCATTACCAACCTTATGAACTTGCTTTATCAAGTAAATTGGTAAATATGGCAAAACTGCACGAAATAGAATTGGTTCATGTGCATTATGCCATACCACATGCCTATGCTGGCTATATGGCTAAACAAATGTTAGCTGAAGAAGGAATTTATATTCCTATGGTAACCACACTTCATGGAACAGATATTACATTGGTTGGTAATCATCCATTTTACAAACCTGCTGTAACTTTTAGTATTAACAATAGTGATGCAGTTACATCGGTTTCTCAAAGTTTAAAAGACGATACGCTTCGTTTATTTGATATTAAAAAAGAAATACACGTAATTCCAAATTTTATTGATATCAATAAGTATAATAATTCATTTTCAGATTGTCAACGTGAATTAATAGCAACCGAAGACGAAAAAATTATTACTCACATCAGTAATATCAGGAAAGTAAAACGGGTAGATGATGTTATAGAGATATTTGATCACATTCAACAAAAAATGCCAGCAAAATTAGTAATTGTAGGAGATGGACCAGAAAAAGAATCATTAGAAAAATTATGTAAGAAGAAGGGCATTACTGCAAAAGTTCTTTTTGTAGGTAATAGTCATGAAGTGGACAAAATATTATGTTTTAGTGACTTGTTTGTACTTCCTTCTGAACATGAAAGTTTTGGTTTGGTTGCTTTAGAAGCAATGGCTTGTGGGGTTCCTGTGATTTCAAGTAATGCAGGAGGTTTATCTGAAGTTAATATACAAGGAGAAAGTGGATTTTTAAGCGATGTTGGTGATGTTGATGAAATGTCAGATAATGCAATTAAAATACTTCAGGATCCCGAAATGCTCCTTACATTTAAAAGGAAAGCTAAAATAATAGCCCAAAGATTTGAAACAAAAATGATAGTACCAATGTATGAAGAGATATACGAAAATGCTTTAAATGCTATTTCTGAAAAAACTAATCTTTTTTAACTCCCCATATATGAGATTTACCAACTCAAACAATATCTTCTTTGACTAAGTATTTAAATCTAAACTACTTCTTTATTATTAACCCAACTTGTATATAGATTATGAACTATTGCTTACACCACTGGTCCAATAAATAATCCTAGAATTTCTTAAAAAATCATACCACCAATTGCACCGATTAAAATTATAATCATAGGCGTTAGCAATTCTTTTTTCAATAACATTGGTTTTAATACATTATCTAGTTATGCTATTATCATCATATATATAGCAAAAATTACTGCTGGAGTTGTTTCTGCAAAATAAAATACATAAATAATAATCGGCAAAACTACTAGAGATACAGGAATTTGGATAATAGCTGTAAAAATATGGAAGTATCTGCTACTTGTTGTTCTTCAGTAGTAGGTATAGAACCGTTTTTAGTATCCATATTATTATTTATTTTTAGCCTTAACTATATCTTTTACAGTAAATTGTAGTACAGAAAACATTATTGCCGTAGTCCATCCCAAAAGTAGTACCCCGTTCATTGCTTCTAATCCAGCTAATATTCTATTGGTAGAACTTATTGTTATTTCACCATATCCCAAGGTAGTAAAAGTGACTAATGAAAAATAAATTGCTTTTTCTAAAGTATCAAATTCAGTTATTCCTGGTAAAATATAATAAGCGAATCCCCATATTATTGCTTCTATAAAATTTAATGATAATAAAAAAATGGCTGTATATATAAGAAGCCAAACCGTTTTTCTATTTAAAGAAGGCTTTTGTTTATTCTTATATTTATTAGAAAGTAGCTTTACCCAAAATATGGTTCCGTAACTGTGAATTAAGATAGTAATTCCTATTATAAAAACCCCGATAGCAATATTTAATAACATAATTAGTGATTATGATTCAAATATATGAATTCGATTTAAACTATAACTTGATGTTAGCTTTCTCTTTTATTGAATTAATTATTGTTGTTTTTTATTACCAATAATAGGTTGAAGAATTATCGCTATGAACATTACAATTAAACAACCTACCAAGTTTAACCATAAATAAGGCATTAAATCAATATACCAGAAATAAATAATAATAGCTTGTGTAATTATTGCTGCCCAAAAAACAGCATTACTTGTTACATATTTAATAAAAAATGCTAACAAGAATACACCTAAAACATTTCCATAAAAAATGGAACCAATAATATTTACCAATTGTATTAAATTATCAAATAAATTTGCAACACAGGCTATTGATATTGCTATAACACCCCATAATAAGGTAAACCATTTTGAAGCTCTAACGTAATGCTTTTCATCTCTAACTCTTACATTTCGTTTATATAAATCTATGGCAGTTGTAGAAGCCAAAGCATTTAGCTCTGAAGCGGTACTCGACATAGCAGCACTAATAATAACTGCTAATAATAAACCTATTAAACCACGAGGTAAATTGTTTAAAATAAAATGAATAAAAACATAATCCTTATCATTTGTTTCAGCATCTGGATTCGCTTTTAAAATTAATTTTTTTGTTTGTTCTCTCAAATCGTTCTCAAGATTATTCAAATAAGTAATTTCGTTTGAAATATTCTTTTTTTCTACTTCATTTTCTGTATTGGCATATAATAATTGCTTGTCTTTTAAAGATAAGTCTAAATCTTTTTTATTAATTTCTAATTGATTAAACTCTGAAGCATATTCCGAATTTCTAACATCTTCAATTGCGGCAGGATTAAAGTTTAAAGGTGATTCATTAAATTGATAAAAAACAAATACCATTACACCAACTAACAAAATAAAGAACTGCATAGGTATTTTTAACAGGCCATTCATAATTAAACCCATTTGGCTTTCTCTTACCGATTTACCACTTAAGTATCGCTGTACTTGACTTTGATCTGTTCCAAAATAGGAGAGTGCTAAAAAAGTTCCACCAATGATACCACTCCAAAAAGTATATCGATTATCAAAATCGAAAGAAAAATCTAATATATCAAGCTTGCCGTTTGCACCAGCCAATTCCAGCGCTTTTGTAAAAGATATGTCTAGGGGTAAATAATTTAATATGATTAAAAAAGTAATAAACATTCCAGCAAAAATTACACCCATCTGCTGTTTTTGAGTAATGCTTACAGCTTTTGTGCCACCACTTACCGTATATATAACAACAAGAGTACCGATTATAATATTTAGCGTAACCAGATCCCATCCCAAAACTGCAGATAGTATAATTGAGGGTGCAAATATGGTAATACCAGCTGCGAGTCCTCTTTGTATTAAAAATAAGATAGCAGTTAAACTCCTTGTTTTTAAATCGAATCTACTCTCTAAATATTCATAAGCAGTAAAAACCTTTAACTTGTGATACAATGGGATAAATACCATACTGATAATCACCATCGCAATAGGAAGTCCGAAATAAAACTGAACAAAGCCCATTCCATCATGATATGCTTGACCAGGAGTAGATAAAAATGTGATAGCACTTGCTTGCGTTGCCATTACACTTAAACCAATAGTCCACCAGTTTGATGAATTGCCGCCTTTTAAATAATCCGTAACATTTTTATTATGTCGAGTTTTATAAGTTCCGTAAAGAACTATAAATGCTAATGTTCCGATAAGAACAATCCAGTCAATTAATTGCATATTATGAGAAGTTCGTCATTAAGTAATAAAAAAGAACGATGTAAATTGCGTTCATAATGAGAACCCAAGTATACCTTTTTTTCCAAGTAAATTTTAAATTTTCTTCTTTCATGAGGTTCGTTTTAAAAAGATGAATTTTAATTATTTACCAATGGATAATAAATTAGCAAATAATCTATAAGCTCCAGAGACTCCAGCCGGTAATTCTCTAAAGAAACTTATACCCGTATAAATATAATATCCTTTTCCATAGGATGCAACCAATAAAGATCCTTTTGTTTTTTTACTGCCTTTATCGTTCATTCCTAAAATTGGTGTAAATTCTTTGCCCCATTTATTTGGAAAATAAAGACCTCTTTCTTGTACCCAATTTTCAAAATCTGTCTTTGTTATTTTATTTGGATAGTTTAATACTTGATGGTCAGGAGTCAATAAAGTAACTTCCGAAAATTCGTCTGTAACACGATCTCTTGAAAGTTCTAATTGATATGGAGCAATTTCATTAGTAACTAATCTATGGCTAGTATTGTATTGAAGTAATAATGTACCGCCGTTTTCAACATAACTATTAAATTCAGGTTGTTTAAAAGCTAATTCAGGTACGGTATTATAAGCTCTTATTCCAACTACAATCGCATCAAACTGACTTAAATTTTTAGAAGTTATTTCAGCAGGATTTATAGAAGTTACTTGATATCCAATTTGCGCTAAACTTTCTGGAATTGCATCTCCAGCTCCTTTTATATATCCAATATTCTCCCCTTTTTTCTCTATACTTATATGAACCACTTTTGCTTCAGCATCCATTAATACTTGTTGCAATGGAATGTAATCATAATCTATGGTGAATAATTCTTTTTGAAACGATTGATTTCCAATTTTCACAATGGGCTTTAGCTTGCCTTCACTTTGATTCTTAGGTGGTGTAACTGTAAATAACAGTGTTGCATCATCTCCTTTTTTGGAAACTGAAAAGGATTGTGATTCCGGAGAAATTACCCATCCTTTTGGTGATTGAAGTGAAACGGTTCCATCTAAATTATCTCTTCCTGCTTTTACTGTTACCGGAATTTGTTTTGGATTGTTATCTGAAAAGATGATTACTTTCTCTTGTATACTTGCAGTTGCTTGAGGTAAAACATCAAATGGTTGATATACTTCTCCTTTTACGGGGTCATTATATTTATACACTAAGTTTCTATTATAACTTAAATTTTTGCCATTAATAGTTAACTGAAAAGTAATTGGAAAATCCATCGCCTTTTCAGGAAGGCCTATATTATTCTTATCATCTACACGATACATACCTATGGTCCCTTTTTCATTTAACCAGTAAGGAGTACTATAATTTTGATAATTAAAAGTACCTTCTACACTTTCGATAACTATTTTTTGATTTTTTTCGAGTTGATAAGGTTTTAATGAATTTGGAAAAGAAATAAACATTGAATTTACCGATCCCAGTTCAATTTTTAAATTGGATCTATTAATTGCTTCAATCGTAACTTTTATTTCTCCCTTTTTTACTGAATTTTGTTGATCTGAAACAGCTTCCAAATAAAGTCCAGCACAATCTCCAATAAGCTGTTTTATTTCTTCCAATTTTACTGTTTTCCAATGTCCTTGCTTAAGATTTAGAAGTAGTTCATAAGCTTTCAGTAATTCTGGAACCATTAGAGAAGGATCCTTAAAATTAAAGTTTTCTTCTATGCTATAAAGTATATCTCCAATTTCTTTTCCACCTTCAATCCGAGACCAAGTTGTATCAATACCATCAAATAAATTCGCTTTATTATCTGGAAAATCTCCTTTAAGAAACTCTAAATATTCGGTTTGACTTCCCCTGGATCCCGTATTTCCAAATCCTTGTGATTTATGCATACTTCTGCTCAATGCAGCTATTTCACCATTAGATAGTCCTAAGTCTGAATAGTAATTTCCTGTTTCTACTTCAACTAATTTACTCTTATCTGCCTTTTCAAATTTTTCTTTAGATCCATAAAACCACCAAGAGGTATTAAAAAGTAATCGTTTTGGTTGCCAAGTACCATACTTTTCGGCAGATTCTGGATATTTATTTACATCTCCAACCAAATCAAAAGCTTCAAAGCTTAACATAGCAGAAGAAGTGTGATGTCCATGAGTGCTTCCTGGGTTTCTATGGTTAAAACGATTGATAATAATGTCTGGTTGAAAACGTCTAATACTTAAAACTACATCGCTTAATACTTCTTCTTTATTCCAAATTTCAAGAGTTTCATCTGGATGTTTAGAATATCCAAAATCATTGGCTCTAGTGAAAAATTGTTGTCCTCCATCAGTTTTTCTGGCTGCAATAAGTTCTTGAGTTCTTATAACTCCTAATAATTCTCTAATTTCTGGCCCCACTAAATTCTGACCACCATCACCTCTAGTCATAGATAAATATGCCGTTCTTGCGTGAATATCATTTGATAAAAAGGAAATTATTCGAGTGTTTTCATCATCTGGATGTGCTGCGATATACATAGCAGATCCTAAAAAGTTTAATTTTTGAAGGTTATGAAATATTTCAGATGTTGTTGGTTTATCTGGTTGTTGAGCTAATAAAAAGGAGATACTTACTAATAAAGTAAAGGTTACTGATGTTATTTTTTTCATGGATAGTTTTATAGCTAATTCTCAAATATACCTAAAAGGTAAAAAAGCAAAAATTATTTTGTAATATTTTAACAAGCGGGATTATTATTTTTCAGCAATTTCCAATAAAGTTTTATAAACTAAATGAGTGGGTAAACCCATTACATTAAAAAAAGATCCTTCAATTTTGTTAATTCCTATATAACCCAACCATTCTTGAATTCCGTAGCCTCCAGCTTTATCAAAGGGTTGATAGGTGTTAATATAATAATTGATTTCATCATCTGTTAAGTCATTAAACCAAACTTTCGTAGTGTCGTGTATCGTTTTTTGACTATCTTTTCTTGTAAATGTAACCGAAGTAAATACGTTATGCATACGACCACTAAATGATTGTATCATCCTAAAAGCATCCTCTGCATCTTTAGGCTTTTCGACTGCTTTTCCACTTTGCCAAACTATAGTATCACTGGTGATGAGCAAATCTTTTTCAGATAAATTATGAAATGCTGCTGCTTTTAACTTGGATAAATAATCGGTTATTTCAACTCCTCGCAAGGTATCTGGATAAATTTCTTCAACTTCTTTTAATTGAATGGTAAAATCAATATCCATTTCTTTAAAAAAGCGTTGTCTTCTTGGTGATCCAGATGCAAGAATTATGTTATATTTTTTTAGTTTTTCAGAAAGCATATCAATTTTTTAATCAGGATTAATTTATAATTTAGATAATTACAAAAGTATATAACAATATAGAACACATACCCAAAAGCATGATAATTTTCAGCAATTTTGAAAGGAAGGTATAATCACTTTTATTTTTTGCATCCCAAATTTTAATACTAAAATAGAGTAGCGGAGCTAAAGTAAATAGTAAAAAATAAACAACTGCGTAAGTATAATTATATAAATGAATATAAATATAATAAACGGTCCCAAACATAGCTAAAACAGTCATTCCAAAAACAATATAGGAAGTTCTTTTTCTTCCTAAAATGATTGGAAGTGTGCTTAATTCGCCATTTTTATCACCATTAATATCTTCGATGTCCTTTACAATTTCTCTCATTAAATTAATGTAAAAAGCAAAAAACGAATAATTTAATAAGATGCCAAAAATGAAGGATTGATAATCTTGATTTAAAAAATTAATTGCTGGTAGTAAATCAAATAATCCAACAATTAGTAGACTAAAAGCAACCAAAGCAGATACAATTACATTTCCAAAAATGGGAATCGATTTTATAAAAGTAGCATATAAATATAATAGGGCAGATATTACTACAAAATATCCTGAAAATTCGGGTTTCCCAATTTGATTAGAAATATAAAAACCCAAACCAACACCAATGACATTTAAAATAATAAAGAGGTAATTTGCATTTTTTTCAGTAATCTTCTTACCAATAATAACTTTTTCTGGCTTATTGATGTAGTCAATTTCTACATCATAAATATCATTAATAATATTTCCTGCAGCTGCAATACTAACAGTAGCAATCATTAATAGTGCAAAAAGAAAACCACTAAGAGTCAGATCCGCTCCTAAAGGTGTAAACAAACCATACCTAATTAAGATTTGCATCAAAATTAGAATCAATAAATTTTGATAACGTATTAATCTTAAATAATTCAAGGGGTATAACTTTTAAAGATTAATCGTATTTAGCACTTACACGATCGCTGTCTAACCATTTGTTTTGAACTTTTAGTACTTGTTCAATAACATCTCTAGCACAACCTTTTCCACCTTTTTTATGTGAAATATATTTAGATACTTTTTTAATTTCTTGAACAGCATCTTGTGGACAACAAGGTAAACCAACTTCCTGCATTACATGTAAGTCTGGAATATCATCACCCATATAAAGAACTTGTTCTTTGCGAATGTTGTTTTCTTCCAGATAAGTATTCATCGTTTCGGTTTTATGGTGGGCGCCTAAGAAAACATCTTTTATACCTAAACCTTTTAGCCTCAAACGCACACCTTCATTATTTCCTCCAGAAATAATACAAACATTAAACCCTTTATCTACGGCCGTTTTTAAGGCAAATCCATCTTTGGTATGCATTTTTCGATACATATCACCATTGGTTGCAACGATAATAGTTCCATCGGTTAATACACCATCTACATCAAAAATTAAGGTGGTAATTTTATTAAGATATTCTTTGTAACTCATAGGTTAATGATTATTATATTTTTTTAAAATTGAATTTGTAATGTCTTGATAAATATCTTTATACGGACTATCTTTTAACAAATGTAACTGTTTTTCGATGGTCTTTTTATCATTCCTCTTTGCAGGACCCGTTTGAGCTTCAGCAGGAGCGAGGGTATTAATTTTATTTGCAGTTTCTAAAATTAAAGGCTTTAATAAGTCGAAGGATAACGATTGTTCTTGCATTAAATCATTTCCAACCTGATACAGGTAATTCACAAAATTATTAACGATAACAGCACTTAGATGAATTTTTTCTCTTTTTTCTGAAGAAACCGCTAACACATTATTTGAAATAGAATTTCCTAATTGGTTTAATAATCCCAAATCAGATTCATTTTGCGCTTCTATACACATTGGAATTTCAGAAAAATCTACTTCACTATTTTTGGAAAAACTTTGCAATGGATAAAAAACTCCTTTTCTGTTTTTATCTGAAAGGGCTTCCATAGCAACACTTCCTGAAGTATGAACTACCAATTTGTTTTTAATAAGTAAACTTTCTGAAAATGAAACTATAGCATCATCCGGAACAGCAATAATGTAAATGTCTGCTTCTTTAATTTTAGCTAAAGAATAAGTTTTATCTAAAGCTGAAGGAAAAAAAGCTAATGAGTTTTCATTGCGATTATAGACCTGAATGACTTTAAAACCTAATGAGTTATAGATTGCCTTACACAAATGTGTAGCAACATTACCAGCTCCTAATAAAACAATCGATTTCATACTACGAAGATAATAATTTTTAAAAGTTAAAAGCTTGCTAAATAAATGAAACATTACATTTATCGCGACTTTTTTATAAAGTCTTTTTAATAGATATTCTATGAACAAAAGTGATATTTCTACTCGTAAAGATATGGCTACCCGTATTTCATGCTTTTTATGCTCAAGTTAGGGGAGATGATTTACTAGGACTTATTTTTAACACTATAATTAAGAATTGGTTTTATCATCTAAAATTATTGATCGATTTTTGGGAAACCAACTTATTTTTTGTGAAAAAATATACAGGAAATACTTTGGCTGCTCAAGCTAAAGCCGGTAAATTAAATGATTATTTAATAAATGAATCCCATTTTGGGATTTGGCTTAACCAATGGTTTAAAAATATAGATGCTTTATTTAAAGAAGATAATGCAAAACTTGCCAAAATAGAGCTCTAAATATCAGCATTTTTATGAATATGTAAATATTTGAAAACTAACCAAAATTGTAGTTAAAATCATTAACATTTTATGATATAATTACTGAATGTAATTTCTTAAATTTGCTGAAAATTAAGATTGCCATGCTAAAGAAAATATTTTCTATTCTTTTTTCTACACGTTTAACTGCTGTTTTATTTATTGTTTTTGCTGCCGCTATGGCAACTGGAACATTTTTAGATGCATCTGCAGATACTTCACCAACTCCGTATACTAGAGAATTAGTATATAATGCTTGGTGGTTTGAAGCTATAATGGGATTATTTATGATTAATTTTATAGGTAATATAGCTAAGTATCGCTTATTTCGAAAAGAGAAATGGGCAACATTAACCCTTCACTTAGCTTTTATTTTAATTATTCTTGGAGCTTTTATTACCCGATATATAAGTTTTGAAGGGATGATGCACATACGTGAAGGCGCTACTGAAAATACCATACTTTCTTCTGATACTTATATAACTACTTTTATTGATGGAGATTATGAAGTTAATGGTGTCCCTCAAAGACGGACTATATCACCAGTTCTTGTGAGGTTATCTGAAAAATTAAATAATTATTTTGAAATAAATTCTGATTATAACGGTCAAAAAGTGACCATTAAATATAAAGATTACATAATTAATGCCAAAGAAGGTGTTGTTCCTACTGAAGGTGGAAAAAATTACTTAAAGATGGTGGAAGCTAGTGATGGAGAACGTCATGATCATTGGATAGGAGAGGGTGATGTTTTAAATGTTCATAATGTTTTGATTTCCTTAAATAAACCTACACAAGGAGCTATCAATTTAATGTATAAAGATGGAGCGTATTCTATTTCTTCTCCCTTTGAAGGTAAATGGATGCGTATGGCAGATAAAGAACAAGGTGAATTACTAAAAGATTCAATTCAACCATTAATATTACGATCTCTTTATCAAGTTGCAAATATGTCCTTTGTAATACCAGAAATGGTAATGCCAGGTGAATTTGGTATTGTTAAAGCACCAAAAGATGAACCCACAAATATGAGTGCTGTTACTTTTGAAATAAGCTCAAATGGAGAATCTAAAACAGTATCTGTATTAGGAGGACAAGGAGTAGCTCGAAGCCCAATATCTACAGAGTTAGCCGGACTTAAGGTTTATTTAGCCTATGGTTCAAAAGAGTACGAACTCCCATTTAGTATTACTTTAAATGATTTTATAGCTGATAAATATCCTGGTACTCAGAAAAATTATTCTGCTTTTAAAAGTAAGGTTACCGTAAATAAAAGTGATACTGAATTTTACGATTATGAAATATTTATGAATAATATATTAGATGAGCAAGGTTATCGTTTATTTCAATCTTCTTTTGATGGAGATGAAAAAGGAAGCATACTTTCAGTTAACCATGATTATTGGGGTACTTGGATCACTTATATTGGGTACACTTTATTATACTTTGGTTTAATGGCTATTTTGTTTGATAAGAATACCCGTTTTGCAGATTTGAAAAGAATGCTTTTAAAAGTGAAAAAGAAAAAAACAGTTTTAAGTGCCATACTACTATTTTTAATTTCTTTTACAGGATTTGCACAAGATGAAAATTCACATAGAACTAAAGTTCCAAAAGAAAAGTTAGATTCAATTATTTTGGCCAATGTTGTAAGTAAAGAACATGCAGCTAAGTTTGCACATTTGGTGATTCAAGATGATGGTCGAATGAAACCGGTAAATACTTTTGCTAGTGAATTGCTTAGAAAGATAAGTAGAAAAAACACTTATGGAGGTCTTGATGCGAATCAAGTTTTTGTATCTATGGTTGAGTTTCCAAGATTATGGTTGGATGTGCCTATTATGTCATTAAAACGAGGAAATGATAGTATTCGTGAAATTATAGGTATTGATAAAAGTGCTAGCCTTTTCTCATTAATGGATTTAATTGATGAAAATGGAAATAATAAATTAGGACCCTATATTGAAGAAGCATCAAAAACTACCAATAAAAATCAGTTTCAAAAAGATTTCATGAAAGCTTATGAAAACTTTTACTTATTAAACGAAGCATTAAGCGGTAGTATATTTAAAATATTTCCAATCCCAAATGATGAAAATAATCGTTGGGTTTCTTATCCAGAATTGGCAGAAGTAAATTATACTAAGAAAGATTCTGCTATTGCTAAAAATATTCTGCCTTATTATTTTGAAACTTTAAGAGAAGCAAGAAAAGATGGAAATTACAATACAGCAGATGATTTATTAAAAGGAATAACAAAGTTTCAAAACGAATTTGGAGCAAGTGTAATGCCTTCAGAAAATAAAGTAAATGCTGAAGTATTATATAACAAAGTGGATATATTTAATCGCTTGTACAAATACTTCGCAGTATTTGGTATGCTGATGTTTGTATTTATTATCATTCAGATTTTTAAAGAAAACAAGAGTATTAATGCGATTGTTAAGTTATTTAAATACTCCATTTGGATCTTATTTGTTTTACTTACTCTAGGGTTAATAGCAAGATGGTATATAAGTGGTCATGCTCCTTGGAGTAATGCTTATGAATCTATAATTTATGTAGGCTGGGCTACCGTGTTTTTTGGTTTGACTTTGGGTAAAAAAAGTTATTTAACTATCGCATCAACTGCATTTGTTGCAGCTATTATTTTATGGGTAGCTCATGAAAACTGGGTAGATCCTGCAATTTCTAATTTACAACCTGTTTTAGATAGTTATTGGTTAATGATACACGTTGCTGTTATAGTAGCTAGTTATGGGCCATTTACATTAGGTATGATTCTAGGATTGACTTCGTTACTTTTAATGGTGCTTACCAATAAAAAGAATGTCAAAAAAATGGACTTAAATATTAAAGAACTTTCAATTATTACTGAAATGGCTTTAACTGTTGGTTTAGTTATGCTTGCAATAGGAAACTTTTTAGGTGGGCAATGGGCTAATGAAAGTTGGGGACGTTATTGGGGCTGGGACCCTAAAGAAACTTGGGCTTTGATTAGTATTATGATTTATGCATTTGTTATTCATATGCGTTTGGTTCCAGGTTTAAGAAGTAAATGGACTTTTAACTTCGCTGCTGTAGTAGCTTATGCATCTATTATGATGACTTATTTTGGTGTAAATTTCTACCTAACTGGATTGCATTCTTATGCAAGTGGTGATGTACCTGTGACCCCAACTTTTGTTTGGTACTTTACAGCCTTTGTTTTTATTTTGAGTGCAGTAGCATATATTAATTACAAAAAGCATTTTATAAAAAAAGGATAAGCTTTTAAAACTTATCCTTTTTTATAAAATTATTAAAAATTACTAATTGTAAATATAATCAGGCTGATTATCTAGAAGTCTATAATCCTCTTGGATATGTTCACTAATTTCAAGTTTTTTGTATAAATCTTTGGTATAGTCAACAACTTCAACTTCTGTTAGTTTAAGTTTTCGAGCAATTTTTGTATTTTCTTTTCCTTCAGAAATGTATTGCAATAGTTTTATTTCAATACCATCTAAATCGTATTGCATAATTAAATTTTCTAAATATACATCTTCTACTAGCTGTTCTACTTGATTTCTTGTCATTACATCTTGTCTTTTAAGGTATATTCGCATTTCAGTTTGTCTTAATTCTCCCTCTTCTTTAACAGCTTGCATTCGGTACATAATAGCATAAGATAGAAGTAATACCTCAAATAAGGTAGCAACTTTTAGATGGATTACTTCCGTAAATAGAAACTCTATACCCAATGGTTTTAATAAAAAATAATCTATAGAAAACAACAAAGGAATAAATGTTCCTATAACATAAAATTTAGCATAATTATTTTTACTAAATAACAACACTCCAGCGATAAAGTAAATACCCAATACACCAAATAAAATAATATTTACAATACTAGTTAATTCTGAATTTCCATTTATCCACGAGGTAATTAAGAATAAAAATGCAACTCCAAAAGCTGCCAAAGAAATTTGACTTAATTTTGGGTAATATTCTTTTATAGAAAGGTATTTGTCTGTAAATAAACTATGAAATCCGATTGTTATTAATAATAATGTAGATTGCATCATATAGTTTTGCAGTAAAACATCAATCCCAATTAATGGAAATAAACCTTCTGCAAAAAATAGTGTAAAAGTTAAGGCAGCAACTGTAGCTGAAAATTTCACAAAAATAATTTCATCAAATACAAAAAAGCAAACTAAATTTAATAATATAATAGTTAAAGCAAATCCATAAAATAATCCTTGATTAAATAAATTTCCTTGATATTGAATTGGAGTTAAAATATTTTGAGAACCAAACTCTTTTTTATCAATATATTTGTAGGAAATTTCCTTAAGTGTGGAAATACCTCCAAAATTTGAGCTTTCAGAATAATAACTAAAAACATCATTTATATTGATATTATTAGTAAAAAAAATAGCACTGTTAAATTCATTAAAATTAAAGTTAGGATTAACTTGATGTAAGTAATCAAAGTGTTGATAATCAGAACTATTAATTTCATTTTGTTGAAGATTATTGATAGCGTAAGAAGCATTATTAAATGCAAATAGCACAACAAAAATACATAAAAGTAGGGGCAATAGTTGTCTTTTCATAATAAGTAGGTTTAATCATTTAGGAAGTACAATATACAAAATAATTACACTTTAACCATTAAAAGTGCATTTAAACGATTTTTTGTATAAAAAAAATGACTGCCTCATAAGACAGTCATTTTAAAATGTATTAGATTATTTAATAGAAATACTAATTTCCTACCATATCTTCTGGTCTTACCCATAAATCAAATTCTTCTTCAGTAACATAACCCAATCTAACTGCTTCTGTTTTTAAAGTAGTACCATTTTTATGTGCCGTATTTGCAATTTCTGCAGCTTTGTAATATCCAATCTTAGTATTCAATGATGTTACTAACATTAAAGAATTATTTAATTGTTTTTTGATTACCTCAAGGTTAGGTTCAATACCAGCTACACAATTTTCTTCAAATGAAACACAAGCATCACCAATTAATTGTGCAGATTGTAAAAAGTTAGCAGCCATAACTGGTTTAAATACATTTAATTCATAATGCCCTTGCATACCTCCAACTGTAATTGCCATATCATTCCCAATTACTTGAGCACAAACCATTGTAATAGCTTCGGCTTGAGTAGGATTAACTTTTCCGGGCATAATTGAAGAACCAGGCTCATTAGCTGGAATCGTTATTTCACCAATACCACTTCTAGGTCCACTAGCTAATAAACGAATATCATTTGCTATTTTATTTAAAGAAACAGCTAATTGTTTTAAAGCACCATGAGATTCTACTATTGCATCGTGAGCCGCTAATGCTTCAAATTTATTTTTAGCAGTTATAAAAGGTAGGTTTGTAAATTCTGCAATATATTCAGCAACATTTTCTGAATATCCTTTAGGAGTGTTTATACCAGTTCCAACTGCTGTTCCACCTAAAGCCAATTCAGAGAGATGAGATAAGGTGTTTTCTAAGGCCTTAATTCCATGTTCAAGTTGTGAAACATAACCGCTAAATTCTTGTCCTAAAGTAAGAGGAGTAGCATCCATTAAGTGAGTACGTCCAATTTTTACTACATCTTTAAAATCTTTTGCTTTTTTTGATAAGGTATTATGTAATTGTTTTACTCCTGGTATGGTAACTTCAATTAATTTTTTATAAGCAGCAATGTGCATTCCGGTTGGAAAAGTATCATTGGACGATTGAGACTTATTTACATCGTCATTAGGAAGTAAAGTTTTTTCACCTTCTCCAACAACCTTACCAGCTAATTGATGGGCACGGTTTGCAATAACTTCATTTAAATTCATATTGCTTTGTGTACCACTACCAGTTTGCCAAATTACTAATGGAAA
>CEWR01159428.1_pt1 | contig 18786 bp, 10 predicted proteins | sample 356321 | NCBI WGS metagenome assembly CEWR01 (sample SAMEA2621551, study PRJEB7988) | marine metagenome | biome: marine biome (ENVO:00000447); feature: mesopelagic zone (ENVO:00000213); material: "saline water (ENVO:00002010), including plankton (ENVO:xxxxxxxx)" | depth 790 m
TTTTGTATTAAAATCGGTATATCCAGTTAATTTTTTAAATTATTCAGGTAATTTTCTATGCCCTCCTGTTGAATTGTTTATATAGAGCCAATCTCCTTTTCTAATACTCCAAATTGATTTGTATGTATTATAAATAGTGGCTTCTCTCAATAGAGAATTGTATTTTTTTCCTGAAATCACATCTGTAAAATCATAACTGTCAGGTGCTGCATTTTCTGATAACTTTATACCTGTAATGTTTGCCAAAGTAGCCATAATATCAACTTGTGAAATGACTTCTTTCGAAATGGATTTTGCTTCAATATGTCCTGGCCATTTAATAATAAACGGTACGCGATGACCACCTTCCCACACATCACGTTTTAGTCCTCTAAAATTACCCATACTATAATGATCTAATTCTTCAGCGTGTTCCCAAGCTTCGGATTCTGGCCCATTATCTGAGGTGAAAATAACAATGGTGTTATCTTCAAATCCTTTATCTTTTAATGCTTTGAGTACTTGCCCCACCGTCCAGTCTGTTTGAACCATAAAGTCACCATAAGGAGCTGCCTCGGAAGTTCCATCAAATTCATCTGTTGGGACAATTGGTGTGTGAGGAGAAGGCAATGCAAAATAGAGAAAGAAAGGTTGGCTCTTATCTTGCTTATGAATCCACTCTACTGTTTTCTGAGTAACTTTTGGCAACACTTCATAAGGGTTCCAGTCTGGATGCTTTGGGCCTGGCCGAAATGAATTTTCTCCTTCTTTTAGTTTAAAACCCGAATTATTTATGTCGAATGTTTCTGTGGGAATATCAAGAAGGCGATCGTTTTCCATCCACGCAAAAGGTGGTTTAGAAATGGTTCCATCACCAAAATAATAATCAAATCCTCTATCTAAAGGGCCTCCAGTAACAGGTTCGTTCCAAACGACATCTGAAGGAAGGAAGTATTTACGTATTTTCCCCCACTGCATAACTTCTTGAGTAGGTTTATTTAATATATTCCAATTCCATCCCAAATGCCACTTACCGATACAGGCTGTTCTATAGCCATCGTCTTTTAAAACTTGTGGAAGTGTAATGTCAGAATCTTTAAATATTGGCTTTCCAAATGTGCCAACAATTCCGTGCGTCCTGCGCCAGTGATAAGTTCCCGTAAGCAAAGCAAATCGACTTGGCGAACATATTCCAGAAGAGCTGTGTCCATCGGTAAAACGCATCCCTTCCGAAGCCAGTTTATCGAGGTTTGGCGTAGGTGTTTTAGAATTAGGGTTTTGAATATTAAGATCGCCATAACCCATATCATCGGCATAGATAATTACGATGTTTGACTTGTCATATTGTTGACTCCAGCAATTGATGTAGAGCAATAGAATTAACAGTGATGTTAAAATTGTTAGTTTTCTCATTAGTTATTATTAATATGATCTTTTAGGTTAGTCTAAAATTAATTCAATCATAGTCAATGAATTACCTTCAATACTTGTTGTGTAATTCCCTTCTATTTCTTGTGTTTCAATGTTCTGAAAAACACCTGGGTTCTTAAAGCAAATGGCCTGATTTACTGACTTAATTGTATGCCCTGCAAGATTGATATATATATCTTTGTCCGCATCATTCTTATTCAACAAATACACAAATGCTTTCGTAGTGTCTTGAATTATTACAGCAGACATAATATGAGGATCTTCTACTGAACTTTGTACCAAATCTCCATTGAGCGCATTCTTATATAATTCAAATACTTTAGCGACTGGTGTTGGTTGGTAGTTTTTGGAAGAACTCACCAAAAATCTAAAATCACTTTCTTCGTCATTTGGCCATTGCGTGCTCCAAAGCGATGCTATTTCTAATCCTCCCTGAATCATCTGTAGTTGCATTTCAGATTGCATCAAGGCAGACCTAAATGAAGTATGATTGGGATCTGATTTGTATTTTCCTGGACCTAAATTCCATTCCATTGAAGCCAATTTTATAGTTGGTCTTCCCAATGATGTCATCATTTTGTTGAAATACGCAATCTCCTCCACATAGGTTCCACCATCGTACCATTTGGTTTCGTTTTCCATGGGTGTTTTTTCCTTCCATAAATCCCAACTTCCATTTTCCCATTTCCAGTACCAGTGGACATCTATATAATCAAAATTATCACCTGCTATAGTAATCAAAGTTGTGAATGCTCCTCTGTTTGTTCGTACTTTATCTGTCCAATTTGCGATCAATTCCGCATTGGGAGCATTTTCTTTTAAAGTTGGGGCATAATAATTAATCAGATTGGCATATTCTTCTACCGGCCATTTTTTGTGATGGTTTTCATTGTCCAGATAAAGGTACTTGACATCGAAATTTTTCGCTGCACAATACTTCAATAAAGCAACAGCTTCCGCTAGTCCATCTTCTTTTCTGTTGTAATTTCTACCAGAACTCATGTTAATTCCCAGCATGGGTTGAACTTTGGCAGCTCTACATAAAGTCATATATTCATCCAAATCCATATAATCCGTTAATGGTGTATCATTTGCTCTGTTGTAATTGTTGTTCCAGTGATCTAACCAACCCTGTCCATTAAGATCATTCCAGTGATACATAGTAGTTACCGTACCACCTGGGTAACGCAAATAACTTGCCCCAACTTTTTTGTACAATTCAGCCATGGTACCGTTTGCATATAAGGCATCGGGCTCCAATGAATACACCAGTCCATGACCTTGAATCATAGGACTTACGGTATTTTTAATCACAGTGGCATCAATAGAAACTTTTATCCCTTCCATTTGAGGCTGTTCAGGAATTTCAGGTTCATTTATCATTTCTTTATTGTTATCCTCAGTTAGCTGACAACCAATGAGTAATAGAAACACAATAAAGATTTTAACTGTTTTATATAAATACATGTTCACTTACTGATTACTATTATTTTAAATTTTCTCTCACCAATACACTGCTCAAGATCAAATGATTTTCCATATGTAATTCTTTTCCAGTCTCTCTAATTCACCAGAACCGACTAAAGAAACCGTTCCTGTACCAATTCCTCCTAAGAGTAAAGCGATGCGATTAAAATGCTCTCGATCATAACTTTTTAAAACACTAATTTTTTCACTTAACAATTCTGTCTATACATAAATACCTGTTGTAATAAATAAAATGAATGATAAAAAATTTGCTTCATTGTATGTGTTTTACTCTTTAATAAGGTTCAATAACTACTTGCTATGTGTATACTATTTATCGTTCCCCCGACTTTCTAAGGATTCATAAATTTAACAAAAAACAAGGAACTCCCTTAGCACAAAACTCACAAAGGCTATCATAAAACAGCAAAATAACGCGGTGTAACCGATAAAAAAAGAACTAAATTTAAGAGGAGTATTCGTACTCTTGTAGTATAAAAAAAGGAACGATAATTTATAGTATAAAACTAGCTACTGACCCTCTAAAATTGAATTTATTTTAGTCAGTGGTAGTTATACTTTCCATATTTAGTCTCATCTCTTTTTCAGCTTCTGCATTCCAATAATCACATTCCAATTGAAAGAATACAGAGGTGTATGGATGGCTAAATCGGTTTTAATGATGAGTACATTAAATAGTTTTGCTGAGCTATCTAATTCTCTAATGATGTCTTCATGCAACTTAGTTTTAACGGGTCTCCCTTCCAGAACTTGTGTAAGGTTAGTCCTGTATTATTCGATGCCATTAGCATCTTTCTCGTCAACAAATGCCATTTATTCATCAATAAATATAGTAGCGTTTACGTGTGTTGCTTTTTCAATTAAAGCACTCACAAACTTCACTGCTTCTAATTGACTGGCATAAATAGTGATGGTCTTGATTGCCGGATTGCTTTGTTCTGGATAGGCTCCGCCGCAATAACAATCCAATTTCGGTGACCAAATTGTTTTAACGTTTGCTCAACTTCTGTTTTCCAATTTTCTTTTGTTTTGAAAATTATTAATTAACTGTTTGATTCTTTTCTATTTAATGTGCACATCGATACGATGTTTAGGAACTTGCTTATCAAAGAAAACCGTAGGATTTTAGAAATTTCATGATATTTATTGTTAAAGGTACTTGCAAAGCACATCATTTTCTAAAGGACTCTAACAGTAGTTTTTATAGAGGTCTCTTTTGTGTTATTTTTTTACAAATCTGTGCCGATAGCTCTTTTCGACTATAAAAACAACTCAAATTTGTGATAGGATTATAGAATTATGGACCGCTACAACTTAAACTTTCGAAGTAATTTTGGGTATAACTTATTTTAATCTTAAATTTTATATTATGAAAAAAACGTACCTTATTTAATTGCGATTTTCTGCTTAATCAGTAACTTCTCTTTTGCTCAAACCACATATTATGTGAGCACTTCTGGAAGCAACAGCAACGGAGGAACTAACAGCACAACAGACGCATTTGCAACTATTCAATTCGCCTATGACGCTGCAGGAGAGGATGACATCATTGAAATTAGCGATGGAACTTATACTGAAACAAGCATTGAGACAACCAAAACCGTAACTATTACGGGGACAAGCGCTGACGGCACCATTATACAAGCCTCAGCCAACCAGCCAGTAGGCGATGGAAGTGATAAGTCACCGGACATGGATATTTTTAAAGTAAAAAATGGCGAAAAAGTTGTTTCTTATTTACTTTGTTCAGCAATTTTTGACCAATCTGGTGTACTTTCCTTACTTTTTCTTAGACTATATTCATGAACTCCTTCATGTGACAAGATATACAGAGTTTCATTTTCAATTCTAGGAGTCAGCTACCATACTGGTAAAGGTGCCTCATGTCCTTTCCATCAAGTAGTCTGAGCCTAAATTTAACTTAGTACAAAAAAAACAAAACAAAATACAGAGAATGTTTTTGTTGTGAGAAATAAATTTTTATTCATTAGAATTGTATTAATTCTTAATTACTGATTGATTTTTTTCTATTTATTATAGGCATCAATACGTTGTGTTTTAGAGTCGGTGTCAAAAAACATAAGTTGTACTTTTGTTAACTCAATCATATCTCTTATTTTTAGATTAGTATTTGCATACTTCTAAGTTAATCCTTGAGATGATTCTTTTTTATGATAGGCACACTTTTTTGTACACCTATCAAGTGTCGAAACAAATAGCATTGACACGTACTTAAACCTCTTTTTTATAACAAAAGAACAAGAAGTTAAGATTTGTGAAGAAAAACATGTAGTTATAGACCTGTATGCCACAAACTGAAAATTAGATAGAACTCAAGTTACTAATCATTTACGACAAATTTTTTGAATATATTTTGATTACCTATCATTAATTTTGCGATATAGACACCTGTTTCTAAGTTTTGAGTATTCAATTCTACACGATCGTTAGTAAGTACTATTTTTAACACTTTTTGTCCAAGTATCGAATAAATTTCTACTATTCCTGCTTGTACTCCAGGAGCGCTGATTTTTGCATTTCCTACAACTGGGTTTGGATATATTTTCATTTTATCATCTACTTTCTGCTTCGAGACAGCCATTACATCCGCTGCTATAATTTGAATAGCATCTGCATAAGCATAAGCGTTGTCGCTTGGTGGTTGCCAAACGAATATTTTAATTGACGTGGAAGTCCCCGAATTAAAAGACAAAGTATGACGCGTATAATCTGTATCATAAACATTAGAAGATTCAATTTCTATATTATTTGAATCGTAAACCCCAAAAACAACTCTTTTAGCTGTATTGCTTGTTTTAAGATATCCCGAAACCACATAGTCTGTATTCGGTTCAACAGTTACCCATTGATAAATAGACCCTTTGTCAACCATTTTTATGGCAGTGGTTCCTTCTTGTGCATCTTTAGAAGTAGTAGGAGTGTTCCACGTAGTCCAATTGCTCAGCCCGTTTTCAAAATCACCGTTTGTCACTAAGTTTACATTCTTGTCGAGATTAAATGCAACCATAGTGAGGGTGTTGGCAGGTATACTTGCTATAAAACTTCCTGTTTCAGCACTATTCCAAAGACCTATATTTGTTAAGATTCCAGGATCCGAAAAAAGTTTCGCCAAACTTATTGAAGCTACCTCTAGGTCATTAAAAACAAACTCAACATTGTTGGGTACATCATCTTTACTAAGGATATAGGCATATACAATAGCATCTTTTAATACGGTTATGGTCATCAACTGGTTGTCGCTACTAGTAGAACTCACTACTTGACCGCCAATTGCATGCTTGTACAATTCTAACATCTTAGCGGAAGGAGTAGGGCTATAATTGTTGTCAGAATCTACTAAAGTCATAAACTCGGATTGCGTATAGTTTGCCCATTGTGTTGTCCACATAGAAGCTAATTCAAGTCCTCCCTGAATGAATTGCATTTGCATTTCAGATTGCATTAAGGCTTGCATAAATTCGGTGTGATTTGGGTCTGAATGAAAATCTCCAGGAGCTATATTCCATTCTAAAGCAGCTAATTTAATATACGGTTTACCAAGGGTAGTGGTAAGCTCGTTAAAAAACTCAATTTCTTCTAAAAAGGTACCTCCATCATACCATTCTGTATCATTTTGCATGGGTGTTGTTGCTTTCCAAGCATCCCAGGTTGCCACGCCCCACTTCCAATACCAGTGTACATCAATATAGTCAATATTATCACCGGCTTCGTTAATAAGTATCGTATATGCTGAAGTATTCGTTCTTAATTTGTCTGTCCAATTTGCAATAAGTAGTGCGTCTGGTACAAGTTCTTTTATGGCTGCTGCATAGATATTAAATTTTTCACCATACAATTGAGGGGTCCATACACCACCATTTCCGTTCACATCTTTGTTGTACCCATTTCCATGGTGATAGGTTTCATTGTCAAGGTAGAAATATTTTACATTGAAGTTGTTGTCAAGACAATATTGTATCATGTCTTTGGCTTCTTGTATGGCATCTGCTTCTCTATCCCATTCCATCCCCGAACTCATATTGATTCCCAACATAGGTTCTGAACCGACAGCATTGCTAAGCGTGATGTACTCATCCAAATCCATATATTCTGATGAAGGTCTATCACTCGAGCTATTATAGCTAGCATTCCAATTGTCAACCCAACCAACTCCAGATAAATCATCCCAATGATACATGGTAGCTACGGTACCTCCCGGCCATCTTAAAAATCCGGTACCGACATTTTTGTAGAGTTGTGCCATGGTCCCATCATTATAAATGGCATCCTCTTCTTCGGAATACACAAGTCCATGCCCTTGAATCATAGGGTGGACATTATGGCTTTTAGTTGCGGCATTGATATGTAGCTGTACCTGTGCTTGTAAATGCAAGACAACAAAAAACAACAACACTGTGATAGAAAGATTTTTGAACATAAATTACGTATTCAAGTATTAAAATTTTATTTCAATTACTTCGTGTAATCCATCAGGACCAGCATCAGGGTTGGAAATCAACAATACATCATTTTCAAATGTATAATTTACTTTTTCTCCTGTGCGTAGCAATTTGATCGATGTTACTTTCGGAACATCAGTTACACGAATCGGCTTACCCGGTTCTGTATCTGTATAATATACTTTCTTCCATTTCCCCCATTGTGAAGAGTTTGTTTGCGCACCGGGGCGAGCGTGCAGCCACCAAATTTTTCCGTCCTTTGAGGTCGTAATCGGTACGTTAGACTTTTCCGGAAAATGAGTTCCTTTGGTATCAAACATTGCTACTTGCCCCCATTCCATCCAGCGCGCCATTTTTTCAAAGTTATTGTATACCGCATCGGGTAAGGTGCCGTCTGCACGTGGAGAAATATTCAATAATAAATTTCCTTGCCAAGAGCGTACTCTTGCTAATGCATACATAACATCCTCAAGTGCTCCAGTTTGATCACCCAAGCCATCACGACCGTGATAAAACCATCCTGAACGCTGGAAGGTCATGCAGACTTCCCAAGGGGTTTCTGCTTTGATTAATTGTTTTATATGTTTCCACTCCAATGAATGAAAGCCTTCTGGTGTTGCATAATGAGACCCCGGATACGTTCCTTTTAATTTCCCATCGTGATACCAATTACCACGATTGTTAAAAATCATATCTGGATTGTACTTTTGTGCGGTTTCCTCGTAGGTAACCGGTAGGCCAGAATCCCACCACCAGAGATCTGGACGGTAGCGCTCCATGACTTCGAAAGCCATTTTTTTCTTATTTTCAACAATCTTCATTGGTAAGGTCTTTACCGCATTTTGTGGATACGGATTTCCTTGAAAATCCCACCCTTCTTTTCCATTGCTGAAATAATAGTTCATATAATCGCGGTCTTGCCACCAATCTACTCCAGAGAAATAGAATCCAACTTTCATCTTATTTTTTCTTAAAGCATCTACATAAGGCTGTAACAAATCACGACCATGCAAATTGGTTCGTACTCCTAAACCGGAAAGTTCACTTGGCCATAATGCATAACCATCGTGATGCTTTGATGTCAAAACTGAATATTTGAAACCAGCCTTTGATGCTGTTGTAATCCATTTTTCAGGATCATAATGCTCAGCGGTAAAACCTTTTGGTGCGTTGTCGTAATAATATTCTGGTGTCACTTTTGGACGTAACGGATCACTATTTTTTACAGGTTGTCGCATTCTCCAAACATCTTCGATATCAGTTACAGATGCCGGGCCCCAATGAATGAACAGCCCCAAACCTGCTTTCTTAAACCATTCACCTCCCTCAGAAAAAGGAAGTGGATTTACTCTTTTATATCGTGTAGGAAGCGAGCCATTATCATGACCTCCGCTTATTGCTACTGCTGCTGCTGTGGCAACCTCAGCGAGGTCGTCCTGTTGTGTATTCTCTTCTTTTGATAATTTCAAGCCCCAAACATATTTTCCGAATGACTCACTTGGTAACTCAACAATTAAGTCATCTCCCTTTTTTGAAAATTTCAATGTTCCTTTGCCTCCTAGAGGCACTATTGTTTTAGCATGAAAAGATCCTGCTTGTGGCAAGATTACCTTACCCTCTTTTGGCCATGTAACGAACCAAGCGTAGATCGCACCATCTTTCTGGGTATAACGAATTGCGTTTTTTTCGTAATCATTCATGTCCTTTCCACCAGCAATTGTATTCAACTTTCCGGAACCCCAAGTATTCCATGGTTTGGATTTATTAATTCCTTCTCCATTAATCTTCATCCATTGACCAAGTTCAAGGAGTACATTTTCCTGATTTTCATCTATCGTACCGTCTGGTCTTGGGCCTATGTTGAGTAATAAGTTTCCATTACGGCTCACCACATCTACAAAACAGCGCAAAATAGTATTCATTGATGTAGCAGGTCTCTCTCCAGCATATCCCCACTTACCATTTACAGTATAATGTGCCTGCCATGGACGTTTAGGAATTCCTTTTTCTAAATTTCCTTCTGTATCATAAACTGCCTCACCTTTCTTCATGGCATCACGTTTCCATGAGAGTACCACTTCTTTATTCAAGTCGGCACTTTTATTGTAATATCTTGATACTACACGATACATCGCCTCACGGAAATATTCTTTTTTGTATTCGGTATGTGCATCGCAGACACCTCCGTCTACAAAAATATAGTCTGGTTCGTACTTGTCTACCAACTCATTCATCACGCGCTCCCATTGGCGGGCATCTTCTTTACGGGGGGGATCGTTGTCTCCTCGTCGTTTACCATATAACCCTTCGTTCGCTTTGTCCCAAGTATCGAACTCTGGACGAAAGGTATAATATTTCCAATGGCGTCCATAATGAGTAGAGACACCCGTTTTGATTCCTTTCTTGCGCATGGCCTTGGTCAGTTCCCCGACAACATCACGTTTTGGTCCTATTTTTACGGAATTCCATTCAATTTCTTTAGAATCCCACATAGCAAATCCATCGTGGTGCACAGCTGGAGCCGCAAAGTACGAGGCACCAGATTTCTTTACCAAATCAGCATAATAATCGGCATCAAACTTTTTTAGAGTCAACATTGGGATAAAATCCTTATAGCCAAACTCATCCAAAGAACCATAGGTTTTTTCATGATAATCTCTGAAAGATTTCCTGTATTCTGGATGAGTCAAATTGGGATTATCATCTGGAAAATACATGTTAGTGGGATACCATTCATTTTTGAAAGCGGGCACCGAAAAGGCACTCAGGTGCATAAATATTCCTAGTTTTCCTTCGCTGTACCAAGCTGGAACATCGTAGGATGCAATCGACTTATGATTGGGTTTATATTGCGCAATACTAGTTAGTGATACCACTAAAACTAGCAAAGTAAAAATCAGTAATTTTTTCATTTATATATTTATTTTTGTGAAATTCTTTTATCAATATGCTGTTAATCATCAAATGATTTGTCATCTGTAAAACCTTTCCAATCATATATTAATGGTCAAACTTAAGAAACATCATACATATAACTAAGCACAAACTCTACAAAGACTATCATAAAATAACACAATTACATCGTGTAATCGATTAAAAAATAAATAGATTAAATTTTTGGATATTGTATAAAAAAATAAGATTTAAGAGGAGTATTCGTACTCTTATGGGATAAAAAAAAGGAACGATAATTCATACATATTATGAATTATCGTTCCTTGTTAAATTGACAATCAATACGGAATCTTTTAGATGATGCCTATGATTTTTAATTCTATTCTATAGTGCACTTATCTCGCGACTCAATAATTTATTTCCGACTAACTTCGTTGTTTTTAATTCTATCAATCTCTTTTTCCATTTTTTTAATAAGCCTTTTATTTTTACCTGCAATATTTACACTTTCGCCAATATCTTTAGATAGATTGAATAATTGAGGCTGAAGAGAGATACCCGACTCAATACCCTTCTCATCACTAATCCAACTTGCTTTTTTAGTGGTAGGGTGAATGTATTTATAATCACCATATCGTAAGGATAAGGTTACCGACTCCTCCAACAAAAACGTTCTACCTTTATCAGATTCCCCAGCAAAAGTGTTCCACATAGCCTGACTGTCTGGAGCCTCTTTATCAGAAAGTGTATGCCCAATCAATTCAGCAATGGAAGCATATAGATCTGTTTGGGTAATCAACACATCACTTGTTTTGGCTTTTATTTTCCCTGGCCAGTAGACAATTGTAGGAACACGTGTTCCTGCTTCAAAAGCACTGTATTTATTTCCTTTATAGGGTCCTCCTGGTTTGTGCACTCCTAGCATAGAAACGGCACCATCTGCATATCCATCATCTAACACTGGCCCATTATCACTAGAGAAAACAATAACTGTATTGTCGCTCAAGCCATTTTTTTCAAGGTGTTTTACAATTTCACCTGTGATATAATCCATTTGTACAATCGCATCACCTCTAACCCCCATTTTCGTCATCCCTTTAAAACGAGTATCCGGCAATCTAGGTACATGAATATCATGAAAAGAAAAATACAAGAAAAAGGGATCCTTTTTATTTTCATCTATAAACGTACGTGCCTTATTCAGCATCTGATAAGGAACAGTTTCGTCTTTAAAACGAGCCGAATTCCCACCTGTCATATAACCAATACGTGCCACTCCGTTTACGATCGTTTTCCCATGAAAATCATCAGAAGCATATCTTTCTAATTCTGGGTGTTCGTTTCCTGTTGGATCATTTCCTATTTTTTTCTTATAACTAATTTGAAGAGGATCTTCTTTATCTAAACCAACTACATGATGATTTTCTAATAGTACTGAAGGCACACGGTCTCCGGTAGAAGGAATTAGGTAACTATAATCAAATCCAATTTCTAAAGGACCTGGAGAAACTTTCTCATTCCAGTCTACATTTCCATCTCCTAAACCTAAATGCCACTTCCCTATCACAGCTGTTTTATAGCCGTTTTTTTGCAACATACTAGGTAATGTTTGAGTATCTGTACTAATTAACAAGGGTGCATCTCCGGCTAAAACCGCTGCATTTTTTCGAAAAGCATAACTTCCCGTAAGCAAAGAATATCTTGATGGTGTACACGTTGCCGAAGAACAGTGTGCATCCGTAAATCGAACACCTCCCTTTGCCAATTTATCAACATTAGGTGTAGAAACTTCAGTTGCTCCGTAACAACTTAAATCACCATATCCAAGATCATCTACGTAAATAACAACGATGTTTGGTTTGCTATTTTGTGCAAATACAAATGTATTCACCAACAAGAGAAGGATTGATAATACTTTTATGTTTCTCATTTTTCTAGTTTTATTTAATTTTTACTAATTTCAATAGCTCCCATATCTGGCAGACCTATAATCTTATTTCCTAAGATGTCTTTTTCTACTTTCACCCCAATAAACAACCCTTTTTTATCCCCTGGAATCTTACGAATATTGATTCCTTTATTTTTCACTACCCCAATATTATTAGGTATATAATCTTTAATTTCCTTCCCTCCTGCGTTTGCAAATTTCGGATCGCCTATCACGGGAGACTCATCTTGAATCAAAACACCTTTAGGCCAGTTATCTGCTTTTAGAAACAAATTATTTTTAAAAATTACATTCTCAATAGTAGCTTCTCCTTCCTCTTGTGGTTGGTATTGATCTCCCAATACGGCCTTACTTGTTCCTTCTATATAAAAAATATTATTTGCGATAAATGTTCCTGAAGCAACTTTAGCAACCGCCATTTTTGCTTGTAAAACACTTTTTACATAGATCGTATTATTATAAAAATAGGAGTTATACGGACCATGACGTTCTCTGTCTTTCCCGACAAAACCACTCAACCAAAATATTTTCCCTTCTTGAAAAGCCACTCCTTTCTTTTTAACACGGTGACCATCATTGATACTCACGTTATAGCGATAAGCACAGTTCCAGTTATTCCCTAAAATTTCAGCAAAACCACCTGCATTGTTTTCACTTATATTGTATTGTACGATCACATTTTTACAATTAAAATCGATATGACAGCCTGCTGAATCTGCCGGTCCATTTGCATTTCTGAATTCATTGTATTCAATCAACATCGTATCTAAACCCCAAGTCCACATACCGCTTCCTCTTCCCCATTTTCTACTATCATCATTAGACCCCGAATAATTCACATTGTTTCCTTGCACCAATCCATTGGTAATACCACTAAACTGCATTCCAGGACCTCCTACCTTCAGTACATTATTCTCTAATACCTTTAAGTTTTGAATCTGACCATTGATTTTAATTCCAGTATGAGATACATTACTAACAGTACAATTTTGAACAGTAACATCTTTTAGGTTGGATTTTTTTCCTTTTAAAAGAAATCGTATCCCCCAACCATAACTTTGCGTACCATTGGCACTTTTTACTTCATCTTTTCCTCTTTTAAAATCAGGATTTTCAAAAAACACATTTTTTATGGTACAGTTTTCTATTGTAATATCCGAGTAATTCCCAACGTTGTTAGAAGTATAAAAAATACCACAACGCATTCCCTTTTTAGGCTTTTTACCGCCATCAGCAATAATTGTAAGTCCATTTATTTTAATGTGACTGCAATCAGTTAATTTAATTCCGTTTAAATAGTTTTTTGCATTAATAATAGGAAGTGTTTTATTATTTCCAATAGAATAGCCTGTTATTACAATTGGTTTTGATTTAGAACCGCTCGTATTTGTCAACTCGATAGTCCCCTTAAATTCTTGTCCGTTTGCCAATAAAATAACATCACCAGGCTTTAAATTAGCCTTGCTAACTTTTGACAATGATTTCCATGAGTTCTCGTTGCTTTTACCATTGTTTTTATCCGACCCGTTCTTCGAATTCACATAATATTCTGTTGCAAACGAAGAAGTGCTAATGAATAGCAGCAATAGAAAAACGAGACTATTATTTGATGATTTCATGTGATATAAGACTTTATTGTTATTTATTATACCCCCTTAGGGCCGGTTTCTTTAAACCAACTCAAAAATAAACAACACGTCTTAAAAAACATGGGGCAATTAATGCATTAAAGAGGTGATATAAGGCGTTTATAATATACTTATGTTCCAAACTACTTTATTCGTTTATTTCTTGGATCTGGATTTTTGATTCTATATTCAATAAATTCATGCAGTATCTTATACTCCTTGCTCTTTTTTAGCAAGGGATGGTCCTCTAGCTGCTTTAAAATCAGCAATGGATTTTTTTCTTTATAATTAAATTCAGTCGTCACATTATTTTCGTCTTGCACAAAGTCTTTTGTTTTCTTTACAATCACATCTGCGACTTGCTCATTTCTGACAATGTTTTTAGAAAATCTTGTATTCTTTGGAAAAGCATTCCCCCAATCACCAAATTCGAGCAGCGTATTTTCTATTTCTGAGACTGGTTTTTTAGGGATGATAATAATATTATTCTGAATTGTTGTGTTTTCAACGGGTCCTGTAATATGAAATATTGGTGAAAAGAAACGTTTGTTATGTGCTTTATACGGACGTAATCCATCATTGACACTCAAATTGTAACGGATTTTTGTATCTTTCGTTCCTATGTTCATGTCTTGTCCGATTGTTTTTCCATTGTTACAAATCAACATAAAACCTCCCCAATTATCATAACTATAATTGTACTGAAAAGTGCTTCCTTTACAATTAAAATCAGCGTCATAACTTTGTCCATCCCATTTTGCTCTGTGGTCACTCACTTCATTAAACTGAACCAAGGTATTGTCTGAACTCCAAGGCCAAATTCCTGCTGCCGCATCTCCTTTGTCCATACTATCAATTCCTTTTCTGATGACATTGTATTCAATCAAAGCACCGTCACAACCGATAGGTACAATTCCATCTCCAGGCACATTTTCAATCAAGTTTCCACGAATCACCACTTTTAAACTTGGGTACCAGTTACTACGCATAGAATTCCCTCTAGAATTGATTGCATTTCTATCACAGTGATGTATATAGTTGTTAAGAATCTGTAAATCGACAAAACGCGTTTTTATTTTTTTCCCTTTGTTTTCCCAAAGAATTCCAGAACCACCTCCTTTTTTCTTTTCTAATACTCCGTTTACATTATGAATTTCTAAACCTTCTAAAACAATATGATGTACCTCTCCAAAATCTTCTGCACGAACTATTACACCACGTCGTTTGGCTTTACTTTTTTCTCCTTGATTGGTGATTTCTAAATTACGAACCTCCCAATATGCAACATTATAAAGTACTACTGCACCTTCTGACCATCCTTTTCCGTTTATTATTGGATTTTCACCCTTTCCATACCTGTCAACAATGATGGGGTTTCCTTTTTTTCCAGATCCTTTAAACTTGAGAGCTCCATCAAAAGAAGTACCTGCAGCAAATAAAATTTTATCTCCTGGTTGAAAAATTTGCTGATTTACCTTCCAAAGTGATCTCCATCCAGTGTTTTTATGTGTTCCATTGTAACTATCATCACCTGTTTCCCCATTTACGTAATACGTTTTTGCAAACATATTATGTACTGCAAGTAAAACAAAAAGAAACACTATTTTTCTAACTATTTTTTTCATCTATTTTTAAATTCTGAGACTGTTGATTTTCCATTTAAGTACCCCAAAGATGTTAAAAACACATCTGCATCTTCCATGGTTTGGTAATGCATGGCTTCACTTATACCTAAATTAAAAAAAGCATGGTCATACCCTTTGTATAAAATCAAATCACAACGAGTTCCATTTTCTTCCATCTTTTGTTTGTAAGATTTTGCCATTTTCGGAGTAAATAGTTTGTCTTTCGTTCCCAACATAATTAGGGTTGGTGGGGTATTTTTGTTTAGGTTATGGTAAGGAGAAAAAGATTCCCAATAGGCTTTTACTCTAGTATAACCGTAGCCTTTGGGACCATTATTCGCTACGGGATTGAACAAAACCAACGCTTTAGGTTTACATGAAACGGTTGTATCTTCTCCTTCTTCATTAAATCCATCTATAACAGCCGTCGCTGCAGCCAAATGCCCTCCTGCAGAACCTCCACCTGCAACCAACCTTTCTGGATCGATTCCATAAGATGCTGCATGACTCCTAATCCATCGCATGGCAGATTTCGCGTCCTTTACACATTCAACAGGTGTTGTTCCATGAGGTTTTTCAGTTCTATACTGAACACTAATTGCGATCATACCTCTTGAAGCTAAATAGGAACTTTGATTGTAAAAACTAACTACCCCTCCACCTTTCCAACCACCTCCATGAAAAAAAACGATGGTGGGAGTTTTGTCCTTTTTTTTATGTTTTTCAGGAAAAAAGATATGCAATGACAATTTGACTCCATCCACTTCTTTATAGACAACTTTCTTGCCAGGTTCTAGGTTTGCTAGTAACGTATTACAAACAAATACCATCAGAAAAATAATCAATCCTCTTTTCATTTTATCTTTATTTAGATTCAATTTTCATGACTCCACTTTGCAATCCTTTTGAATTTGCTTTTACTTCAATCACTCCTGATGCATCCGTAGCTTGAATTAACAACAAACACTTTCCTTTAAAGGCTTTACGGTACTTTACTTTATGAGGTGACATATCTAATATATCTCCATTTTCCACACCTATAATTTTCCCAGGTCCTGTAAGCTCAAATGTTATAAGGTTGTCCGCGTCGGGGTTCATTGTTCCATTGTCATCAACGACAGAAATTTCTATATGAACCACATCTGTTTTGTTCGCTTGTATAGATTGTTTGTCAATATTCAATTCCAAGCTCTTTGCCGAATTGGCAGTATTGAATTGTTTTTCACAAATCATTTTTCCTTTATTTTTTGATATTACTTTTAATGTTCCTTTCTGATAAGGAACCTGCCAAACTAATTGGCTTTCAGAAGTCATTTTCTTTTCCCCTAAAGATTTTCCGTTTAAAAATAATTCAGCACTCTCACAATTTGTATACACTACGACCGGTATTTTCACTCCTTCTTTTCCTAGATGTGTCCAGTGTGGTAATAAATGAACCATTGGTTTGTCGCTCCATAAACTTTGGTATAAATAATAATGATCTTTAGGAAAACCTGCCAAATCAATAATTCCAAAATTTGCCGTACGTGCTGGCCAGCCAAAAGACTCTCCTAAATAGTCAAAACCTGTCCATCTAAAATTCCCAAGATAATAATCATACTCTTCAACTCTTTTCCATTCGTCTCTCACTCCTATTCGCACAATAGAATTGTCATAAGATGATTGGTACTTTTTTGTAATTCCCGGAAATACTTCTTCATTAGAAAGATCTGGAATTTTAAATACTCTGGATTCCATTTTCTTAAATTGTGCTATTTTTTCCCAAGGTGCTGGATTGTCTTTTGTTCGGTACCAAGTCTTGGTTCTGTAAATACCTCTTGTTTGTAGCGTATGTGTAATTTCGGTTCCAATAATTGCCTTTTCAGGATATTCCTCGTGATATTCTTCTATGGCACCTCTCATTTCTCCATGACCGTTGAATCCCGCAATATCAATATAGGGAGCTTCGTAGCCCCCACCTTGGGTATAGGGTCTTGTATTGTCTACCGTTTTTGCAAATTCTACAATTTCTTTTTGTTGTTCGGCTGTATATCCACGGACTTCATTTCCGAGACTCCAAATAACGACCGAAGGGTGGTTCTGATCTCGTTTTATAAAATCTTTCAAGTCTCTCTTCCACCATTCATTAAAATAATTTCCATAGTCATGTTTGGCTTTTGGTGTCCACCAACCGTCAAAAGCTTCATTCATCACAAGGATTCCTAAAGTATCACACATCCTATAGAACTCTGGTGAAAACGGATTATGAGTAGTACGCAAAGCATTACATCCCATCTCTTTTACCATTTTTAAACGACGGTATAAGACATCGTCTGGAACTGCCGCTCCTACAGGTCCTGCATCATGATGATTGCTCAAACCTTTGAATTTTATTGATTTCCCATTAAGGAAAAAACCTTTGCTGCCTTTTAACTCTATGGAACGGATTCCGAAGGGAGTTGTATAAATATCCTTTAATTCTCCATTATCAAACAATTCTGTTTTAAGAGCATACATTGTTGGAGTTTTAGGCGACCACAAACTAGGTTTTTTTACAGTTAATTCTTGATAAAACCCTCCCTCTTCTTCAACTTTATTTATTTTATCAGACCTCGCTACAAGTTCTCCTTCACTCGTATAAATACTCGTTACTAGTTTTAATTTTTGTTTGCTACCCGTTTCATTTTTAATAGGTGTCGTTACCTGTACTTTTGCTTGTTGAGCATTCACTTCTAGGGTAGTTATCTTTGTTCCCCATTGCGGTACATACACATTAGACGTTTTTGTCAACCATACATGACGGTAAATTCCAGAACCCGTATACCAACGTCCACTAGGTGCTTTGGAATGATCTACACGAACTGCCAATACATTTTCTCCGTTTTTTAAATACGGAGTCATATCATAACTAAAGCTAATATATCCATAAGGTCTGTTTCCTAAATGCTGTCCATTGATGTAGACATCAGAATTCATATAGACTCCATCAAACTCTACAAAGTATTTTTCACTGTCTTGTAGGTTTTCAATCGCTATACTTTTACGGTACCAACCAATTCCAGTTGGTAAATAAGCACCTGCAACTCCAGCAGGGTTATTTTTGTCATAGGTCCCTTCAATACTCCAATCATGTGGCACATCAACTTGTCTCCATGTAGATGCATCAAAATTTTCTTCTGATGCACCTTGGACATCTTGTTGAATAAATTGCCAATCAAAATCGATAGAAGTACGTTCTCTTGGAACTTGCTTTTCAGAAGCTTGACAACCAAAAAAAAGAAGCGCTAAAAATAAGGTTGTTATAGGTATCAGTCTCATAAAAGTAGTATGTTGATGGTAATTGCAATTTTTTT
>CEWR01010010.1_pt1 | contig 18772 bp, 19 predicted proteins | sample 356321 | NCBI WGS metagenome assembly CEWR01 (sample SAMEA2621551, study PRJEB7988) | marine metagenome | biome: marine biome (ENVO:00000447); feature: mesopelagic zone (ENVO:00000213); material: "saline water (ENVO:00002010), including plankton (ENVO:xxxxxxxx)" | depth 790 m
CTGCAGATATAGATTTTCTAAAGATAACAAAGCCTGTTGTATATACTGATGAAGAAAAAGATGTTGAAGTTGTAGGGGTCCCATATGATGGTTTTAAAACAACATTTACCATTCAATATAATCTTGAGGATTTAGATGTACAGTATTCATCGATACACAATATGTCTCAGAATTATAAAACTCAGATTGCTCCAGCAAGAACATATTGTTTGTTAAGTGAAATTAAAGGATTGACAAAACAAGGACTTATTAAGGGGGGTAATTTAGGTAACGCTGTTATTATTGTGGATAAAGATATCGAAGATGAAGAAGTCCAGATTTTTAAAGAAAGATTTGGAATTAAATTTTTTAAAGGAGATAGAGGTTTACATAAAACACAGGTATTACGTTTTAGAAATGAGCCTGTTAGACATAAAACATTAGACCTTATTGGAGATTTAGCATTATTAGGTAAGCCGATATTAGGACATATTACCGCTATCAAAAGTGGACATAAAGGAAATGTTGAATTTGCAAAATTATTAAGAAAAGAATTTAAAAATCAGTTTAAAAAATGAAAAATATTAATGAATTATTAAAAATTTTGCCTCATCGTTATCCTTTTATAATGATAGATAAAGTAATTAAATGGGATAAAAAAAAATCAATTCAAGCCATAAAAAATGTTTCTATCAATGAACCATATTTTCAAGGGCATTTTCCAGAAAAACCGATTTTTCCAGGAGTATTAATTTTAGAATCTATGGCACAAGCCAGTTCGTTGATTATATCAGACTTTGTGGATAGTCCATCAAAAAAATTAGCATATTTATCTAAAGTATTAAATTTTAAGATCCATAAAAATGTAATTCCAGGAGATCAACTTTGTATTGAAGCAAAATTGTTACAACATAAAATGAATTCCTTTAAATTTAGCGTTGAATGTTTTGTTGATAAAAAACAAGTAGCATCGGCAGAATTTTTTGCAACTGTAGTAGACAAATAAGAGGTTAATTATTAGTACAACTATACATCCAACAAGTATTATTTCAAAAAAAGCAAAAATTGGTTCAAATGTAATAATTGGTGCATATAACGTTATTGAAGACAATGTTACCATCGGCAAGAATGTTACCATCGGCAATTTTAATACTATCGGCGAATACACTGAAATAAAAGCTCATTCTCGTATTTTTCACAATAGTAGTATTGGTGCTATTCCTCAAGATAAAAAATTTGGAGGAGAAAAAAGCAAACTTACTATTGGAAAACGTACAGTCATTAGAGAATTTGTTACATTAAATAGAGGCACTGAAGCAGAGGGAAACACCGTTATTGGAGACGATGTTTTAATTATGACAGGTGTTCATGTTGCCCACGATTGTAAAGTAGGGAATAATGTTATTCTTGTGAATTTAGTTGCTCTTGGGGGGCATGTTGAAGTAGATGATTGGGCTATTTTGGGAGGAGCATCCACTGTACATCAATTTTGTAAGATTGGAAGGCATGTTATGCTTGCTGCAAATTCTAAAATTGTGCAAGATGTTCCTCCATTTATCTTAGCTGGTAAATATCCTGTTAAATACACAGGCATTAATTCCCTTGGTTTAAAAAGGAGAAATTTTTCAAATAAACAACGCATGACAATAAAAAAAGCGTACCGATATTATTTTCGATCTGATTTGAATACTTCAGTTTCTCTAAAAAAAATAAAAGATGAATTCAAAAAAGATAAAAATATTAAAGAGATTGTTTCTTTTATTGAAAATAGTCAACGTGGTATCATTTAATTACTAAATGAAAAAAATTTCCATATTTGGTTCTACTGGATCGGTTGGAACACAAACTTTATCTGTAATAAATGCTCATCAAGACAAATTTAAAGTTTCTTGTCTTTCTTGTAGAGAAAATGCTAATCTTCTCCTAGATCAAGTCCAACAATTTATGCCAATCAAAGTAGCAATTAATAAAATTGATTCTAGTCATCCTTTAAATGATTTTTGCAAAAAACATAGTATTGAACTTATTGTTGGTGAAGATTCTTCTCATATTCTTTCGCAATATAATAAAATTGATTTGGCAATCAATTCCATTGTTGGTAGCGCAGGATTAATTCCAACAATTAACACCGTATCTAATAGTATTGATTTAGCATTAAGCAATAAAGAGTCCTTGGTCTTAGGAGGTCATATTATTATGCCCTTACTTGACGATAGTAGTTCACAAATTATTCCTGTTGATAGCGAACCTTCGGCTATTTTTCAGTGTTTACATGGTGAGCCTGACAATTCTTTAAAAAAAATTATATTAACTGGTAGTGGAGGTCCTTTTTTAGAAAGACCTCTTGACTCATTTGACACAATTACTAAAGAAGAAGCATTAAATCATCCAAAGTGGAATATGGGGAATAAAATTTCTATTGATTCGGCTACGATGATGAATAAAGGGTTAGAATATGTTGAAGCGTTATGGTTATTTGGAGTGAATACTGATCAACTTGATATTGTTATTCATCCTCAGTCAATTATTCATTCTTTTGTTCAGTTTATAGACGATTCTTACAAAGCACAATTAGGTGTTCCAGATATGAAAATTCCAATTCAATATGCTTTATCTTATCCTGAAAGAATGCATAATAATTTTGGAACATTAGATTTTTCAGAAATCAATCAATTTACTTTTTCAACACCAGATATGAACCGATATCCATGTTTAAAACTTGCAATTGATTTAGTTCAGGAAGGGGGAAATAGTATTCCTGTTATGAGCATTGCAAATGACCATGTTGTTGACTTATTTTTAAATGATAAAATTCGTTTTCTAGACATTCCAAAAACCATTGAAAAAACAGTAAAAAAATTTCAATCCAAAGAAAAACCTAACACAGAAGATTTGATTCAATTAAATCAAGAAATAAAAGTATATTTAGGCTCAAATTAATTAAGTATGATTTATATTTTAGCATTCATCGTTTTAATAGGGGTTATTGTCTTCGTTCATGAATTAGGACACTATTTAGCTGCCCGTAGTGTTGGGGTAACGGTAGAAAAATTTTCAATCGGACTGCCCCCAACAATTTATAATTTCAAACCTAAAAATTCCAAAACTGTTTTTGCAATAGGCGCTTTACCATTGGGCGGTTATGTTAAAATGAAGGGACTATTAGATGAAAGCATGGATTCTGGTTTTAGTGGTGAAGACGATGAATTAGAATCAAAAAGTCCTCTACAAAAAATTTGGGTGATGAGTGCTGGAGTAATTATGAATATCCTCTTAGCTTTTTTAGTATTTGTTATTATTGGGAAAATGAATGGAGAACCGGTTGTTGTTAATAATGATACAACCATTGATTATGTTGTCCCAAACAGTCCTGCTTTTGAAGGAGGATTAAATCAAGGCGATATGGTAATTTCTGTAAATTCTACCAATGTTAAAACATGGGATGAGTTTACTACTATTATTAAACAAAGCCCCAATACAACATTGTCTATGATTATCATTAGAGACGGCAGTGAAATTCAAAAGAGCATTACCCCATTATCTGCGCCAGACATTGCATCAGGAAGAGTCGATCAAGTAATTGGGAAACTTGGTGTTGATAAAAAAAGAGAAATAAAAGATTTAAGTTTTATTGAATCATTTCAATATGGATTTGATCAAACAATTTGGTCAATGATATTAATGACTACGTCGTTGAAAATGATTTTTACAGGAAATGTAAGTAGAGACGATGTTGGTAGTATCATTATGATTGGACAAATGGCAGGAGAAGCAGCACAAGCGGGACTTACCCCATTTTTAATGTTGATGGCTCTTATTAGTATGAATTTAGCTTTTATCAATATTTTACCTATTCCTGCTCTGGACGGTGGTCAGATTATGGTTATATTAATTGAAATGCTATTAGGAAAACCGTTATCTATTAAAACAAGAATGCGTATTCAATCAGTTGGCATGTTTATTTTGTTAGGCTTGATGGCATTTCTTATTATTAATGATATTCTGAGAGTTTTGTCCTAATAGGATTTTAGCTTTAAAACAATCACTCCATTTTTCAATTTAATCGATATTTTTATAGGGATTGTATTATCACCAACAATAGCATAAGAAATTTCCATATCTCCTTTATTTTTTAGTACTGATTTACCATTATAAACTGGCTTGTAAGTATAGGCATTAAATTTTCCAGCTGGTGTATTGATTGATTTATAACCAGTATTTTTAATTTCAATCTCTCGAATTTTACCCTCATCCAATGTTAAAAATTTTTTTGAAGTATCTTCTGGAATATTGATATTACGCAATATCATAATTAATCCATAAGGATCAACTACCTTTCCAGGAAGAATATATTTTTTTCCATTGGTGACAGCAGTATTATTTTTAATCATTGTTTTTGACTTTCGGCGAAAGTTAGCTTCTCTTATATTTTTTTCTTGTTTTACTAGATAAAATCCTTCTTTATCAATCCAACTATTAATTTCGTCTCTAATTTTATATAGTCGATCTCCAAGTTTTGATGTTTTTACAGAAAAATTAAAATGGTACACTTCCTGATTATTAATGAATTCAATTGGTTTAGTTTCTAGGCTTGCTTTCCCCATTTTTATTGGTCCAAAAAAGACATTGTAGTTATATTTTTCTCCATCGATAAAATCTTGACCACTTAACAATGAAACAAGTAATGTTATAATAATTTTCTTCATTATTTATCTAATTTGTGAAATTGTATTATGTTCAAAAATATAAATTTTTGATGGATTATTATTTTGTAATGTTCCTGCATCTAATAATAAATCAATTTCATTGCCAAACTCTTTTTCAATTAAATCTGGATCATTTAATGGTGGTGTTCCACTGATATTGACACTCGTGCTAGTGATTAGATTGTTATAGTTAGATAAAAGCACATTTAAAAATGCATGTTGTGGAATACGGAATCCAATTTTCCCTTGATCTACAATAAGTTTACTAATAAAATTTTCTGTATAAGGAACAATGCAAGTATCTCCGTTGTTTATAATTTTTAACATTTTTTCCTCTAATATGGGATTAATTAAAATGTTGCTTGAAATATCTTCCAGTTTATGGGCGATAATTGTCATTGGTCCTGTTCTTTTTTTTAAATTATTTATTTTTTTAATGCCCCTATCATTGTTTGCATCTGTGCCAATTCCATAGATTGTATCTGTTGGATAAACGATAATCTCTTTATTTTTTAATGATGTAATAGCTTGATCAATTGCATTGACATCATTAATAAATATGCGTTTCATTGTGGTTTTGTTTTCCAACGTTTATGAAGCCAAAAATATTGTTCAGGATATTTTCTAATCATTTGTTCAAGCATCGAAGTATATTTTTGAACCGTATCTTCAATGCTCATATTTGCTGTATCTATTCTTTCAAAGTTTGCTTCGTGATGGTTATTAGTTTTTACTATTGAACAGAAAATCAGTGGGCTTCCCATTATTTGATTATATCTTGCTGCTCCAGAAGGAGTAGAAGAAAGTATATTAAAAAAATTTACAAAAATACCTTTCTGCCCTGCGTCTTGATCACTTAGAAGTATAAGTATCTCCTTATTTTGTAATGATTTTTTAACTTCATTACTCGGACCTCCCTTGTGCATTTCATTTGATATATATGGTTTTCTTAGTTCTAAAAACAATCTTCCGGCTCCACGATTATTTTGTTTGTATGATACCCCTGCAATATTCTTATAACCATTTTTTGTCATCGCAACGAACAATTTATGGAATGATCCAAAATGTCCACTAACCAAAATAACTCCTTTTTCCTCTTTTAGTGCTTCATCTAGAATATGAATATTGTTTAGATGAACTTTTTTTAGATCAAAATGTGCATATTGACTGAGGAAGTCCACGATTTCTTCCAAATAAAATTGATAACATTTTTTAATAATTGTATTATACCACTTGTTATCCTTTTCTGGGAATGCGATTCTAAGATTTTCTAAGGCCATTTTCCTTCTTAGTTTTAGAACACGGAATAATAGAAAATAATTTATTTTATAGTTACTTTTGAGAAAGAATTTTGGCAATTTCTCCAAACAAAAAGAATAAGACTTGAGAAACCAATACATTTTTATAATGTAAATCTTTGTGTTAGCAATGAAAACAAAATTTAACAAGCTCTGGATATTTATTTTATGTGTTATTTTTAGCATTACGCTTGCTGATAACCATAATACAAAAGTATATGTTGTTCCAATTCAAAATACAATTGATCTAGGTATTCCTGCTTTTGTTAATCGTGCTATTGATACTGCTGAAAAGGATGATGCCAAACTAATTATTTTTGATATTGAAACTTTTGGTGGACGGGTTGATGCAGCAACACAAGTTAAAGATGCAATTTCTGGTACTGATATTCAAACCATTGCATTTATTAATAGGCGTGCTATTTCTGCTGGTTCTCTTATTGCTCTTTCTTGTGATAAAATCTATATGACTTCTGGAGCTACAATTGGTGCTACAAGCGTAGTAGATATGAGCGGTGAAAAACAAGCTGAAAAATCTCAAAGTTATATGAGAGAAGAAATGGCTGCTACTGCAGAACAGTCTGGAAAAAACACCACCATTGCTCGCGGGATGGTTGATGAAGAATTGAGTTTCGAATATCTTGTAGTTGATGGTGATTCTATGAAGGTAGATGATATAGAAGGGCGTAAAGAAGGCAAGCTAATTACACTTACGACTGAACTTGCCCTAAAATATAAAATTGCTGATGGAACAAGTGAATCAATTGAAGATATTCTTTTAGATTTAAGTATAGAAAACTATGATATTATTACCTTGGATGAAAATTGGTCCGAAGATTTAGTACGTATTCTTACAGATCCTGTTGTTTCTTCTTTATTAACTACTTTTGGTACTATTGGAATTATTTCTGAACTATATAGTGCAGGATGGGGCATTGGAGGCACTATCGGAATAATTTGTTTAACATTAGCGTTAGGAGCGGGTTATTTAACCAAGCTTGCTTCAGCTACAGATTTGTTAATCATTTTTTCAGGATTAACTCTATTGATAGTTGAGTTTGTAGCTATTCCTGGATTTGGTGTTTTTGGTATAGTAGGATTAGTAATTCTATTTTATGGTTTATATTTATTATTGATTCCTGATGTTCCAGTAAGTGATGAAATATATTCAGCAGCGTTAGATGGTTTTGCTTGGGCAATTGTTGGAGGTGTTATCGTATTAATTATGTTAATTCGTTTAATATCACAATCAAAAGTATTTCAAAAATTTATTACGACAGATTCAAATAAAGCAACCTTAAAAGATAACTATGACAAAAGATCAAAGGTATAGTACTTATTTATGTTAGTTTTTATGAATAAATTGTATAATAAACCACATAGTATAAAGGAGGAGTAATGGGACTGTATTTTGCCGTACCGTTAGTATTATTTATTATCGTACTATTATGGATTGTGCCAGTTGGATTATGGTTACAAGCTATTTTTAGTATTGGAGGAGGACATATAACAATTTTTAATTTAGTTGGTATGAGATTTAGAAGAGTTCCCCCTAGCATCATTGTTAATGGTTTAATTGCTTCTAATAAAGCCGGGATAGAGGGTGTTTCAAGTTCGGATTTAGAAGTACACTATATGGCTGGAGGGGATGTGAATAAGGTTGTAGATGCATTAATTGCCGCCTCTAAAGCTGGTCTTGATCTTACTTTTTCCATCGCTACTGCTATTGATTTGGCAGGAAGAGATGTATTGGCTGCTGTACAAACTAGTGTGTATCCAAAAGTAATTGATGCACCAGTAGATGGTAAATTATCAGCGGTTGCCAAGGATGGAATTGAGGTAAGAGCAAAAGCAAGAGTGACGGTAAGAACTGATATCCCTAATTTGGTTGGGGGTGCTACAGAAGATACTATTATTGCAAGAGTTGGTGAGGGCATTGTAAGCGCAATCGGTTCTAAAGAAACTTATGAAGCGGTGTTAGAAAATCCTGATTCGATTTCAAAAACCGTATTAGACAGAGGATTAAATAAGGGAACTGCTTTTGAAATTTTATCAATTGATATTGCCGATATCGATGTTGGGAAAAATATTGGTGCTCAGCTTCAAGCAGACCAAGCAGAAGCAGATTTACGTGTAGCACAAGCAAAGGCAGAAACCAGAAGAGCAATGGCTGTTGCACTTGAACAGGAAATGAAAGCAAAGGTTGTTGAAGCTGAATCCGAAGTTCCAAAAGCAATGGCACAAGCGTTCCGCGAAGGGAATTTAGGAGTTATGGATTACTATAAACTTAATAATGTTGCTGCTGACACTAGCATGAGAGAATCAATTGCTGATACTGGTGAAGAACAAGAAATATCTGAGGAATAATAAAGTTTGGAAGAGTTATTTTATTGGCTTGTTATCTTAGCATTTTATCTTTTTTCTGCGTATAGAAGTCGAAAGAAAAAGGCCATTCCTCGGCCTCTTGAAAAAGAAGTAAAAGACGTTATTCCTGCTGTACCACCACAGACAAAAAGTGTTTTAGATTTTCTTAATGATGCATTCGAGAAAATGGAAGCAGAAGTTGAAATACCTAAACCGCCTCGGTCTGTTAAAAAACCTATCAAACCAATTGATATTGTTCCACCCAAAGTTGGTTTACAGATTCAGGATCAATCTACACACCATATTGAACCAATCTTTGAAGAACATTTTAATGCTACGCATAATATTAGCAAGATTCAGGATAATCGTCGTTTAAGCGTTTTACAATCAACAATTAAGCGTACTAGGCATACGGATACTCATACTCAATATAGTTTATTTGATGCAAAATCTAAAATCCAAACATTACAAAAAAAATATTCTAGTAATCCATTCAAACTTGGCATCATCATGCAAACAATTTTTGATCAACCAAAAGCAATGCAATCATAATATGAACTTTCTTATTATGGGGCCACCAGGAGCAGGAAAAGGCACCCAAGCTAAAATTTTAGCTGAAAAATATAATTTTATGCATTTATCAACTGGAGATATGTTGCGCCATGAAATTGATAATAAAAGCGATATTGGTTTAGAAGCAAAAAATTATATGAATCAAGGATTCCTTGTGCCAGATGATGTGCTATTATCAATAATGGAAAACACTTTAACCTCCTTAAAAGGCATAGGAATTATTTTAGATGGATTTCCTAGAACAATTCCTCAAGCTGAAGGATTAGAAGCAATTTTCCAAAAACTTGATTTGCAAATTGATTATGTCATCAATGTTCATGTTGATGAAGATATTTTAATCAATCGATTAACCAATAGAGCAAAAAATTCTGGTAGAAGCGATGATGCAGAAGAGGTTATCATCAATCGTCAAAAAGTTTATTCAGAACTTACTGAACCATTAATTCAATTTTATAAAGACCAACTTCTTACTATTAATGGAGATGGAACTGTTGAAGAAGTAACCCAACGTATTTTAGAAAAGATACAATAATGATTGTTATTGGCATAACTGGAGGGATAGCTTCTGGTAAAAGCACAGTATCTAAAATTTTTCAACAAGAGCACAATGCATACATTTTTGATGCAGATAAAGAAGCAAAACTTCTTTTGCTCAATAAAGAAATATCAGAAGAAATTCTTCACACTTTTCCCGATTTAAAAAATACCAATCCTCTGTCTATGAGTAAGGTAGTATTCAAAAATGAAGAGAATCAGAAAAAATTAAATGCCATCCTGCACCCGGCTGTGAATGCAGAACTTTTAAAGAGAATTGAAACAATCCGTCATGAAAAAAAGCATACCATTTTTATTGTTGATGCTGCTTTAATTATCGAGAGCGGTTCTCATCAATATTATAATGAGTTCAATTTGCCTCTTATTTTAATTACAAGTCTTGAATCTGTTCGTATTGAACGTGCTTTAGCTAGGGAAAATTTATCATTAGAAACTATTCAAGAGCGAATTAAACTGCAATGGTCAGATGAGAAGAAAAAAGAATATGCAAATTATATTATTGAAAATAACTCTTCTATCGCTAATTTTGAATTTGAGGTTGAAAAACTAATACAAACAATTATTAATGATACTAAATCGTAAATCCATAATTATAATACTATTATGTTTTATTTTTATTAGTTGTTCTAATAATAACAAGATAATAAATCCTACTGGTCTTGTAGACCCTTCTGATAGTAGCGGTGGTAGCGGTGGTAGCGGTGGTGGTGATACCACTGAACTTGAAGTGGAGTTGGTCTATACATTAGACGAACAAACCAAACTATTTTCAACGATTTGGGGAGCTCATCAACGTACATTTATTGTACATGTACCGCCAAACTTCAATTCAAATTATTCTATTCCTTTATTATTTGTTCTTCATGGATATACTAGTAGTGCCAATGCTATCCATAGTTATTCAGGATTTGATCAAATAGCTGATGAAGAGAATTTTATTGCGGTGTATGTTCAAGGAACTACGGACATTACTAATACTACTGGTTGGAACGTGAACGTTGTGGGCACATTTGATGATGTGGATGATGTTGGGTTGTTTAAGGCATTGATTCAATACTTTAAAACAGATTATAATATTGCTTCTGATAGAATTTTTTCATGCGGTATGTCTTTGGGAGGGTTTATGAGCTATAGGCTTGCTTGTGAACTTGAAGAGATTAATGGCATTGGATCTGTAACAGGATCAATGGCACAATTTTATACTTGTAATCCACCAAACAAAAAGAACATAATTCATTTTCATGGCAATTCAGACACTGTTGTACCATATAATGGAGTTGTTTGGTCAGTACCAGTTGAAGATGTTCATACTTTTTGGGCTAATAATAATAATTGTCAAAATCAATCCGAAATCTCAGTTCCTGACTTTAATAATGATGGTATCCAGTCCACCCAATTTATTTCTTATAATTGTGATGAAAATACTGAAGTTATTCTCTATAAAATGGAATACGAAGGACATACTTGGTTTCACCAAGATTGGGGAGATGATTTAAATAGTTCAGATCTGATTTGGGAATTTTTTAAAGATAAATAATTAAAACAATTCATTGGTTAAGCAATGTACTGAACCACCGCTTAAGTTAAATTGTGATACATTAGTTGCAATAAATTCAATTTGATTTGTGCTAACAAATTCCATAATTCTTTTATCTTCAATCGTACTTGTTCCCACTAAAAGACCAGGAAGAGTTAAGCAATTCATTGCTGTTCTAGCATTGAGAGATTCTTCTTTATTTGGATGATATTGGCTTAATAGTTCCCAATTATGCTGTTTACATAATGCTCGTAGTAATTTGTAATTATTATCATCAAACACTTCTTTTGCACACATCAAAGCAATACAATTATTACTAGAATCAAATATGGGAGAAATTGCAGTATCGAGATGATATCCTTGTGAATATATGATGTGGAGTGAATTTACTCCCATTAATTCTGCCATTGTTTCAGCCCCAGCTTTGTTATTACGAGAACATCCAGACAACAAAATATTTTCATTAGGTAAATAAAAAAATTCACCTCCTTCTGCAATACATTCATTTTTTGGAAGTATTTTTATAGTATACCCTAATTCTCTCAATGTATCTTTTACGAAATCTGTTTCTTCCAAGCGTTGTGGAAGGCGCATATTACAAATAACAATTTCTTTATTTTGATTACATAGGAAATGATCTCTTGTAAATACAAAGTCAAATTTGTTGGCATTTTCTAATTGTTCTGAAAAAGGAATCAATATAACATCAAATTCTAAATCACTAATAACTTTTACTAATGCTTTATGTTCTTTTATTACACGGGTTTGATTGGGTACAACACCCGCTTTCATCATATCATTATCAGGGTATGCTGTAATCCCGTCTCCCCACCAAGCTATTGATGGAAGTTCACTCATTACAATTTTTATTTTTTTCATATTAACTAAGAGAATAAACTTACAATTTTTAAATTAGATTTATAAAGCTAAATTCCGACAGTTATGCATTCTGATATTTTAACAGTAAAAGACTTAGATCGCTATTTACCTGCTATTAAAACAAACGAAGACATGCGATTTAAAAACAAATTGTCTGAAGGGGTCTTTCTATCAGATGCAATTGATGGTCTTGTTGAACTCCCTGATGAATCAATTGATTTAATCATTACAGAACCTTCGAATGGGCCTAAAAATGAGAAAACAAAGAGAAATTCTCCAACATATACAAATTACTTAGATTGGATGGAAGTTTGGCTTACAGAATCAAGTCGTGTAATAAAATCCACTGGCTCCATCTATATTTTTTGTCCTTGGGAGTCTTCTGGCATGTATCATTCTTTATTATCAAAAAAATTTCATGTGCAATCCCGCATTACTATAGAACGCAACAATAAAAATTCTGATTCTAATAAATCTAAATGGGAAAATGAACTATTTGATATATGGTTTGCTACCAAAACAAACGATTATATTTTTAATCAGAATTATGTGGTAGATGGCAAGATATTAGAAAATGAAAAAAACCAAGATTCAAAAAGCAATTTATGGTTCCATTTAGATTATTATGAAGCTATTAACAGAATACTAAAATCTAGCAGCTTTAAATTGAATTGGATACTTGATCCATTTATGAATTCTGGAAGTGTTGGTTTGGTATCTAAAAAATCTGGAAGAAGATTTATTGGTTTTGAATCCAATCAAGATAAATTATTACTATCTATGAAACGAATAAATGAAGGGGAATGAGAAATGTTTGATCAAATTCAAAATGATATGAAAACTGCTCTAAAAAATGGAGAAAAAGTCAAAGCTAACACTCTGAGACTATTAATTTCAAAATTAAAAAATAAAGCAATTGAAGTTGGGTCTTCATTAGATGACAAACAAATTTTACAAGTAATACAAAGAACAGCTAAACAACACAAAGAATCCATCCGAATGTATAAAGATGGTAATAGGGAAGACTTGGTAGAGCAAGAACAAGCCGAACTTGACATTGTAGAGAGATACTTACCATCAATGATGAGCGAAGAAGAAGTAAATATTGTTGTTGAATCTATCATTCAAGAAACCGGTGCAACTACAATGGCAGATTTTGGAAAAGTGATGCCTCAAGTGATGAAAAAAGGTGCAGGCAAGATTGATGGTAGCATAGCCCAATCAATCCTGAAATCAAAATTATCTTAAATAGCCATGGTTATTGATATTCTTTTTTCAATTCTGATTTTATTCATTGGTATTGCAGGTAGTAGAAAGGGATTTTTAGATGAAATTTCAGAATTTATGGGTATCGGCCTTGCAATATGGCTAACAATATCTTTTTATATAGATTTGACTGTAAAATTATATTCTTTTATTAGTATTCCTACAGGAGTAGCACAGTTTGCTTCTGCAGCTATTATTTTTATTATTACTATTATTGGAATTAGATTTATCACAAGTGTTTTGTCTTTTTTTTATGAAGATTCAAATATTTTTTCAGTTGCAAATCAGTTATTTGGGTTTTTATTTGGAATATTAAAAGGAATATTGTTATTAGTTATTTTTTTATGGTTTTTTGATAGTTATATATCAAACAATCTATATACTATGCTTACAGAAGAATCAAAAATCATTTCTTTACTTAATCCCATGAAAGATTGTATTAATCAAGCAATAACAATACCTTTCTAATATGAGAAGAATTGCGAAAGAAACCATTAATAGAGTTTTAGATGAAGTAGACATCCTTGACGTTATTTCACAATATGTAGATCTCAAAAAAAGAGGAAAAAACTATTTTGGTTTAAGTCCTTTTAGATCAGAAACAAAACCTTCATTTAGCGTCGCTGCTGACAAAAATATGTGGTATGATTTTGGATCAGGTCAGGGCGGGAATGCAATCCAGTTTTTAATAGAGCATGAACGCATTAGTTTTGTAGAAGCAGTAAGATTGCTTGCTAAAAAATATGGAATTGAAATAATAGAAACTGGTAATAAAGAACAAGATAATCTCTATGATCAATTATATGAAATTCATGAACTAGCATGTATTTATTTTGAAAATAATATTAAGTCTGCTAAAGCTAGTCGTGGTAAAAAATATCTAAAAAAAAGACAGTTTAGTGATGCTACTATTAAAAAATATCGACTAGGAATTTCTCTTGATAGTTGGGATAGTTTATTTAAAGAAATAAAAGGAAAGTTTGATGAAGATATTTTAAAAAAATCTGGTTTATTTTCTGAGTCCAAAAAAGGATTAGTGGATCGGTTTAGAAATAGACTAATGTTTCCATTTTTTAATCTTTCAGGTAAAATAATTGGTTTTAGTGGTAGAACTTTGTCTTCAGATGATGATGTAAAATATCTTAATTCACCCGAAACGTTTTTATTTCAAAAAAGCAAGATTTTTTATGGAGCATACCAAACGTTGCCAAATATACGAAAACAAAATTTTGCTATTTTAGTAGAAGGACAAACTGATTATCTTCGTTTGGTAGAAAATGGTTTTTCTAATGTGATTGCTACCTCAGGAACCGCATTTTCGAGCAAACACGCTACTGTGCTTAAAAAATATACTAATCGAGCTATTCTTGCTTATGATTCTGATAATGCGGGCATTAATGCTGCTATACGTGCGAGTTATGCTTTATTACAACAAGGCATAGAAACGCGTGTACTATTTTTTGGTAATGACTATGATCCAGACGATTTTTTCCAAAAAGAAAAAAACAGTAAAAAAAAATTCAAACAATTAATCAAAATATCTCTTCACCCAATTGCGTTTATTGTTAAGCAAAAGGAAATTTTAAAACAAAGTGCAACACAACGATCTCTCTTTGTTGATGAATGTCTTGGTGAGATTAAGATGGTATCTGATACGATTGTTAGAGATGATTTAATTAGAAAACTATCTAATGAAATCTCCATTCCTGAAACAGAAATTCTGAATCGATTTAAATCAATGAAAACAAAAATATATCGTTCAGACGATGTAGATAAAAGCAAAATACAAGAAACCCATCATACTTCACTATCAGATAAAGCACAGTTAGAACTCATTAAACTTGGGTTACATTATCCAACTTTTGTTAAAGAAATTGCAATCGAATTATTTAGCAATGCTTTATTACACAATGTGATGAAAACTCTTATCGAAAATATTGATAAAAATTATACCATTAGTCAATTGCTCGAAATAACAGGGGGAACCCCTGAAGAACGAAACTTAATAGCTAGTTTTGCTATCCATTCACCTGAAAAGGGAAGCCAAGATCAAATTGTAAAAGACTGTGTGTTAATTTTAGAACAAGAACCTATTAAAAGAAAAATTCAAGTACTACGCGATAAAATAAGACGTTTTGAAGACGATGGTTCATCACCTGAGATATCGCTTGTGACAGAATTAACCAATCTCCAGAAAGAACTACAATAAAAAAGCCCTCCATTGCTGAAGGGCTTTTTATATTTTTACTAATCTACAAAATACAGATTAATAATTGATTGTAAATCCAAGCACCCAAGATCTAGGTTGCCCTAGACGGACTCTTAGATTTGCAACATCACCTGATCCATCATATGCGTCAACAAAGTCACCGACATATAATTCGTCACCAGCGTTATGAACAGAAGCATTCAATGTTACGTCTTTTCCACCTACATTCATTCCGTATTGGAATTTCAAATTATATAGAGTAGTAAAATCAGTAATATAAGCATCATCAGCAAAAGTATTATTTTCGCCAAGTAAGAATGCTAAGTCTTGAATAGCTCCATCATAACCCCATCTAGGATACTGTTTTCCAAAATGTTCTACTTCAAGTGAAGCTTTCATTGTGTTCCAGAATCCTGTGAAAATCAAGTTATGAGCTTCTTGTGGTGCTCCAGATACCATCACGTCTTTAACATAAAGGTTAAAGTTTGTGGAACTGGATGGATCACCAACTACTTCATAATATGTATAACTTAAATTATCAGTAAATCTCCAGTCACTTACATGACCACGTGCGTCAATTCTAAGTACTGGGATTGGTTGATAAGCTATAGAATATTCTAAACCTGAGTGATTTTCTTCCAAACCATCAATATTAAAGAATGATTCGTTTCCACTAAGGTCTTCTACAGTACCGCTTTGAGCTCTATCAGACCACTGAGATGTGTAGTAGTTTAAACTACCTGTCCACTGGCCATTAGGAGCTTTGAATCTAGCACCAATATCAAACCATGTAGCCTTTTCATTTTCAAAATCAGAGTTAAGGATGAAATTAGCATCATCAACTAGTTTATCTAATGTAGGTGTTAGGTTTGCGGTGCTAAAGTTACCATACAATAACCATGTGTCACTTACAGGGTAAGTACCACCAAGTTTCATTTGATAACCTGATTCAGCGTCTGCTTCTAAGGTTGGTTCTCCTAATTGGAAGTGATCTTGTACAGCATAGCTAGCGCTAGTAGTACCAAACATACCAAACGCAGTAGCGCCGTCGCCACCATTATAGCTTACTTGTGCATATCCACCTTGCCAATCAATTTGATTGGTATTGTCATACTGGATTTTATCGCCAAGTGTTCTGTATTTTTCTTGATCTGTTGTCCAATTATCATTTGAACTGTTGTAGTATGCATCCCCACCAAGCAAGTCATAGACTTGTCTATAGTGTTCAACTTCTGCTGTTCTGAGATCAAGTCCAAAAGTCAACAATAGTGATTCAGAAATATCATAATCTAACTTAGACATTACGCCATAAGTAGATTGATTGTTTCTACTACCTCTTAGGATACCAGCTGATACATAGCCATAGCCATCTACCCAATTGTCTGTACTGTTTCTTAAAATTGTAGCATCATAATCACGTCCTGAACCATCAGATTTCCATTTTATAGAACCAGCGGAACCTGATCCACCACCTTCACCACCGGAGTAGTAAAGTGCAGTAGACAGCAACATATCATCTCTTACTTGATTGTAAGAGTTGACTTGTACAATTGGTTTGTGGAAGTAGTTGTTTCTTTCATTAATCATCGTTGAAGAATGCGGATCAGCTTCTCTCCAATTCCAACCGTCAAATGGTACCCAACTAGCGAGTGCTCTTTTGCCGTGGTATGGAGTTTCTAGCTCATCAGCTCTAGGATTAAAATCTACACCATATTCTGTTCTTAAATCTCCCTCTGCTACACCCATATCTCTAGCCAATTCATGACTATAATTTGAAATACGATTATTCCAGAAATTATGACCATGTATTTGTGGAGATCCAAGTGCAACCATTTCTATACGATTGTTATCGTTAATAGAATAAGATGCATTAAAATAGTAAGACCATGCGTCAGTATAAGTTCCTTCTGCAAAGAAACGATCCGCAGTTCTGCGTGATGCTGCCATAACGACAGTCAGTTTATCGTCCATTAGTAATCCAGAATTCACTGTTACTGCAGTCTTACTGAAGTCGTATTCACCGACTTCTTGTCTTATTTGTACACTAGCTTCAGTTGTTGGGACTATGCTAATAAAGTTGACAGTTCCACCTAAACTAGGTACAGCTAGATTAACAGCTCCTGCTCCTCTTTGCACTTGTACCACTGCTGCAACATCAGCAAGTACAGTCCAATTTGAGAAGTATAGGTTTCCATTTTCCATATCGTTCATTGGAACACCATTAATCAAATAAGCTGTATAACGATCGTCAAATCCACGAACGTATACATTTTCATCATCCCAACCACCACCGTTTTCGACAAAAACACTAGGGAGGGTTGACAATGCTTTCGGCAATCCACGACCACCTAATCTGAAATCAATATCAGCTTTGGTATAGTCGTCGTATGAGATAGCATTAGTATTGTCTACACGATTTGCTAATACATCCACGCCGCCCAACGCAACGGATGAAGATGCAAGCGTGAAATTAGCAGATTCGTTGGAATTCTGTATTTTCACTGTAGTAGACGATTTGTTATGTCCTACTACGCTAGCAGTCACTGTGTAGGTGCCATTAGGAAGATCGATTGAGTATGCCCCACTTAATGTGGCAGCAGCACCCGAGGACGTTCCTTCGACAACAACATTGGCTCCTGGTAAGGCATTTCCATCTGCGTCCGTAACGGTCCCAGATACTGTACCTTGTCCAAGCACTGCGCCAGAAATCATAATGATTCCAAGCAGCGCGCCAAGAATCGTACGATTCATAGTTAACTCCTTTTTCTTGGTTACTTTCATATATTAATATATTCAAAAGCACGAGTAAGTGCTTTGTGGTAATTTCACGCAATTATTTGAGGATTGCAAACATTAATTGTGTTCTGTGAAAAAACTGTCCTGATTCTGTTTATTTTCTAATAAATTATCCTTTTTAAAATTGGTATGAATATCTTAACATGAGAAAATGGACTTTATTGATTTAAAAACACAACAAAATCGTATTCGTGAAGGGCTCAAAGTACGTTTTGATCGTATTTTCGAGCACGGTGCCTATATTATGGGCCCGGAAGTCACTGAATTAGAGGAGAAATTAGCAGGTTATTGTGGTGTCAAACATGCTATTTCTTGCTCCTCTGGAACAGATGCGCTTTTAATTCCTTTAATGGCATGGAATGTAGGTCCTGGAGATGCGGTATTTACGACGCCCTTTACTTATGTTGCAACCGCTGAAGTAATCTCATTATTAGGAGCAACTCCTGTGTTCGTTGACGTATACGAGTCTACGTTTAATATCGATTGTGAAAAATTAGAATCAACCATTCAACATACCATTTCAGAAGGAAAACTAACACCAAAAGCAATTATTCCCGTTGATTTATTTGGAGTGCCTGCACGTTACCGTCTTATTGAAGAAATTGCAAAA
>CEWR01159052.1_pt1 | contig 18764 bp, 17 predicted proteins | sample 356321 | NCBI WGS metagenome assembly CEWR01 (sample SAMEA2621551, study PRJEB7988) | marine metagenome | biome: marine biome (ENVO:00000447); feature: mesopelagic zone (ENVO:00000213); material: "saline water (ENVO:00002010), including plankton (ENVO:xxxxxxxx)" | depth 790 m
CGGTTGTTGCTTAAAACGAACATGGAAGCCGGTCACGGTGGTGCGTCCGGACGATACCGCCAGTATCGTGAGTTGGCGCTTCAGTACGGGTTTCTGCTTGACGTGGCCGGGTTATTAGATTCGTAAGTCATTACTTGACGTCGAGCAGAAACGGATGATTGATTAACAGGAGCATCTCGTGGGTGGTCGGCCACGGACTATCTGATTACACAGAATTTACTTGCCAGACTGAATCAGTGTGGTCAAAAGCCATCGTAAATATTCCGCCTGTTTGTGGCGTTTATAGAGGGTGTGAGTTCGCTAAAAACGCTAATAAATGGTCGGGAAAGTTCATTATTGTTGTGTATCAATGGGAGGGCTATCGTGTCCAATACGGTATTGATCTGGTCGATAGCGGTCACTCTGTTCTTGTCTGGCGATGTGGCGTTTGCTGAAAACTGGCCTAATTGGCGAGGGCCGACAAGAGATGGAATTAGTTTCGAGACGAGCTTGCCTGTCGAGTGGGATACCGAACGGAACATTGCGTGGAAACGTGCAATGCCGGCGTGGTCCGGATCGACGCCAGTCATCTGGAGCGAACTCATTTTTATTAACGTTGCGGTTGATGACGATAACTTGGAGTTGTGGTGCCTTGACCGAAATACCGGAGACACCAAATGGGCGCGTCCTTTGAGCGGTGGTAATCGACGTCTCCGAAAACAAAATATGTCTTCGCCCTCGCCGGTGACTGACGGTGAACGAGTATGGGTCATGACAGGAACCGGAATTATCAAGGCATTCGATCTTGAGGGGAACGAACTGTGGGCACGTAATATTCCTGAATCATACGGTGCGTTTGGTCTTAACTGGGGCTATGCGTCGTCACCGTTACTACATGGCGATGCACTTTACGTGCAGGTATTACATGGAATGCGAACGGATGATCCGTCTTATGTTCTGCGGTTAAATGCCGAGACGGGAGAAACGGTGTGGCGAGTCGAACGTCCGACGGAAGCTGTTCGCGAGTCACCTGACTCCTATACGACACCGGCATTGCTGGAGTACGACGGAACGACAGAGATCGTCATTACTGGTGGTGATGCAGTGACCGGGCATGCGATCGACACTGGTCGAGAGTTGTGGCGTGCGGATGGTCTCAACCCGACCCGAAACAGGTCCTATCGCATTATTGCGTCACCGGTGGTGCACGATGGTCTTATTTATGCCCCAACACGGGTTAAGCCGCTACTCGCCCTTCGACCAGGAGGACGCGGCGACGTGCTTGGTACTCATGTTGTCTGGACGACTGACAATGGACCTGATGTGCCGACACCAGTTACTGACGGCGAATTTTTTTATGTGGTAAACGACAGTGGAATTGTATTTGTATCCGATGCGAAGACTGGGGATCCGGTGTATGGACCAGTCAGAATTCAAACTGGTACATACAGCGCGTCGCCAGTGTTGGCGGATGGGAAAATCTATATTACTAATGAAGGCGGAATGACCACCGTTTTCAAAACTGGACCCACGTTTGAGGTGTTGGCGGAGAATGATTTTGATGACTATTGTCTCAGCTCGCCAGCTATTTCAGACGGTCAGATTTTTATTCGGACGACCGGGTACCTTTACGCGATCGGTGAGCGACGCTCACACGCCGGCAACTAAGTCAGGTTTTCACTTCAAACGATCCGAGAAAGCATTCTGATATTACGTGCACTGAAATCGGGATGATCACAGCATCTGCGCCATCAGCATGAGCCGCTTCGGAAGTTGGGCGATTTATGACAAAGTTCGTTTGTTCCAGTAGACGATCACGGGCGTGATAATAACTGTTGGGGCAAGCCATGCTATCCATGCTGGATTAGTGGCAACATTCACCACCAGTACAGCAGTCACTGTTGCGATAGTGCCTGCCAACATATTGGTGAGATGGCGAGCGATGCGATTCTTACCTGTTGCATTGCGGTTTCTTAAAATCACGGAATCGCTAATCCCCAAGCCACCGGCTATCAAACTGAAGACTATGAGCGTAATCCACTGTGCGTCTCCTTGCCTGTAAAACATAAAGGACGACGCTGTCATACCAACACTAGATAGTAGTATTGTCGTTACCGCTATCCAGTCTTGGACGTGAGGCACACCGGACTTGTTCCTTGCAAATCGAAACCCACTGAACACGAGATAAAAACTGAATAGAGCAATAAGGAAAAGGAACACATTGTTCTTTAGTAATGCCAGCGGAACGGCAGTCAAAAATACGCCTAGCATCCCAGCCGTATACCACTTGCCGAAGCGCCGGTGCTGTTTGCCGCCTTTCTTCGTTGCCACTGCAACAGCGGCTGACAGCAAGGCAATACTGCCACCGATAATATGAATACCAAGTAGTGCTTCCGCAAGAAAAGCAGCGTTCATTGTCTGCAGTGTATCCGGACATTCATTTTCTTGTTTCGGCGGTTGTGTGAGATTGAGACGCAGTCTCCTTTTTCCCACGGATGAGAGAGTCAGCGTATGCTTAAAAGATAAGAGTTTACTGAGAAGGAGAAGACGTCGTGAAAGGTCAAGCTGAAATCATCGATGGTTTAAACGGAGCACTCACGATTGAGTTAACCGCGATTAATCAATATTTCTGTCAAGCGAAAATGTGTGCTGACTGGGGGTTTCATACTCTCGGAAAGAAGCATCAGGAAGAATCAATCGGTGAGATGAAACATGCTGAAAAATTGATCGAACGTATTTTGTTTTTGGAAGGTACACCTGAGATCGCACGGTATGACGTGATTCGTGTTGGGACTGACGTAAAAGAGCAGTTTGAAAATGATCTCAAGTTAGAGCTGAACGGTGTAAAGGCTTATAACGAGTTGGTTGAGCTGGCCGTCAAGCTTGGTGACAATGGCACCCGTGAGTTAGCAGCGCCAATTCTTACCGAATCTGAAGAGCATGTTGACTGGCTCGAAACTCAGCTATTCCGTATCGAGAAAGTTGGGATAGAAAATTATCTTGCTGATCAGATGGGCGGTCACGACGGCTAGCAGTGGGGTGTAGTCAGGCGGGAGGCTGGAAGGCGAGAGACCGTGCGGTGAGCTCCTCCCGTTCCGTTGTCTGGTGGACGGTCAGATAACGTTTTAGAACGTGATGGCATGCGGTACAGCCATCACCGGCTCCGATGGTCTTTCGTATGTCACGAATCGTCCAGCAGTTTTTGGTTGCCAGCGTTGCAAGCAACTGATGTTCCGTGATGCGAAGGCAGCCACAGACATAGTTGGTATCGTCGCTGGTTTCGTCAACGGCCGTGAGTGCTGATCCCTGCTCCACAAACCCATCGTATCGCCTTGGTATATTGAGACGCAATCTCATTTTCGTATTGCGAGAAATTCTACCCAGGGAATGAGTGGTTTCTGCATTGTTTGACCGAGAATGGCACTGTATGACCATTAGCTCTGTGGTTGAGCTGTACGTGCTTATCGACGCTGAGTGACCGGCAGTTTTTCGAAACCTGTATTCTTACCGAGCCAGATTGGACTCTCCCATGAAGCGTTGGGTACTTACTATTTTGGTTGTGGCACTCTATTTGTTGCACCAGGACTACTGGTTTTGGTTCAGTGCCGAGCCACTCGCCTTTGGGATTTTTCCTATTGGCTTGTTTTACCACGCTGTGTATTCCGTTGTCGTGGTAGTTCTGATGTGGGCGCTGATTCGTTTTGCGTGGCCAGATCATCTCGAGGATGAATCTGGACCTCCCGTTTCTTCTGGCGAGAAAACGTCATGATTCCGGCCCTTGTTGTTTTCGCGTACTTGGGCGTTGTGCTGTACATCGGAATTTTTGCGTTTCGTCGGGGAGACCGTGGCCGGGCGGCGGAAGGATATTTTCTAGCGAATCGGTCTTTGGGACAGTACGTCTTCCTGTTGTCACTTTTTGGCACCAACATGACGGCGTTTACGATCTTGGGTTCGGCGGGTCATGCGTTCGCAAACGGCATCGTCACATACGGATTGATGGGGTCATCGTCAGCATTTCTTATTCCACTGACACTCTATTTATTTGGGACCCGTATCTGGGCACTTGGTAAGCGGCATGGTTTCATTACACCGGTTCAGATGTACCGTGACCGATGGGAATGCGGTCATATCGGGACAGCGATTTTTGCGATCCAGGCAGCCTTATTGGTGCCGTACATCGTCATTGCGGTGATGGGCGGTGGAACGACATTAAGCGCGGTCAGCGGGGGTTTTGTGCCGTACTGGCTGGGTGGCTTGGTTGTTGCGGTCGTCGTGATGAGTTACGTATTCCTTGGTGGAATGCGTGGCACTGCATGGGTGAATACCTTTCAGACGGTACTGTTTTTGACATTTGGAGCCGCGGCGATCATTTTTATTGGGATCAGTATCGGTGGATTCCCCCAGGCAATGCAGCAACTGCTCGATTCTCAGGATACGGCACCACTGATGACTCGTGAGGAGGTCGCGCCACGGTTCTTTTTTAGTTACATGCTGATACCACTCTCCTCGATTATGTTTCCGCACATCTCTATCTTTTGCCTCACTGCGACCAAGATGGGCCAGTTTAAGAAGACCATCATTTTTTACCCGCTCTGTATCTTGGCCATCTGGCTTCCTTGTACTTTTCTTGGGCTTGCGGCGAACGCAATGACGGATGTTCCCGGGATTGAGGAGAAGATAGAGGCACGTGCAACGCTTGCGGATGAGCGTGAGCTACTCTCTAGTGCGGAGACGGCTGAGCTTCAGCGTGCGGCTGCTGGAGATGACGTGATTATTCTCATGCTCGAGCACTACGCACCGTTGTGGCTTGCTGGTCTGCTTGGTGCTGGCATTATGGCCGCCGTGATGGCTAGTGATTCTCAGATTTTAGCGTTGTCAACGATGTTCGCAGAGGATGTTTTTGCCTACTATGGGGGAGCATCTCGCTTTGGGCCGGCGGTCCAGGTGCAGACTGGGCGTATTTTCGTTATTTTGATTGCGCTTGTCGCTTATGTAATCGCCTTGCAGGTACCTCCAGGTATTTTTGGTATTGCTGTGCAGTACGCTTTTTCAGGCTTTACCACGCTCCTGCCGTTATTGGTTGCGGCACTGTTTTGGAGAAGAAGCACGAAGTGGGGAGCACTAGCCGTGGTCATCTGGACGGCAAGTACTATGACAGCCGTTGCAGTGTTGCAAGCGACGGTGCCGGCACCGGTTCCTGGGACTGTCGTGTCTGTCTGGGCTATCAACGACCTCGATGTTGTAATTCGCACGCCGGGTGGTACGGCCGTTCTTGGCTTTATGCCAGTGTTGCCGATGCTATTGGGTTCTTCCTTGCTGATGATCGTTGTGTCATGGGTGACGCCTGCGCCGACGGCAAAGACACTCACGCGATATTTTTCGACGAACCAAACTAACGGACGCGCAGCCTCCGTTTAGGTGGCGATGACAGATTGCCGGAACCCGGCGAGGCCGGCGAACTTGGCATCATCGCCGAGTTCATGCTCGATCCTGAGCAGGCGGTTGAATTTCGCGGTTCGTTCACCACGGCACCCTGACCCTGTCTTGATGTGACCACAATTGGTCGCCACCGCGAGATCGGCAATAAAGGTGTCTTCAGTTTCCCCCGACCGGTGCGACATATATGCACCGTAACCGTGCTTTTGAGCCAATTGAACCGTTTCCAGCGTTTCAGACACAGTACCAATTTGATTCAGTTTCACAAGAATGGAGTTACCCACCTTTCGCTCAATGGCTTGTTTGAGAATAGTCGGGTTTGTGCAAAAAATATCGTCACCAACGAGTTCGATGCGGTCACCAAGACTACTCGTAAGGGCTGCCCAGCCATCCCAATCGTTTTCGGCAAGCGCGTCTTCAATCAGCACGATGGGGTACCGGTCGATCCATGATTGCCAGAGTTCGATCATTTCCGAACTGCTGCGAGTTGACTGGTCTGATTTAAATGCGACGTACTGCCCGTTCTGCCACATTTCACTGGTTGCCGGATCGAGACAGAGTGCAATATCTTCGCCAGGGGTGTAACCGGCCTGTTCAATGGCTGCAATGATCAGTTCGACGGCTTCCTCATTGCTAGCGAGATCTGGCGCGAAACCGCCTTCATCGCCAATGCCGGTCGATTTGTTTTGTTTTTGCAGCAGGGAACGAAGGGCATGAAATGTTTCAATGCCCATGCGAAGCGCTTCGGAAAATGTCGGTGCATTGTGTGGTGCGATTTTGAACTCTTGAAAGTCGACGGTGTTATCGGCATGCCGTCCGCCGTTAATGACATTAAGGCAGGGCACAGGCAGTAAGACTGCATTTGCACCACCAAGTTGGCGATAGAGCGGCGTGCGCGTTGTCGCTGCGGCCGCACGTGCAGCTGCCATCGAGACGCCTAGTATGGCATTTGCGCCGAGACGAGATTTATTTGGTGTGCCATCTAGATCCAACATGCATTGGTCGAGACCACGCTGGTCCATGACATCATGTCCGGTAAGGGCCGCGTTGATCTCGTTGTTTACATTTTTGACGGCCTGCTGAACGCCCTTGCCTCCGTACCGCTTCCCCCCATCGCGGAGCTCTGTTGCTTCTCGTTCACCCGTCGATGCTCCCGATGGCACCCTCGCTTCTGAGACGGTGCCATCTTCAAGATGGACACGGGCCTCAACCGTTGGGTTCCCTCTAGAATCAATGACTTCTAAGGCATCAATAGCTGAAATTTTCATTATGGTGGGGTTTCTCCTTGCTGGTCGAGCCGCTGATCGTAACATCTCACTAAGACGGCCGCATAAAAACAAGACAGGTAGTCGAATAGTACGGTCGCAGGGGGCTGTGTTACGTATGCTCGCGAACGACAGTGTTGTTCAACGTGACGCCGTAGCCCGGACCATCAGGCACCTGCAGGATACCCTCAGAAAACCGTTCAGGTGGGTCAACGAGGTCGCCACGCCATGGCACTTCGTTCCATTGGTACTCCAGAATGTCGAAGTTCGGAAGACCGGCGCATACCTGTGCAGACACCATTGTACTAACTGGCCCACTGGGGTTATGGGGTGAAACAAGCACGTCGTAGAGGTCGGCGATAGTAGCGATTCTCCGTATTTCTGCGACACCACCACAATGTTTAACGTCAGGCATAATGATGTCGACCGCCCTGTTTTGGCACAGCGGTGAAAATCCTTCGACACCAAATAAGAATTCACCGCCGGCCATAGGTTGGCGAATGCCGTTCTTGATTGCCATGGTGCTGTCGAGGTCGGTCGGTGGCACAGGTTCTTCGTACCACGATAACTGTTGTGGTTCGAGCTGTGTCGCAACATCGATCGCCAACGCCACATCAAAATTACTATGGACATCAATTTTCAGGTCGATGTCAGGCCCGGTGGCTGCGCGCATGGCTTCGACGCAGCGAATACCGAGTTGGGTGGCCGCTTCGACCTCCGCACGTGATTGATCGAGTGAAGGGAAGCCGTCAAATGGCGCAGCCTTGATCGCTCGAAACCCATCAGCGACCGCTTGCTGAGCGCTTATCGCAAAACCATTTGGACTCCGGTCGGTAGTGGCTCGATTGATATTGGCATAGACGGGCAATTCGTCACGTAACCTGCCGCCGACAAGGTCGTAGACAGGTGCGCCAAGTGATTTTCCAACCAGGTCCCATTGAGCTTGCTCGATCGCGCTGAACGCCGTTGCCTGTTGGCGATTTCCCGTACTTGCGGTTGCCCATCCTGCCTGTCGGTATCGTTCGATTTCGAATGGCGATCGATCACGGACAAGGTCAAAAAAATCTGAGAGTTCTGGGAGGTTGAGCCTCCGGTTTACCGAAGCTTCTCCCAGTCCGGTTTGTCCGTCGTTTGTTGTTAAGCGAATAAAAATCCAATTTGTCCGTGCGGTTGCACGTACACTGATCACTTCCATTTCAGTGATTCGCAGTCCCAGTTCTGCTTGCCCTAATGGAAGTATGGTCGCAGCTTCGGCGGACAAGGCCGGAATCACAGTCAATGCGGGGAGTGCGTAGAAAAAATCTCGACGGTTAACCAGAGCGTTCACGACAGAGTCTCCATCTGACGGCATTGTATGACGTCTCACACTTTTTGAAATAGCGCGATGTCGGTTTCTGGAAAGTCGACGGTACTGTTCCAGTGGTCAGCGATCCAAGTGAATGTTTCGGGACTGTAGAGACAGACATGTGTCGAATCACGCACGTAGCGTGATGCAGCAAACGACGGAATACGAGACACCCACTTCGTCATGATGGCCAGCCATCCCCCTGGTTTCAACACGCGGAAGAGACGGTCGAACTCTTGGGCCGGTTGATGCAGGTGTTCGACGACCTCAGTTGCGGTGACGAAGTCGTACTGGTTCGTCCACACGGTGTCATACGGGGCGTAGTAGGTATCGTAGAGTTCAACCGTCATCCCGGATTCCTGCAGTATGTGTGCGAGTGCGGGACCTGGCCCACACCCAAAGTCGAGTCCGATGGAACCAAGGGTGAGATGTTCCAGTAGCGGTGTCGCTAGTTGTTGAAGGAAGGCTCGATAACGTTCATCGGACGGGTCATTGTGGTGTTGGTCATACCGAGCCTTTTCAGCGTCGGTGGTCGGATAGTCTGCTGGTGCGACGAAAACGAGCGCACAATTCGCGCATTGCCAGAACTGACGATGGGGGTGGGAACGGTACGTGGATATGTCGTAGTGACTGCACAAGGGGCAGACCATCGTCGGTGAGTCGTGCATGTTGCGTGCCGTGTTCCCTGTCAACGATTAATACAATGCTCACGTTGCCGAGGTTTTATGGAGGTTCGGTAATGATGATCGTAACTAAGTCAATGACTCATTGAATGCAGGATCACATTGATACCCAAGGCGTAACCGTCTGGCGAGAACTGGTCAAAGAACCGTGGGTCGTCGGCCTCTCGCTCCCACGCATCAGCAACATCGGTGTTGTGGGTCATGATGACCAAAAATCGGCCGTGCTCGTCGCTGATCGCACGAAAATGAGCCACGTCGCTGTTACGACCTCGTTCAGAGGTCGTTCGTCCCCCAGAACGGTACCAGAATTGAATCGATGTTATTTGTGGCACCTTCTCAACGGTTGTCAGGGTCCGAAAAACAGGATGATCAAGTGGGACATCACGGATTGGGTACTGCGATGGTGGTAGGACGCGTCCGATTTCACTTATCCAGTGTTCCCAGGCTCGTGGGCCCCAGAAATCATCGACCCAGAGAGTGCCTCCTTTTAGCAGATACTCGCGAAGCCGCACGGCCTCAGCGCCAGTAATCCCAATCGTACCGACGTCGGACGCCATAATGAACGGACATTGAAATAGCTCGTCGTCTGTTAAACGAACGACCCAGTGATTTGGTTGACCGTGTCTGTCGGTACTAATTCTTGTCGTTGTTAGGTCTTCAAGTCGGTGCATCAAATTGATGCCGGCATAGGGGTAGTCAGTCGACCATCCCATTCCGAGTTCTTCGTAGCGTACTTGGTCGTACATGATTTTACAGAACGCAAAATCTCGGTCAGGCATCGAATCTGGAGGAAACCGCGGAGGAATGTTGCCTTCGCCAACCCCCCATCCCCACTGAGCAAAGCTGACCGGGACAAGGGTGGCGAACAAGAATAAGGCTGCGAACACTGAGATACGGAAACGCACGCTTGCCAGAGAATACCCCAGTTGGAATGGAACCAGTAGAGCTTTGTCGGGATAGTAGCGAGGTCGAATTATGCGAAAAACATACTTGATTGGAACCAACGGACAAGAAGCGCAGCTATGTCCGTTGAGCATTGCGTATGATTAGGGCATATGCCGAGTAGACATTTCTTTCGAAGACTTATGCTTGTCGTGGTGTTCTTGCTGACAGCGATGCCTGTGGTGGCTCAACACGACCACGGCGGGAACGCTGAAACCGTTGGCGATGATCTTCCTGAAAGTTTCAGTGAACCGATTCCGCTGTATCCAACAGTTATCGGTGAACATACGCATGACATTTCATCATCGCATGCAGAGGCAAAAGCCTATTTCAGGCAAGGGTTTCAACTCATGTACGCGTTTGCTAAGGAAGAGGCAACAAGGTCTTTTCGTGAGGCATGGAAGCGGGACCCTGACTGTGCCATCTGCTATTGGGGTGAGGCATGGTCGTGGGGATCGTATCTGAATGGACCGATGCGGCCGTTTGAAGCTCCCCATGCCTACGCCGCGATGAAGGAAGCTGTGGCTCGACTCGACCACGCTAATGAGAAAGAACAGGCGTACATCGAGGCACTACAGTCACGATACGTTGAGGATTTTGATCCGGAGACGCGGCGAGACCAAGACGAAGCATACGCTGATGCGACGCAGCAGCTGGCGGAGACGTATCCTGATGATCTTGATGCAGTCACGTTATATGCCGATGCTTTGTTTTTATTGGAGCCGAGGCGTGGAACACGCGACCTTACTGCTCCCAATGTGCAGAGACTACATCGTGTCTTGGAAAGCGTGCTTGCGCGGGACATTACACATCCTGGCGCGTGTCATCTTTATATCCATGCGACAGAATCCACTATCGACCCAGGGAAAGCGGCGGGTTGTGCTGAATATTTAGGTAATGAGATTCCTGGCGCCAGCCACATCAATCACATGCCGTCCCACACATGGAACGAAATCGGTCGGTGGAGTGATGGAGTGCGGTCCAATCTCAAAGCGTGGCATTCTGACTTAAAAGCCGAGTTTGGTGAGGGTATTGCGATCTATCCGAGTCACAATCTGCATATGTTACTTTTTGCCGCTTCGATGGATGGACAGGGTGCCATTGCGATTCAGGCTGGGAAAGACTATGCGAAGGTTACGGATGACACTGTTTTTCACGTGCTAACGTTGCTACGTTTTGGGCGTTTCGACGAGATACTCACCGTGACTGAGCGTCCCGAACAGGATGCGTCAGGGGGGCTATGGGATTTTGCGCAAGGCTATGCGCACCTAAAGAACGGCGATGTTGATTTCGCTCAGTTGTACCTCGACCGTGTGATGGCTTTGGCACAGACCACAACGGCTCGGTTTCGGTTCGATGAAGCGAAGCTGCTGTTAGGAGCCGTTGGGGGTATCTTGGAAGGGGAAATCGAATTTGAATCTGGCAATCTTGCCGCCGCCATTCGGGTTTTTGAGAGAGCGGTCGATATTGAGGACCAGTTGGAATATTCGGAGCCTGAACCATTCCCGTTTTCCGCTAGGCATTGGCTCGGCGCGGCACTGATTGAAGCGGAACGATACGCTGATGCGGAGCGGGTGTATCGTGAGGAATTAGAAGACCATCCTCATAACGGGTGGTCACTCTACGGTCTCAAGGTGGCACTTGAAGCGCAGGGCGAATCTTCAGCCGACACGAGTACCGAATTTGATGCTAGTTGGGCGCGTTCTGACGTGTGGATCGCATCGTCGAAGTTCTAAGGAATACCGCCCATTGCCAACGAGTGCTATGGCGTGAGTAGCTCGGGATCAAGAATGACATGCTTGATACGAGTTCGTCTCCAGGTGTAGGTGATATGGATTAGTCCGTCAGCCGTCTGGATGGCAGCAGGATACGAGTACTCCCCTTCGTCATCTTCCAATATGTGAACTAATTTCCAGGTTTTCCCATCTGACGAATGCGCGACAGCCAATGTCTGGCGGCCACTAGTGGTGGGATTGTAGATGAGAAGATGGCGGTCATTTTCCAGGCTGAGGGCGTCAATGCCAGCGCTCGGATTGGGCAAGGACGTACGGACCATGGGACCCCATGTGATTCCAGAGTCATTCGACCACGATTCCGTGACGACCCCTTGACGACTACGAAATAAGGCCTGCATCTGGCGGTTCCCATGATTCAGGATAGTTGGCTGAATTGCGCCAAAGTCTTCGGGATCATTGAGTGGTACGGATTTCTGCCAATGTTCAGTGGACGCTAATTGTTCTGTTGTCCAGTTGTGTGGATCGGTTGGATTAAACCGTTCCATGTGTGCAACCCAACCGTCGTGTTCCGTGCTGGACCCGGCGAGAAGTGACCCATCGGTTAGCTGGTATGGTTTCGCTCGGATGGGACCCAAGAAGCCGTCTGGAAGATGCACAGCCTTGGACCATGTTCTGCCTGCATCATCCGAAGTGCGGACCAGTCCCCACCATTCCCTTGGGCTTGGTCCCACTTTGTAGAAGAGTAGGAGCGGGCCATAACGTGGTTGAAACAAAACAGGATTCCAGCATGGGTAGCGGGTTCCGTCGGATTGAATGCCATTTGCGACTTCAACCGGCGACGACCACGTGTCTTTTTCTTGATGAGCGATCCAGATAGATACGTCGGTGCTACCTTCGGTGGTTCCACCAAACCACGCTGATACAAGTTGACCATTTGTTTCTGCGATGGTCGACGCGTGAGCCGACGGAAAAGGTGCTGTCTGATAAATGAATTCAGATGTACGGACAAGGCCTTGTGCGGATGTTCGTTCTGTAATGCATCCGAGAAGGACGATGCAGAACACCAACGCAATAGAATTACCTTGTGCAGGCAGTTTACGGTTTCGCTGAATGCGTTTGTTCGATGCGCATCTCATAAGCGTCTGTGGCGCAAGAATCTACCGGAAGGTCGAAACAATGGTAACGGGCAGCGTTGTTACGACCTTCCAGGAAAACCTACTGAACGGCACTTCAGAGTTGTCGCTATATGTGTCTGTTGGTTAATTAATTGATGCCAGAATAGTCAGTCGCACTTAGAAATACCGACTCAACGTTTGCTACGATCCGACCATCACGTTGTGATTCCTCGGCGACTTGCGCCCATTCAGGATCATCTCGAAACGACTGCCAGTTCTTCGTTGCCGCGTCTCGACTATCGTGCGCAATGATGTAGACCAACGTACTGTCCGGATGGTCTTTGGCGTCTTGGGGAGTCCAGTAGCCAATGTTTTTCATGCTGTGCTTCTCAAAGATTCTAGTGGTGTGATCTCGGAAGCGAGCATTTAGAGCATCTAGGCGACCAGGATGCGTCGTGTAGGTTCGCATTTCAAACACTTGGTTCGACTGCGCTGAGACGATGTTTTCGAACTCGGAAAAATGGCCGGCTACAAAACCGAGAACAAAGATTATCAAACCAAATAAGAGGAAAGCCCGCTTCTGTGTCACCATTATTTGACTCCTTGCATGTGCGAATTGTTGTGTCCTGAGAACGGAGGCCACCACAAAAGTACAAATGTTTAAAACTCTTGCCCATTCAGTACGGACAACGCTTTCCAATCATAGTCGTATCCGCAGTTAGCGGGAAGGGTAACGTTTGCGGAGAATTTGTGTGTCAGTTTCCGTGAGATGCATATATTGAGGGTGGTCGATAGATAGCTCGTTTGTTCGACACGGACCACACATCAAAGATGTTGGGTCATTGTTGTGTGGGAGGCCAAGCGTATGGCCAATTTCGTGAGCAATTATGTTTCGGGCGATGTTCGGGTTCCGCGCCATCGTATATCGGTCTTCTTCGATCGCAATGAAATGCCCGGGGCGTCTTGGGAGAGGCCATGCGAAAGACATAAGGTCTTGCCGGGAGAGTAGCAATACGACGTTTGATTTGAAGTCAGTAATTTCGACTGGTGCATCCGGTTCTGATGGTCCAGGTCTGAGCCGGCCAGCACGTTGCGAAATAGACCGCGCATAGTTTTCGAGTTGGCGTTCCACCGCCGATCGGATAATAACCTGTGCGATGACCTTTAAGTTAAGGCCGAGTTCTGCAGAGGTATTGTTCCAAAATGTGATTGCTTCCAGTGTCATCGGTAGACGCACATCGTTAGTGTCGTGACTCAGGACGACAACATGATGAGGAGCGTCTTGCGCCAGAAGAACCGGTGGGGCAGAGTTACACAGCAGCAGGATTGCGGGTAAAACGTATTGATAACGTTTCATTAGATGTTCCGAAGTACTTAGTGCCGCTGTCAGCGCAAATACTTTGTCAGACCGCCTTCTGCCGTCGCACGAGAAATAGGCCCTTCGGCTCCATAGACATTTCCATCATGATCGACGGCGACACCTTCCCCAGCGGCTCCGTGGGGTTCACCGGTTTGATGTGGCGGAATAAAGGCTGTGACCCGGTCTTCCGTCACACTGCCGACACGAATGCCAGTTTGCCAATCCGGGTGACGGGCAGGACTCGACTCTGAATCAATGGCGTATAGCATGTCGTCTGGCGTGATGAAGAGGCCACTAATACGACTGAACTGATAGTACGAATCAAGATAGTTTCCATCCTGGTCAAAGATCTGAATTCTGTGATTGCCACGGTCCGCGACAAAGAGTCGACCTTGAGAATCCATCGCGAGGGCATGTGGTGTTTTGAACTCACCAGGCCCTTCACCGATTTCCCCCCATTCCTTGATGAAGGTTCCGTTTTTATCAAACTTCAGAATCCTTCCCGTTTTTTCTGAAGGTTTCGCACCGAACTGTCCGCTGTGTCCATCAGCAACAAAGATGTCACCATTCGGCGTCGTGATGACGTCGCATGGTTCATTCAGTAGGCCGGGAGAACGACCAGGCACGCCGGCTTTTCCCAGTTCGAGCAGAATGTCGCCCTGCGGGCTAAATTTAAAAACCTGATGTCCTTTGGTGCCGGTTTCATTTCCCATGGAATCAGTGACCCAGACGTTTCCATCAGCATCGACATGCAAACCATGAGGAAGTACGAAGAGGCCTGCGCCGAAACTGGCTATAACTTCACCGGTGTCACGATTTAATTTCAGAATAGGTTCGACGGCGGACGTGTCGCATCCCCCTGTCAGTCCGACCGCGCCGCACCGGTCATAAGTCCAAATATGCCCGTCGGGATCGATGTCGACTCCTGCGGTGGAACCCCAGTCGCGCCCATCGGGTAAGACTCCCCAATTGGTGAGTATTGTCGGATTGGGGTTAGGAAGGTCATTTGCTGCCGGGTCACTAACTTCCTGCATATGTGCACTGGCAGTAAATATCGGTACGCTGACGAAACAAAGAAGAACAATCAATTGCTTGACGTTGAAACTTTTTAGCGCGAGATGCGTATGTTTTTGAGGCACTTGTGTCATAGCCATGTCTGTCAATGTTTGACGTGTTTCATATTCTGTTGTTCCTGCATTTAACGAGACAATGCACCCTGGTCTAGAAGTGATAGTAAGGCATCCGATCGGGCTAGAGGTCCTTCTTGTTGGAGCAAGTCAAGACGGTCCGCAGGGTTCATTCCAAGAAACTGAGCTAGTCCATTAACCAGCAAGTCATCTGAAATCTCATCGACTGTCGGTTTCTGACCCGGTGTAACGAATGATAGTAATTCGAGAAGTAAAGGTCGCTGGGCACGTAGTGTTGTTCGGTCTGCTTCAGAGAACACCTCGTCGAGCACGTTAATCGATGCGATTCGATAGGTTCGACGTTGGTCTTCACCGGTAATACGGAATCGCTTAAGACCTTGCACAATCACGTTGTAGCGCCCATCTGAAAGTCGTTCGATATTCGAGAGTATTCCCGCGCAGCCAATATCGTAGATGGGTGGATTCCCGTCGTAATTATTTTCGTTGTTTGGTTTGAGCATGACCATTCCGATAATACGGTCGCCTTCCATTGCGTCAGCAATCATGTCTCGATAGCGCGGTTCAAAAATATGAAGCGGGCGTGACGCCCCTGGAAATAGCATGATGTCTTGCAGTGGAAAAATTGGAATCGATTCTGGAATCGTGATCTCGGCCTGGGAAGACTGTCCAATGGCCGATGAGATTAAACAGAGCCACGCGGCCCCTATAAGAACTACGTGTTTTCTGATGGCTTTCATAATGTTCTTACGCTGGCGCAGCAAAAGCCTGGCAATACTTAATGTTTCAGACCAGTTATATCAGTAAAGCGAATAGCGTCTGGAATTGAACGTCAACATGATCATTTCCTTCGATCGTGATTAGCTGAAAATACGATACCGAAGAACACGATTCCGGCCAGATCGAACACCGGCCAGTCGAACCCAGCGAGGGTAACTGATGGACCAGGTGCAAGAAGCAAAGCGGCTGCACTGAAGATCAAGACACGAAGACCCACTCCGAGCGGGTTCCGAAGCTGTCCGGCAATTCCGGCGGCGAAGCACGTTACACCGAGGACGGCGATACTGACAGGGATCAGCATTTGCCCCCAGCTGGCCGGATCGCCAGTCTCGGTCATCATGAGAAGTTCTGGTCGGTAGATAAACATGTACGGCAGGGTGAATCCGACTAATGCATATTTGAACGCAGCAAAACCTGTTGGCATAATTTTTGTGCCGGCAATCGACGCTGCCGCGTACGCGGCTAGGGCGACTGGGGGTGTCACCATGGACATCATCCCAAAATAAAAAATGAAAAGATGTGCCGCGAGTGGGATGACGCCGAGATTATTGAGTACTGGTCCAATCAGTGTTGCCATAAGAAGATAACAAACGGCTGACGGTAAGCCCATCCCGAGAATGATCGACGACACCATGATGAGAACAAGCGCCAGAAAAAGGCTTTGTTCAGCGAGTGGAATGATGGTTGCCGGCAGTCGTGTGCCAATGCCGGTGAGTGTGACGATACCGATGATAATTCCGACACATGCCGCCGCTGCGATAAGTGGGATCACGCCCCGTGCGGATGCGATAAGGCCATTTAGTGTGCGCCGTGGCTCAAGGCGAGTAGCCGGACTCAAGCTACTGACGATGACGATTGTGACGAGTGATAGAGTGACAGCCCGAAAAGGGGTGTAGCCTAAGATCAGGAACAGGATAAGGCTTCCAAGGGCTGCCCCAAAAACGATTCCTTCCATCCTTGAGCCGCCGGGATTGTCTGCCTGAGTAGAAGTATCGTCGTTAGTAGTTGCGACACCGTCAGTGGCGATCGATATTCGACGGGCGTGTAGGTGGACGATAAGTAGTAGAGAGAGGTAATACAGTAAGGCAGGGATCAACGCGGCACGAACAATTTCCAGGTAACCACCTGGAGGTTGAACCATTTCCAGCATCATGTACGCCCCAGCGCCCATGACGGGGGGCATGAGCGCACCACCAGAACTGGCAGCAGCTTGAATTCCCGCCGCGGTTACTGGCTGGAAGCCAGCACTCCGCATCATTGGGATCGTAAAGGTTCCGGTTGTAGCAGTGTTGGCAACGGCACTACCAGAGAGAGAGCCCATTAATCCGCTGCTGAGAACCGCGACCTTTGCTGGCCCCCCGGCACTGCGGCCGAACATGCGCTGCGCAAAATCCACAATGAATCGCGTGGCGCCAGTTGCTTCAAGAAAAGCACCGAAGATAACAAACAGAAAAACATAAGTAAACATGACGCCAAGGGCCATCCCAAAGATGCCTTGGCTGTGCAGGAATGTTTGCGCAACAATCCGTTCAATAGGATAACCACGATGCGGAAACAACCAGTCTGGAAATGAGGCTCCGAGATAGCCATAGAGAAGAAAAGATCCGGCAAGAATTGGCAGTGCCGCTCCGAGGGCTCGGCGAGCGGCTTCGACGACGAGTAATAGTCCAACAAGTCCGACGGTCGTATCCAATCCCGTTTCAAATCCGGCTCGGTTGCCGAGAGATTGCCCCCCAATCCACCATCTATCAAAGATCGGGTCACTTTGGACGACAATGTAACCGCAACAGAGTGCAGCGAGCAGTGCGAATACTGAATCACTACGGCGGACCAATACATTCGACTTCAGTGAAGAATGAAGTGGGATGTTCAAGAAGCAAAGAACAAGCCCAAGACCGGCGAAGAGAGCCAGCCGACTCTGTGGCCCCAGCATCGGATAGTTCACCTCCGCAAGCGTAAACAGGCAGAGGAGCACACTGATCGCTCGGCTGAGCACTTGCCGGATATCTGTCGAAGAATTGTCCGAGGCCAAGGTTTGAGAACTCACTAATGCTTATTGGGGCCAGATCCCGATTTCGCGATAAAAACGAATCGCACCAGGATGAAACTCTGTGCCAGTGTCTCGAACTACGTTGCTTGGATTGATCGCCCGACCCGCGGCATGTCTCTCAATGACCAGCTCACGATTGTCATAAAGCAGCTTGGTGATGGAGTAGACGAGTTCGTCCGAGGTATCTGTCGAAGTGATGAAATGCATCGACCCAACGTCAAGGCCTTCGAACGGTTCCGTTTGACCACGGTAGGTATCAGCAGGAATGGTTGCTGGTCTAAAAAATAGATATTCATTAACCAACTCCTCCTTCTCTGCGTCACCGTAGGGAAGGAAGGTGATGTCCATCGATGCTGCGGCTTGAGTAATGGATGCTGTTGGAACCGCTCCACCTAGGAAGGTAGCGTCCGCTGAGCCATCCGTAAGCATGTCTACGGCACCCTGCTGGGTGGCATTTAACGGTGAAAAATCATCGTATGTAATGCCATGCGCTTCAAGAAGTGGTCTGATAAAGAATTCAAACCCAGCTCCGGCGGGGCCAACCGTGACGCGGTGTCCGCGCATGTCTGCCAGGGTTGTGATGCCAGAATCAGGCTGCGTCACGAATAGTGCGATGTTTGGTGCGAGAGTCATCACCGACCGTACCGGATAGGCCCTGTCCCATCCTTCACCGCCTCGAGCGGCAAAGTACGTAATGGCGGCGTTCGACAGGGAAAATTCAAGTTCACCGCTCGCCAGACGTCTTATGTTTTCTTGGGAACCACTTGTGGCTTCGGCTGTCATGTTATAGCCGAGGTCACTACCTGTTTGGTTAATGACTTCGGCAAGGGCACTTCCGACCACGAAAAATGCGCCGCCAGGTGGTGCGGTCCCCATACTAAGAAATTGTCGAGACACAGCTGTGTCCCCGTCGTCACTACTACTACCG
>CEWR01159091.1_pt1 | contig 18680 bp, 17 predicted proteins | sample 356321 | NCBI WGS metagenome assembly CEWR01 (sample SAMEA2621551, study PRJEB7988) | marine metagenome | biome: marine biome (ENVO:00000447); feature: mesopelagic zone (ENVO:00000213); material: "saline water (ENVO:00002010), including plankton (ENVO:xxxxxxxx)" | depth 790 m
CTATAACTTAGGAACATGTTGGACAGTTGAAAGTCCTGAAGTTGCATATATCTATAAGTTTTAGCATTTTAAAAAATCATACTTCCTCAACTAAAAGAGATAAGCAGACATTAAAAGTTAAAAGAATAGTAGAACTGTTTTCAAGTAAAACTTCAAAACTATTATCAAATTTTTCTATGTGCAGTATTGATAAGACTGAACCAAGTTTTATTTTTTTCTTATTCAAATAGAGTAATAAATCTTTAGAACTATTTTCTAATCCACAAAGTCTCACTTTTTGTCCTGGCTTAATATTAGCCAAATTCAAATAATTTATTTCTAAAACTTTTCCATTTTTATCTGGAATTGGCGAACCGTGTGGATCTAAAGTAGGAAATCCTAAAATTTCATCCATTCTATCAAAAAATAAATTTGAATTAATATGCTCAATTTCTTCTGCAATATCGTGTACTTCTTCCCACCCAAAACTCATTACTTGAGATAAAAACATTTCTGTTAACCTATGCTTTCTAACAATTAAAGCACCTAATCTTTTACCCTTAATAGTTAATTTGACTGGCTTATATTTTTCATAAAACAACCAACCTTTTTCTTGCATTTTCTTCACCATATTATTAGCGGTTGGTTTACTTACATTCATCTTTTTTGACAATTCTGTAATAGAAACATCAATGTTTTCATGACTAAGAAAATAAATTGCTTTAAGGTAATTCTCTTTTGTTTGTGTTGGCATATGATAAATTAAAAGGCAAAGATAAAAAAAATAATGTCAAAACATCTTTGTTAGATTAGTCTAACTTATTATATTTGCATCATAAAACAATTTGTGAATTAAAAAAAAAAAAATGAATTTAAAATTAACTTTATCACTACTATTTGCAATAAGCATATTCAACCTTTCATTCGGGCAAGAAGGGACTATTCATGGAACTGTTAGAGTGGATAATAACAAACAAGAATCTACAACCATTTCTATATCTACAAATCCGGTAAAAGGTATAATCACAGACTCTAAAGGACATTTTCATATCGAAAATATTTCTTTCGGAACTTACACAGTAACAGCATCATTTGTAGGATATACAAAAGTTACTAAAACTGTTATATTAAATGAAAACAATCAAAAATTAGAGTTAAACTTTAATTTAGATGAAAATTTAAACTCACTTGACGAAATTGTAATAACTGGTACAAAAACATATAAAAGACAAACAAATTCACCTGTAATTGTTGGCATTATTAATAGTGCAACTTTAAATAATGTACAAGCCTGTAACCTGTCTGAGGGGTTAAAATTTCAACCAGGTTTAAGAGTTGAAACAGATTGCCAAACCTGCAACTATACACAATTAAGAATGAATGGTTTGGCAGGTGGATATTCTCAGATTCTTATTAATGGCCGTCCTATTTTTAGTCCATTAACAGGTTTGTATGGTTTAGAACAATTGCCAACAAATATGATTGATAGAATAGAAGTTGTAAGAGGTGGCGGTTCTTCATTATACGGTTCTAGCGCAATAGGTGGAACTGTAAATGTTATTACCAAAGTTCCCAAAAAAAACTCCTATGAATTAAATTCTTTTTATCAAAATATAAACGGAAAAGCAGACGATATAGTTCTTAGTGGAAATGCTTCTTTAGTTTCTGAAAATAAGAATTCGGGAATTGCCTTCTTTTTTAACCATAGAGAGAGAGATTGGTATGATGATAATGATGATAATTATTCGGAGTTGCCAAAATTAGAGAACACTTCGTTTGGTACAAACTTATTCTTTTTACCTAGTGACAACGAGAAATTAGAAATTAGCATCAGTAATTTAAATGAATATAGATTTGGTGGTGAAATGGTAGAAGGACCAGCATATTTAACTCAACAATCAGAAGAAAGATCAACCAATGTTTGGATGGGAAGTGCAGATTATCAAATTAATTTTAATGATGATAATTCTTCATTCATTTCCTATGCGGCTTGGCAAAATACTAAACGAAAACATTATACAGGGATATTCCCAGATGAAGAACCAGAAATCCAAGCGCATCTTGAAAATCCACCTTATGGAACTTCAAACGTTACTACTTTACAAGGAGGATTTCAACTTAATCATAAAGTATATGACTTTATCAAGGGAACAAATACCTTTACTTTAGGAACCGAATATTTATATGATGATGTTTATGATAAAATTTCTACATACAACTATTTAATTGATCAAACCACCAAAAATTTTGGCTCGTTTTTACAAAGTGACTGGGAAATATCACCTTCATTTACTTTTCTGTCTGGAGTAAGAGTGGATAAACACAACTTGATTGATAATTTAGTTTTTAACCCAAGGTTATCATTGCTTTACAAATATAAAGCTAACACACAATTTAGATTTAGTTATGGAACAGGATTTAGAGCACCACAAGCATTTGACACAGATTTACATATTGCTTTTTCAGGTGGTGGTATTTCACGTGTTTCATTATCACCAGATTTAATTCCAGAAAAATCACAAAGTTATAGTGCTTCAATAAATTTTGATAAACCAACAGAACATTATATAGTAGGTTTTACATTAGAAGGGTTTTATACAAGATTAAATGATGCGTTTTTTCTTCAGCCAATAGGACAAGACGACTTTGGTGAATTATTTGAAAAACAAAACGGACAAGGAGCAACTGTGCAAGGTGTCACTTTAGAATTAAGAGCCAATTTCGATAAAAAAATACAATTAGAAACAGGTTTTACAGTACAGTCGAGTGAATTTGATGACGCTGTTGAATATATAGAAGGAGTTGAAGGTATAAGAGAATTTACAAGAACACCTAATGATTATGGGTATGCAACTTTATCCTTTACTCCAAATGAGAAACTTAGTGCTAACCTAAATTACGTATATACAGGTAAAATGATTATGCCTCATTTTGCAGGTGCACCAAATCAATTGGTCGATGAAATGTATACTTCAGATGCGTTTTCGGAATTAAGCGCAAAGATTGGTTATACTATTGAAATTGAAAAAATGCAATCAAAACTAGAGTTTTATGGTGGTGTGAAAAATATTTTTAATTCCTATCAATCAAACTTTGATCTTGGAAAAAACAGAGATAGTAATTTTGTCTTTGGTCCTTCACTTCCAAGAACTATTTATGTTGGAATTAAAATGATGTCAAAATAACTGGCTACAACAATAAATATACCTAGTTGCGGATTCTGTATTAAATCAAAAATTAATATCTTTGAATAGCGTTTTATGATAAATTGAAAGACAAGTGCCTTTAAGTCAGTAACTACGGATATTCAATCCGGTATCATAAGGTTATGGTATAACAGGTAAATTATCTGTTTATAGAGAAGTTTCTGGAAATTCCCCAGTTAATGACAGGTCTAATCACTCTTGCGATGCAGAATTAACTTATTTAATAAAAAATAACTTACAAGTAGATGTAACAACAGGAACAAGGTTTACAGGAAATCAAGACCTTTTACTTAGTGCAGGTGTAAGTTATAGAATTCCAAATTAATAGTATTATGAGAAAAATATTCCTAATCATTATTGTCCTTACAATTTTTAGTTGCAAGGAAAATGAAAAGAAATCTAATAAGCTTAAGGTAGTAACCACCACTACCATGATAACCGATTTGGTTTCGATCATTGGTGGAGATTCAATTGAAGTAAATGGACTTATGGGGGCGGGAGTTGACCCTCATTTATACAAAGCTAGTGAGGGTGATGTTTCTAAACTTTATGAGGCTGATATCATATTTTATAATGGTTTACATTTAGAAGGTAAATTAGTTGAGGTTTTTGAAAAAATGAAACAAAAAAAGCAAATTGGTCTCGCTAATAAGTTACCTGAAGATAAATTAATAGGCTCTGAGTATTTTGCTTCTAATTACGACCCACATGTTTGGTTTGATATTTCTTTTTTTAAATTATTTGCAGAACAAGTTGCCAATACTTTAATAACGGAAGATCCAAAAAATAAATTATTCTATACTGAAAATAGTAAAGAATTTGTCAGAAAATTAAATGAGTTAGAAATTGAATTAACTCAATTAATTAATCAATTGCCAAAAGAGAAAAGAATTTTAGTAACCGCACATGATGCCTTTAACTACTTTGGAGCCTCTTTTGGATTTCAAGTTGTTGGATTACAAGGGTTATCTACTGCTACGGAAGCTGGTGTTCAAGATGTCCAGAAACTTTCAGAATTTATTATTACTAACAATGTAAAAGCAATTTTTGTTGAAAGTTCTGTTCCTCAAAGAACGATAGAAGCTCTTAGAGAAGCTGTTAAATCTAAGGGACATCAGGTGGAAATTGGCGGATCTTTATACAGTGATGCTTTGGGCAACAAAGGTTCTTCAGAAGGGACCTATTTAGGTATGTATAAACATAATGTTACTACGATTGTAAATGCATTAAAATAATTTAGATGAAAAATTCAATTGCAGTTCGTGTAGACGATTTAACGGTAGCTTACAATTATAAACCTGTTTTATGGGATATAGATTTAGAAATACCCGAAGGAGTTTTAATGGCAATTGTTGGTCCAAACGGTGCAGGAAAATCAACTTTAATTAAATCAATTTTAGGAATAATAAAACCCATTGCTGGTAGCATTTCTATTTATGATAAACCTTATAGTAAACAAAGAAAATTAGTAGCGTATGTACCACAAAAGGGTAGTGTAGATTGGGATTTTCCGACTACTGCACAGGATGTTGTTTTAATGGGTACTTATGGGGATTTAGGATGGATTAAAAGACCAGGAATTAAAGAAAAGAAACAAGCACTAGAAGCGCTAGAAAAAGTAGGAATGCTTTCTTTTAAAAATCGCCAGATAAGTCAATTAAGTGGTGGTCAACAACAGCGAATATTTCTTGCAAGAGCCTTAGTTCAAAATGCCTCAATATATTTTATGGATGAACCATTTCAAGGGGTTGATGCCTCTACAGAAATCGCCATTATAAATATACTTAAAGAATTACGGAAATCTGGGAAAACGGTCGTGGTTGTTCATCATGATTTGCAAACTGTTCCAGAATATTTTGATTGGGTTACTTTTTTAAATGTAAAAAAAATAGCCACAGGGCCTGTAAAAGATATATTTAATGATGATAACCTTACAAAAACTTATGGGATAAATTATAAAGTAGCTATAAATAAATAATGAGTTTTTCAGAATACTTTTCATTACTTTTTTCAGATTATACCTTGCGTACGATTAGTTTAGGAACTGCCTTATTAGGAGCTATTTGTGGAATGCTTGGAAGTTTTGCTGTTTTAAGAAAACAAAGCTTATTAGGTGATGCAATCTCACATGCTGCATTGCCAGGTATTGCAATTGCTTTTTTAATAACAGGGACAAAGGATTCTAATGTTTTACTTTTAGGTGCACTTGTAAGCGGTTTAATAGGGACATTTTGGATCCGTTCTATGGTCACAAAAACGCATCTTAAAAGTGATACTGCATTAGGTTTGGTTTTATCATTATTTTTTGGTTTTGGGATGTTATTGTTAACATTTATCCAAAAGCAACCCAATGCCAATCAAGCAGGATTGGATAAATACTTATTTGGTCAAGCAGCAACATTAATTGAAAAAGATGTTCAAATTCTATTGTTAGTAACTACTGCTAGTTTGTTTATATTACTCCTCTTTTGGAAAGAATTTAAAATACTACTTTTTGATGCTGAATATGCAAATACCTTAGGGTTTAATACAAAGTTATTAGATATTCTTATAACCTTCCTTATTGTAGTAGCGATAGTTTTAGGCTTACAAACTGTAGGAGTAGTACTTATGAGTGCAATGCTTTTAGCTCCAGCAGCAGCAGCAAGACAATGGACTAATAGATTAAGTGTCATGGTTGGTTTAGCAGCTATTTTTGGTGCATTTTCAGGAGTAGTGGGGACTGCTATTAGTGCGAGTCAAAATAATTTATCAACAGGTCCTGTGATTGTGCTTATTGCTGGCTGTTTTGTGTTTTTTTCATTTGTATTTTCTCACAAAAGAGGCTTACTCATGAGAGAATATAAATTCCGTCAGAATAGAAGAGAACTACATCATAATAAAACATTGTTATTTATGTATGAAATAGCAAAAGATCATACTAATATAGAGCATCCTCACGCTATTAAAATATTAAATAATTTTTACGGATTTACAGTTAAAACATTAAAACAACTTGAAACAAAAGAATTCATTTTAATATCTGGGCAAAACTGGTCACTTACCCAAAAAGGATATCGTCAAGCCACGACCATGTTTATACAAAACGAAATAGAAAATGACAATACCACAAATTGAAATACAACTTATTGCTGTTGTTGTAGCAATAGCTTGTGCCATTCCTGGAGTTTTCCTGGTATTGCGTAAAATGGCGCTTATTAGTGATGCTATTAGTCATTCTATTTTACCAGGAATAGTACTAGGTTTTTTTATTACACATGATTTAAATTCACCATTATTAATTTTATTTGCAGCACTTTCTGGAGTTATTACTGTGATTTTAGTTGAAGCTATACAAAAAACAGGTTTAGTTAAAGAAGATACCGCTATAGGTCTAGTATTCCCTATCCTTTTTAGTATTGGTGTATTGCTTATAGCTAAAAATGCTAATGATGTTCATTTAGATATTGATGCAGTTTTATTAGGAGAATTGGCTTTTGCACCATTTGATCGTTTTCTCATAGGTGAGCAAGATTTTGGTCCAAAATCTCTTTGGGTTATGGGGACCATATTAATAACTACTTGTATTTTATTGTTTTTATTTTTTAAAGAATTAAAGGTGAGTACTTTTGATGCAGGATTATCATCAGCATTAGGGTTTTCTCCAGTATTATTACATTACGGGTTAATGTCAGTGTCTTCAATTACAGTAGTTGGAGCATTTGATGCAGTTGGTGCGATACTCGTAGTGGCTTTAATGATTGCACCAGCAGCTGCAGCATATTTGCTTACGTCAAACTTGAAAAAAATGCTGTTCTTGTCAATACTCTTTGGTATTATTTCTGCTCTTGGAGGTTATTGGTTAGCTCATTTTTTGGACGCATCAATATCTGGTTCAATAACCACAATCTTAGGAGTTTTATTCTTAATTGTATATCTAACAGCACCGAATAAGGGATTAATTTCTGTTATATTAATGCATAAACAACAAAAAAAGGAAGTGATGTTACTTACTTTTATGCTACATTTAAATAATCATTCTGATACTACTGAACGCCATATTAATCATTTAAATGAACATATAAATTGGCATAAGTTGAAATCAAAAAAAATATTAGATTTAGCACTAAAAAACAACCTAATATTGATAGATCAAGAAATAGTGAATTTAACAGAAAAAGGTCAGGAATTTACAAATCTTGCTATAGATTATATCATTACCAATACAGATGAAAAAATCGAACATATGAAAGATGATTTTTTCTTGTTTAGAGGCTAAGTGATTGTTTGCTAAAGAATATCTAATTAATAATATTTATTTAAATAAAAAGTATCAACAAATTTTAGAATTCGTAAAAGCGAATCTAATTTTATTCTTTTCTTATGCTTCAGTGTTTACATAAGTAGTAATGATGGCTGCAAGCTTTTTTTAATCCAATATTACCTTATATCTTAGTATTTGCAGCTGGTGCAATGATTTTCTTGTTGTTGAACAAGTGACTCCAGAGACACAAAGATACCAATATACCGATACTGCAACTTTATGGCTTTATATGAGGGTTTATAGTGTTGATGTCTTAGGATAATACTAGTCCGGTATACTATTTGAGTATATTTGATTATAAATATTTATTATGAAATTCAAATTAGTTCTCCTATTATCATTAATTACTTTAATTGGTTATTCCCAAGAACCATCAGTTAGAAGCCCAAAGATTTTAATGAAAATTCCATTAGGAAAATCTATATTATTAGAACACCATACCATTAAATTTGTTGAGGTGTTAGAGGATTCTCGTTGTCCTAAAGATGCTAATTGCATTTGGGCCGGAAGAGCAAAAATATTGGTTGAAATTTCTTTAGAAGGAATGGAAACCATTCAAAAAGAAATAATCTTTGGTAAAGTGAACCCAAATGAATCTGATTATTTATTTTTAGTTAATACTTCATTAAAGAAAGCTTCCGCTTATCAATTAAATCCGTATCCATCTTCAGAATACAATTTAGATACTAAAGAATATGTGTTGTTAATTGCTATTGAAAATTAGTGACAAGCACAATCACTTTTTCCACATTTGGTGTTTTCCCCATCCATAGCTGTGCTCTTATTTTGTCTCCCTTCAAAAATAGGATTCCAAACAAATTTTTTAAGTAGAAACCCTGCTGCTAATGAGAACGTAAGTATGACTAATATTTTTTGCATTATTTAAGGATTTGATAAGCTGCTAAAGCAGCAATATATGCTAGCGCTGTCATTGATACTAATTGCCACATTGGCCATTTCCATGAATTAGTTTCTCGTTTTACAATAGCTAAGGTACTCATACATTGCATCGCAAAAGCATAAAACAATAAAAGAGAAATACCACTGGCTAAATTAAACAAAGGTTCTCCGTTGGAGGGATTAATTTCAGAAGCCATTTTATTTTTTATGGTTTCTACATCATCATTTCCAACACTATATATGGTAGCAAGTGTTCCAATAAATACTTCTCTTGCTGCGAAAGAACTAATTAAAGCAATACCTATTTTCCAATCGAATCCTAAAGGTCTTACGGCAGGTTCTATAAACTTTCCTACAATACCTATATATGAATTCTCTAATTTAAAAGATGCGATTTTAATATCTAGCTCTTCTTGAGATAAATTTTGTTGTTCGATTTGTTGTAAAACAACTTCTTCAGCTTGATTGAAATCCCCAGGACCATAAGAAGCCAAAACCCACAGAATTATTGAAATTGCTAATATTATTTTACCAGCTCCAAATACAAATGCTTTCGTTTTTTCTAAAACGGTAATAGCCACATTTTTTAACATGGGTAGTTTGTAATTTGGCATTTCAATCACAAAAAATGATTTACTTTTTACATGTAAATATTTGTCTAAGGTATAAGCTGCAGCAATTGCAGAACCAAAACCCAATCCATATAAAATTAAAAGAGTCAACCCTTGTAAGCTAATAATGCCCAATACTCGGCCTTCTGGAATAACCAACGAAATGATTATTAAATAAACAGGTAATCTAGCTGCACAAGTAATAAATGGTGTTACTAAAATAGTAATAAGACGTTCTTTCCAGTTTTCAATATTTCTAGTAGCCATAATCGCAGGAATTGAGCAAGCGGTTCCGGAAACTAGTGGTACAACACTTTTTCCGCTTAATCCAAAACGACGCATAACTCTGTCCATTAAAAAGACCACACGACTCATATAACCACTTTCTTCTAAAATGGAAATGAATAAAAATAAAAAGGAAATTTGTGGTATAAAAATTACAATTCCTCCAAGTCCAGGTATAACGCCTTCCGTAATTAAACTTGAAAACTCGCCAGGAGGTAAATTGATTTTTAGCCATTCACTTAACGATGTAAACGAATTATCAATAAAGTCCATTGGATAGGTACTCCAATCAAATATAGCTTGAAAAATCAATAATAAAATGGAAAAGAAAATTACATACCCCCAAACCTTATGAGTTAATATTTTATCAAACCTACTTCTTAAATCTTTTGCATTTTTCTGATCAATTGATAGTGTTTCCTTTAGAGTATCATTAATAAATTGATAACGAGCAATGGTTTCTTTTTGCTGTAATCGTTTTAGATTACCTATAGATTCTGTTTGAAAGGAGTGGATTCCATTTATTTCCTTTCTATCTAATTTCCCAAAATTAACATCTTGGGTAACTACCAACCATAATTTATATAAATCTTGATTTGGAAAAGTTTTTTGAAGGCGTTCAAAATATTCAGGTGCGATCTTAGATGCATTTACACAAGGTGCTAAAGACAGTGATTTGTAATTTGAAATCAAATCTTTTAACTCTTCAATCCCAGTTATTTTTCTGGAACTTATTAAAACAATTTTGGTTCCTAACTTTTCTTCTAATTCTTTAATATTTAATGAAATTGCCTTCCGTTTCATTCTGTCAGCCATATTGATAGCTAAAATGGTGGGAATACCAAGGTCTTTTATTTGTGTAAATAAAAGTAAGTTTCTTTTTAAATTCTCAATATCAGCGATAACGACAGCTACATCTGGATAATCTTTATCATTTTTATTCAGGAGTAATTCTATAACTACATTTTCATCTAAGGAAGACGCATTTAAACTATAAGTTCCCGGAAGATCAATGATATGCGCTTTTAGATTTCTTTCAAATTGGCAGGTTCCTTGTTTTTTTTCAACCGTAATGCCTGGATAATTTCCAACTTTTTGATTAAGTCCAGTGAGGATATTAAAAACAGAGGTTTTTCCCGTATTTGGATTACCAATAAGTGCAACATTTATTTGTTTAGCCATTAATGAGTTCAATTTCAATTTTACAAGCCATATCTTTTCTGATAGCTAAATGACTGCCATTAATGGTAAGGTATAATGGGTCTTTAAAAGGAGCTTCTTGGATTAAAGTTACTTCATTACCTGGAAGGCATCCCATCTCTAATAATTTTAATGGGACTACATCTACAGAGAAGTCTTTTATAATAGCTCGTTGCCCAATTTCTAGAGATGCAATAGACAGCATTATTTATTTAGATTGATTTTAAACAACAAATGTAAACTAACATATTGACATGGGAAAATGTTGCTTAAAAAAAAGATTTAATCCTCCTAGTTATTAGTGTATTAGTTTTCTCTTTTCAATATTTCGATATCTTTTAGAAGTTGTTGGATATCGATATCATCAGTTCCGTCGTAAAACCCTCGAATTCTTTTTTTCTTGTCTACCAAGATAAAGTTTTCAGTATGGATCATATCATATTCATCTCCATTTCCATCGCTTTTTACTGCGAGATAAGATTTTCTTGCAAGTTTGTAAATTTCTTTTTTTTCTCCAGTAACAAGGTTCCATTTTGTGTCATCTACTCCTTTTTTAAGAGCATATTTTTTTAATTGAGCAACCGAATCTATTTCTGGAGTAACCGTATGTGATAATAACATTATTTCAGAATCGTTTTTCAATTTATTTTGAACTTCAACCATATTATCGGTCATTATAGGACAAATAGTTTGGCAGGTGGTAAAAAAGAAATCTGCAACATATATTTTACCCTTATAGTCTTCTTGAGTAACGGTTTTTCCGTTTTGATTGATTAATGAAAAATCAGAAATGCTATGATACTTTTTTACATGCTGTATGGTACTATCTACAAGTTCAGCATTTACTTTTGATGGTTGAAATATTGGTAATACCTCAGTTGGCTTTAAAATTTGATATATAATTGAAATAATTATGATTGATAGAATCAATAGCACAACTGCAAAAAATTTATATCTGGAAAAAAATGAAATCATAATCGAGAGGTAATTTTTTAAAAAACAAAGTTATGCGACTTTTATCACATTACAAGTAAAAAGTGTTTGCTAATTTTGTGAAAATATCGTCATATAAAAAACGAGTACTCCTCCCATTTTTAATTTTCACTCTTTTAATAAACGCTCCATTGTTTCACACATGTAAAATAGACAGTTAGGAGCAGAAGTGTTTATGCAAGGTGTTCAATAAATTATACATATTAATTAACCAGCTTATTTAAAAATTGAAAACATTAAAATATATAATGTTTTAGTACAATTTATAAAAGAGAAAAAATATTCTGAAACGGTCGTTATTAGCGACCTTACAACAGGATTACTATTTGTTCGTTTTAAAACAAATTTCGGGATCATACATATATCATTAATTAAAAGGGAATAAACGTAAGGTACAAGAGGTTTATAACATAAATTTTCTATTTTTGCCGTTAATTTTATAGACTATGAGCCCATTTGCTGTTAAAGCATTACAACTGTTATTAAGCCTTTCTTTATTAATTGTCCTTCACGAGTTGGGGCATTTTATACCTGCCAAATTATTTAAAACTCGTGTAGAGAAGTTTTATCTTTTCTTTGATATAAAGTTCTCTTTATTTAAAAAGAAGATAGGAGAAACTACTTACGGAATAGGTTGGTTGCCACTTGGAGGATATGTGAAAATATCTGGGATGATCGATGAGAGTATGGACAAGGAGCAAATGGCTTTGCCTCCACAACCTTGGGAATTTAGATCGAAACCAGCTTGGCAACGATTAATTATTATGTTAGGTGGTGTAACCGTTAATATAATTGTTGGTTTTGTAATTTATATTTGCATCTTTTACTTTGTAGGTCAAAAAATTGTTACCAATGACGAATTACCTCATGGTTTTGCTGTTTCTCAAACATTTAAAGACTTAGGATTTAAACATGGAGATAAAGTTTTAAAACTTAATGGAGATGATTTTGAAAACTTAAATGATCTAAACCGTTACTTGTTCTTAAGAGATGTAAACACACTTACAGTAAAACACACCGATGGAAATACGGAAACTATAACGATTCCGGAGGAAGTGGGTATGACCATGTTTAAAGCAGGAGAGCTAAAACCTTTTCAGCCTGTAAGGGGTACTATTTTAGATACCATTATTCCAAATAATCCTGCTGAAAAAGCTGGATTATTAAAAGGAGATAAAATTCTTTCAATTAATGGAGTAGAAACGCTGAATTGGGCAAGTTTATCAGAAAATATAAAAGCGAATCCTAATACGGAAGTTACTTTAAATATTGATAGAAATGGTAATTTAGAAACCTTAAAAGTTACTCCCGGAGAAGATGGAACTATCGGTATTAATAATTACGGACTAGAATATGTAAATGCATATAAAGAAGTAAAATATAGCTTTGTTGAAAGCTTAGGAGGAGGAATCAATTACGGATATAATGTTTTAACGGACTATGTAAAACAGTTTAAGTACGTATTTACATCTGAAGGAGCTACACAAGTAGGTGGTTTTGGAGCCATTGCTAATTTGTTTCCTGGTACATGGAGCTGGATTTCTTTCTGGCATACGACAGCTTTAATTTCAATTATTTTAGCATTTATGAATATTCTTCCAATACCAGCATTAGATGGTGGACACGTAGTGTTTTTACTCTATGAAATGGCTACAGGACGTAAGCCTAATGAAAAGGTAATGGAGTATGCACAGATGGCAGGATTTATATTATTAATTGCATTGGTATTATTCGCAAACGGGAATGATGTTTATAGATGGTTATTTAAATAATAAAAAAATAAAAATTGTTTGCTGCAGATAAAAAATAATTTATATTTGCACCCGCCTACGAAACGAATAAGGTTTTAAAAGGTAAAACTTAAGTTCTTAAAATTACGATTAAAAAAATAAATTCCTCTTTAGCTCAGCTGGTTAGAGCACCTGACTGTTAATCAGGGTGTCCTTGGTTCGAGTCCAAGAAGAGGAGCATAATAACCCTTTATATCATTGATATAGAGGGTTTTTGCTTTTATAAGGTTTTGGTTAATTTTTAAAGCTTCAAATGAGCTCGGAATATGAGTGGGAACAGGAATAGAATATTTTGATTTTTATATTTGAACAAATTCAAATATAATTGGAACTATATTAAGAGGAGCTGAGTACCAAACAGAATATGATGTCCCGTTTGTAATTATTATTGTTATTTAATTCAAAATAACCATTATGAAAAAAAGGTATAGTTTTCTTTTAGTATTAGTTTTTTTAAGTATTATGTTTTATGCTCCAAAATTAATTTTGCCTAAAATTTATGATTATAATTATACGTCAGCTTCCAATAATTATAAGAAAGCACAATATTCGGGTTATGTAGCTAATAAGTTTATTGATTCAACACAACACAATTACAAAACAGTAATACTCGTTGAAAAAGATGCTGTAAATTCTATTATTTTTGATTTTGAAATTGGTGGACTTTATGAGTTTATTGAAATAAATGATACAATTGTAAAAGATATAGGTAGCTTATCCATAAGTTTAAGTAGAAGTAATTTAGATACTATAATAGAAATGGAAATATATAATGGTCCAGGTGTTAATTAAAGAGCAATAGAATTACAGTGGAATAACCAGATGAATTTTACCAAAGATCAGATCAATTGTTTAAAAATCCATTCTAAATTTGTATTTTTTATTTAGGAATTTTCGATTAACCAATTTTGGGAACATCAACTATATAATCAGACACTTTTTTACTTCTTCACTATGTGTTTGGTAATTTGCAAGCCACTTTCTGTAGTTACTTTCACAAAATACAATCCGGTAGCTATGGTACTAAAATCTAATATTGTTTGCGTATTAGCTTCCTTTTGGAGTAATAACTTTCCTGTATTGTCATAAACCCATATTTTGAAATAACCAAGGTTGGTTTCAACTGTTGTATTATGTACTATGGGGTTTGGGGAAATAGAGATGAAAGGAATCAGACTGCCTTCAGAAATACCCAAAGTGGGTCCTATTATTTCTATAGAGCCGTCCAGATTGAAAGGATCGGACCATTTTTCGTTCGTATAAATGTCTGTACCGCTAAGTGTTTGCAAAAACGCAATAAGGTCTTGTTTTTGATTTTCAGTAAGATTTAGCTCTTGTGGCGCTCCGTTGACGTCTGTTAATCGGGTGTCTAAATTGTTGTTTTCAGGGTTATCAGGTATATTATTATAATGATTAACCACCTCTAAAAGACTGGTAAAACTTCCGTCATGCATTAGGGGACTATTTAAGACACCATCTGGGTTTACAAGATCTCTAAGGGATGGAGGATGGGTAATTGTTAAATCTATTTCACCAGGCATTCCAGCTACGGTAATCACACCATTATTATGAGAATGTATGGTAATTGAAAATTCCGGAGGAATATGACAATCTGCACAACCAGTACCCTCATTAGGAGTATTTATAAATAAATGTTTACCCCTATTCTCTTGCCCTGTGAAATTTGGAAAAGGTTCACTTGTGTTGTTTACTTGCGCAAAACCTTCATCGAATCGGGAATCGAAGGATTGTATACTTCTTATAAATTGAGCTAAGGCTAATTGCATACGATTTTCTGTGATCTCGGTATCGCCAAAAGCAAATTCGAAAAGGCTGCTGTAATATTCAATACTTTCTAAATGATTTATAAGATCGTTTAAATTAGGATCACCATTGGTACCGCTGAAACCCATTTCTATGTGGTCCTGTATGGGCTGGGTCGTCTGATCTTCCAATGTTTCTGCACGTTCGTCCCAAAAAAAATGTGTTTCGCGTGAAAATCTGGGATTTACAAGTCGCGGGGAATGTCGAGCTGTAAGTCCATTAATGCCAGTACTCTGAACGTTTGGATCGCCAAAAGCGTGCGCCTGTAAATGACAACTGGCACAAGCTATGGTGCCATCGCTGGAAAGGTTTTTGTCGTAGAAAAGAACTCGACCTAAGGTAGCTGCTTTATCATTAATAAGGTTACCATCGGTATTGTCTTTGGTAATATAGTCAGGAACATCTTGGTTGGCATAATTAAAAAGATTATTTAAATCAATAGTAGCACTAATTAATATAAACCCCAAAACCAATAAGAGTAGGAAATTTATTAATTTGTTTTTCATAGTAGGTCGTTCTTTGTAATGATTGACTTTGGGAAAATATGCTCTTTAAATATGTGCTTTCATTCCAAAGATAGTAACTTTAAATCCAAGGTACTTAGCACCTTCAATTTACGAGGACTATCGTCACTATTTTACACATATTTTTTTGGTGATAGTTTTTTTAAGCCTTCCTTAGAGAGAAATTTTGTGTAAACGCCTCCTTTTATCTTATTTACATCAAATTCAATAATAAAGGCTTTCTTATCTATGGAGTCTATTAAATTGTAGGTTCTTCTAATATCAATCCTGTTAATTACCGTATGGATAATTTCTTTATTAGTTTGAAGACCTCTTTCTCCAAAACCCCCAGATCCTTGGTATAAAGTGGTGCCCGCTCCAACCACTCTAATAAGTTCCTTATTAATTTCAGCAACTTTTTCAGAGAAAATCATTAATCCAACATAATCTTCAAAACCCTCGATCATAAGATCAATAACTTTACCGGTAACAATAAATGTTAATATGGAGTACATTGCCACCTCGATAGAAAGTAATATTGCAGTAGCGCTAAATAATACTGCATTAAATAAAAGGATCACCTTACCGATACTTATTCCTAAGCGATCATTTATAAAAATCCCTAATATTTCTGAACCATCTAAAACAGCACCATTCTTAATAGTCAAGCCAATTCCAGCACCTAAAAAAAGACCGCCAAATATTGCAATTAGAAGCTTATCATCGGTAATTGCATTAAAGTTTTCAAAATGAATAATAACCGCTAATGCGATGATTGATATGACTGATTTGATAAAAATTCTTCTAGATAGATTAAACCAAGCCAATATGAGAAATGGGATACTTACTAATATTAGAAAATAAGAAATATCGAAGTCGAAAAGCTCACTTAGTAAAATAGCAATACCTGTAACACCGCCATCCAAAAAGCCATTTGGAAGTAGAAACATTTTTAATCCAACACTAGCTAACAGAATACCTATTGATATTTGAAAAACCTCTGATAAATTTCTTTTCATAGTATTAATGTTTTTTTTTGTTTTGAGAACTGATAGCTTTGAGTTTATTTCTAACTTGTTGTTTTAAGTTTTTATCATTGATTAGCAGTAACAGTTTTGCTCGATAAAAATTATTTTTTATTAAATATTCAAGTCCCAATTCAGATATAACATCATTTTAGCAAAATGGGTTTTCAGTTGCTTCCACTAATTTAGATTCTAGCTGTTCAATATATTTGTTGTATGCAGAAATCAGATTGTGAAATTCAGTCACATTTTTATATTTTATAGTATCTAAAGCAATTACATCGATTTGATTATTAACTTTATTTATCAGATGTGTTATATCACTTTCAAAATCTATGGAAAGTAAGGTATACATGTCACCAAATTATTTGTATTTGTCATATTTTGAGTTAAACGAAAATATTATCAAAATCAGAAAAGCAAATATTATGTATTTCAATTTTATAGACGATTATCCCTGTTTTGCTTATTTAAAGATACTTTATCTTTAAATAAGAACTACTAGTTTCTAATAGATTAATTAAAAATAATATATTTATAAAAAATTTAAAACCTTAGCCATGAAACAATTATTTACGATGTTATTATTAATAAGCACTGTTACGTTATTTGCTCAACAAGTAGATAGACAAAAAGTGGTTGTTGAAGTCGGTACTGGAACTTGGTGTCCTTCTTGTCCAGCAGTTGTAGATATCCTTCATGATTTTATTGATCAAGGTTTAGAAATTGCTATTGTAGAATATCATAATAACGATGCTTATACTAATTCTGCTTCAATTTTAAGGGAAGATTATTATGATTTTCCTTGGTTTCCAACAACGTATTACGATGCTAATCATATAGGTTATGATGATTGGGCTACGCAAAGTATACATCTTCAATATTATCAAGATCGTATGAATACTCCATCTTCATTTACTACTACTATTGGTGCCGAAGTGCTAGAAGGCGTTTTAAGCGGAGTTGTTACTTTAGACAAAGTAGCTGAATACACTGGTGAGAATTTGGTTTTACATATTGTTTTAACGGAATCTGATATTCCTGAAGTTTGGCAAGGTGAAACAGAATTGGATCATGTTGAAAGAGCAATGTTTCCTGATGGAAATGGGACAGCAATCGATTTTTCATCTAGCGATCAATTAGAAATAGACTTTAGTTTTGATTTAGACCCAACTTGGGTAATAGATAAATGTGAAATAACCTACTTCATTCAAGATAATGATACTAAAGAAATTCTTCAAGGAGACTTTATAAATGTAGAAGAAGTAGTTCTTTCAGACGGTGGAGATGTAAGCCAAGTTAATAATGCGTATTTCTATCCAAATCCAGTTCAAAACAAATTGTTTTTAGCCGCTACAGATGCTCTTGCAGTTACTAACATCGAACTTTATGACCTTTTAGGTAAAAAGATATTAGTACAAAACAACTACGCTACAGTTATTAATGTAGCTCACTTACCACAAGGTGTATATTTACTTTCATTTTATGAAAATGGAGTAAAAAAAGTATCTAAAATTATAAAACAATAAATAAATTAATTTTTTTAATTTTATAACCCAGAATGAAAATTCTGGGTTTTTTTATTATATAATTAATTTCACATCAGCTTAACAAATTTTAATTTCTAATGTCAGACTTTTGACTTTATATAGTATTTGCAATTTTTATCTTGCATTTAGTGGTAGGTTTTGGTTATTTATTATATAAAATTTCGCCCACTAAAGAGGATAAGGAAAAAATGAAAAAGGTCAATTTGTAGTAACAGATTTTATACTAACTCGTCTACTAGTTTGCAGACAACTTCTTTAACATTAATTGCGTCTATATTTATAACCATAATTATTAAACAATGTCTTTAAAATATTCATTAACGCTACTCAGCTTTCTTATTTTCTCATTTGCAAATGCACAATCTTTCTCGGCAAAGGTTATCGATCAAGATACTCAGGAGCCCGTTTCCTACGCTACTATTGAAACAGGATCGTATCAAGGAATGGTTTCTAACGAAGAAGGAGAATTTACATTTTTATTGGAAAATGTTAAAAAACCTCAAGATTCTAT